>Ga0256833_1001871_pt1 | contig 15169 bp, 16 predicted proteins | sample 356284metaG_FD_190535 | JGI IMG/M metagenome (GOLD analysis project Ga0256833, IMG submission 190535) | Hydrothermal vent microbial communities from Mid Atlantic Ridge, Atlantic Ocean - 356-284 | ecosystem: Environmental > Aquatic > Marine > Hydrothermal vents | place: Atlantic Ocean: Mid...
ATATTCAATATCCTTTTCAGTCTCCCATCGTCAAATCCGGCGATAGGATGCGCCACATATCCCAGTTCTGTGGCTCTGAGGATCAGGAACGCAGTGGCAATTCCCGTGTCAAACAGGAAGTACTCTTTCCCTCTGTAAACACAGTCAAAATCCTTTTTTGAATAAACAGCCACATACAGGGATCCATCTTTTGCCCATTCGTTTCCGCGAGAGAGGGTTTCCCGTACCTTTTCCTTCATTTCATCACTTTTCACGAAAACGAACCGCCAGGGCTGTCTGTTGAAACACGAAGGTGCAAGGGATGCACACTTTGCGAGGTCTGCTATGAAATCGTCTGAAATATCCACGGGAACCAGAGACCTGTAAGCTCTCCTTTTCTCAATTATCTCTTTTACGCCCATGGTTAAAACTTAACAAATTTTTCTCCGGGATAACCACAGATGGGGCACTTATCCGGTACATCATCCACTTCCGTATAGCCGCAAACGGGGCAGATGTAAACATTATCAAATTCCATATCCCTTTTCTCCTGTGCGAGTTTTCGGGCCTCCTCGTAAAGTTCCGCGTGAATCTTTTCAGCCTCAAGGGCAAAATTGATGGCTCTTTTTGCTCCTTTTTCTTCCTGAAGGGTAGCAATTGCATTGTAGGCGGGATACATTTCTTCAACTTCAAAGGTTTCTCCGTCTATTCCGGTTTTAAGGTTTTCAACGGTGTTTCCAATCAGACCGAGTTCTCGTGCGTGGTTTCTTGCATGAACAAATTCGGCATAAGCAATGGCTCTGAAAAGACGCGCGATGTTGGGAAACCCTTCCTTCTCGGCAATCTCACTAAAAATAAGGTACTTCATGTGTGCCATGGATTCACCGGCAAACGCATCATGGAGTGATTTTCTCGTCATCTCGCGCATTTTCGATACCTCCTTTTTGTTTAGAATTTTAGTGAAATTAATGCAGCATGTCAAAAACTACTTATCCGGTGACATTTTAAATTATGGAGGTTTTCGTGCAAAAAAAGAGGGGGGCCTCGCCGAAGGCGAGGCCCCCCTCTTTAAGCAAACTTCTCCCCTCTATCTACATTCTCACTCGATTACTTTGAAAAACCCCCTCCTCCAGAAGGAATCTTACGGGGTAAGATCCCTTAGATGTGCACTACTCACCCTTTTTGAGCTTCTCCACAAACTCGTCAAAGAGCTTCCTTCTCGGCTTCCTCTTCAGCTCCACACCTCTCTGCCTCAGCTCGCGCACTATCCTCGTAATCTGAACCACTGTTAGACCCAGCTCAGCCGACATCTGCTTGAATGTCTTCTCTCCGTAGTGCTTGTACACATATTCGATGTCGTCCATTGTAATGTTTCTTGTCGCCTTCCTGATTCTCTTTCCAGCCATGCTTTATCACCTCCTAATATTTTGTAGGTTGTTATTATACATTCTTCTGTAAATCATAACAACTCCCACACGCGAAACCCCTGATAATACAGCCATTAGAAGATTTCTTTATGGAATTCAGGTCATAAATTCTATACCTTGATCGTGTGCGTGAATTGATTTATTCTTCATCTCCGTGAAGGACATTCTGGCTTATCTCTTCAAATACCGAAAAAATGTCTTACTGGGTATACTCATGCTCCTCGTTGTAGATGGAGCACAGATCCTCATTCCACTTGTTATAAGAAAGGCTGTCGATAAACTTGCGACCGGAGTTGTCAGCTTTAAAGATCTCCTCTTCTATGCCCTTTTTATTATAATGCTTGCTATGATTATTGCAATTTTTAGATTCTTCTGGCGGTGGTTTATTATAAGAACAGGCAGGCTAATTGAAGAAAGAATCAGGAACGAACTTTATAACCATATTTTAAAACTTCCTGCAAGATTTTTCATGCGTGTAAAAACAGGTAACCTCATGGCTCATGCAACCAACGACCTTGATGCCGTCCGTATGGCCTCGAGTCTCGGTGTTGTTGCAACTACTGACATCATTATCATATCAACATTTTCTCTCATTGCTATGATCTCCATCTCACCCCTGCTTACTCTATATGCGATGATTCCCATGCCGCTCCTCTCTTTCGTTGTCCTGAGGTTTGGTAAATTAATCCATAAACGCTTCGAAGCAGTTCAGCATGCATTTTCAGTCCTCACAGAAACAGTCCGAGAATATGTAAGTGGCATTCGGGTAATTAAGGCATTTTCCCAGGAAAAGGGTGCTGTTGAGGAATTTTCGAAAATAAACAGTGATTTTGTTAAAACCAACATGAAACTCGTTAAAATATTTGGCCTCTTCCACCCTCTCATCATGTTTTTTGCAACACTCACTACTGCAATAACACTCTTTGCCGGCGGTAAGGATGTCATTCTGAACCGGATTACAATCGGTGAATTCGTGGCCTTCAACTATTACCTCGGAATGATGGTCTGGCCCATGATAGCCATAGGATGGGCAACAAACATCGTTCAGCGTGGAGCTGCCTCCATGAAAAGGATAAAAAAGATCATGAGCGAACCTCCTGAAGTGACAGGTAGTGTTAAAAAAGAAATCAGAGGTGACATTGAATTCAAGAGCCTTTCTTTCAGCTACGACGGGGAACCCGTATTAAAAAATATATCATTTTCCCTGAAAAAGGGTATGAAACTGGGGATAATGGGGCGTACAGGCTCCGGAAAAAGTACACTCGTACTTCTGATCCCGGGGATTTACAAGCCACCTCCCGGTACCGTGTTCATTGACGGTGTGGATGTTAACGATTACTCACTGTTACATCTCCGAAAATCCATTGGTTATGTGCCCCAGGATGGGTTTTTATTTTCAGCAACCATAAAGGAAAATATAGCATTTGGCCGTGACGCCTCAGACGAGGAGATAATTAAGGTCTCCAGAATAGCGGGTATTCACGACGAAATCATGGAATTTCCTGATGGATACGATACGGTAATTGGTGAAAGAGGAATAACACTATCAGGTGGTCAGAAACAGAGGATAGCCATTGCTCGCGCCCTCCTCGTTGATCCTGCAATCCTCATACTTGACGACGCCCTATCTCAGGTGGACTCAGAGACAGAGTCCCTGATCCTTTCCAATCTGAGAGAGTTCATGGAAACCAGGACGAGCATCGTAATTTCTCACAGGGTTTCAGCTGTTATGGATTCGGACCTCATCCTCGTTCTCGACAACGGCGAGATCGTTGAAGCCGGTACACACGAAGAACTTCTGAAACTTCAGGGTATATACTACGACTTCTACGAAATGCAGCGTTTTGAAGAACTGATAAATGGAGAAGGGAAATGAGAGGCCACTTTGACGGTATCACGGGAGATGTCGTCGGAAAGGTTTACGACTCAAGAATTTTTAAAAGGCTGATAGGATACTTGAAACCCTACACGAAATACATCTCGGTATCCTTCATGCTTTTGATACTTATCTCAGCCCTTGAGGTCTCATTTCCTTATCTTACGAAGATCGGCATAGACCGCTTCATCATTCTGAGGTTTCGAGAAATCAGGCTGAAAGACGAGGCTGCAGAAATACTTAAAAAATACGAAAATCCGTTTGTAACTGTCGGTGGCAGGGATTTTATCGACGAATCGAAGCTGAAGAGGTGGGATAGAGAGGCCCTCATCAGGAAAAATATCCTTTCAAAAGAAAGATACCTGTTCATTGACCTTGAAAAGATAAAAGGAGAGAGGAAAGCTGAGATAGAAGCCATTGTAAAAAAGTACAAAAATCTCTTTCTGCGTGAAGAAAATAAGGTTATCATCTCATACGGGAATTTAAGGAAAATCCCTGCACGGGATGTTTACATTTTAAGGAAAGAAGATCTGAGGGGCGTAAAAATCGTGGCACTCGTTTTTCTATTACTTCTCATAATTAACCTCATTCTGACATTCTCTCAGGTGTACATTCTTCAGTACATGAGTCAGCTTGCCATGTACGATTTGAGGATGGACATAATGAGACACATCTTCCGCCTCCCTGTAGATTTTTTTAACAAAAATCCCGTCGGCAGGATCGTTACCCGTGCAACCAACGATGTGGCGGCCATAAATGAACTTTTCACCTCTGTCCTGATTTACCTCTTTAAGGATTTCCTTCTCATAGGAGGCATTCTTGTCGTAATGCTAAAAATGAATGTAAGGCTCACCCTTATGGTTCTGTTACTTTCTCCTCTCATTACCCTGGTTACCTACATTTTCAGGGTCAAGGTAAGAGAAGCCTTCAGAGATGTCAGGGAAAAAATCGCCAGGATAAACGCCTTTTTGCAGGAGAGCATCTCAGGTATAAGGATAATTAAACTCTTCGTACAGGAATCAAAGATGTTTGAAAATTTCAAAAAGATAAACCACGACCTGTACAGAGCCAATATCAGACAGCTTTTGGTTTTTGCCGTTTTCAGGCCAATTATTGACATATTTAACTCACTTGGAGTCGCAATTGTGTTGTGGTACGGAGGCGGACAGTTGATAAAGAGTGCCATAACATTCGGAGCACTGGTCGCCTTTTTGACATATGTGGAAAAGCTCTTCAAACCCATCATGGATCTTGCGGAAAAGTACAACATACTGCAGTCAGCTATGGCGGCTTCTGAGCGGATCTTCAAGCTTCTTGACGAACCTGTGGAGGAAAACAGGGGCAGGGTAAGGAAAAAACTCAAGGGGCACATACAATTCAAAAATGTCTGGTTCGCCTATTCCGACGAAAACTATGTTTTGAAAAATGTGTCCTTTGAAGTGAAACCCGGAGAAACGCTTGCAATAGTGGGTCCTACTGGATCCGGGAAATCGACGATTATAAACCTCCTCCTCAGATTCTACTCTCCTCAGAAAGGGGAAGTTGTCGTTGATGGAATCAACGCACAGGAATACGACATTCTGGCATACAGGAGCAACTTTGCCCTCGTCCTTCAGGATGTATTCCTCTTCTCAGGAGACCTTGCGAAAAATGTCAGACTGTGGAATAAGGATATAGACAAAGACAGGGTAAAAGAGGCCCTGAGAATGATAGGAACTGAGAGAATTTTGAAAAGATTAATTGAAAAGTACGAAATAGGTGAGAGAGGAGCCAATCTTTCACTTGGTGAAAGGCAGTTAATTGCATTTGCAAGGGCACTGGCATTTGATCCTGCAATTTTGATCCTTGATGAGGCCACATCGAGCGTTGACTCTGAAACAGAGGCCGTAATACAGAGAGCAACGGAGAAAATCCTTTCTGGCAGAACTTCAATAGTAATCGCTCACAGGCTCTCAACCATCAGAAGGGCGGATAGAATTATAGTAATTTTCAAAGGCAGGATCATAGAAGAGGGGAAGCACGAAGAACTGATGGAAAAGAAGGGGTTTTACTACCATCTCTACAGAATTCAGTTTGGAATTGAACAGCCGGTCTGGCCACACACAAGTCTGGAGGAACCTCGGGATTAGCCGAAATCTAAAGAATTATCCTGCATCCGGAGGTGAACCTTCGCGTAAAATCCTTCATAATTTAACAAAAAGGAGATCGAGGAATGGGAACTATTGTTGAAAAAATTTTCCAGAGGCATTCAGAAGAAAAGGACATCAAGCCTGGTGACATTGTCTGGATAGACATAGATGTAAGAAGCGCAAGGGACTTTGGTGGTCCAAATGTTGTTAAAAACTATGAAAGGGAGTACGACGATACCCCGGTGGACGACCCTTCCAGGACTTTTTTCACTTTCGACCTTGTTGCACCGCCAAAAACCATAAAGTATGCAGAGAACCAGCAGATATGCCGTGATTTTGCGAAAAAGCACGGCATAAAGGTGTTTGATGTGGATTCAGGCATAGGATCTCATGTTCTCTTCGAGGAAGGCATCGTAAAACCTTTCTCCACTGCCGTGGGAACAGACAGCCATTACAATATCCTCGGCGCTCTTGGAGCTTTCGGCCAGGGGATGGGAGATGTTGACATAACCTTCGTGTTTAAAACAGGAAAGACCTGGTTCGAGGTTCCAGAAACCATAAAAATCACACTCAAAGGTAAGTTTGACTATCCTGTAAGTGCCAAGGACCTCACTTTATACATTTTAAGGAAAATTGGCACGAAAGAGGCCCTCGGCAGGGCTATTGAATTCTACGGAGAGGTTTTTGACGATATGGGACTGGCAGGGAGGATAACGCTTGCAAGTATGGTAACCGAGATGGCGGGGATCATAGGATTCATGCCCCCGGGTGACAGGTTCTTTGAAGATCTGAAAAAATATACCGGAGAAGATTTCGAATATCCTGTAGCTGACAGTGACGCCGTTTACGAGAAGGAAATAGAAATTGACATTGACGGTCTTGTGCCCCAGGTCGCTGCCCCACCCCACCCTGCTAATGTTTACGATGTGGACGATCTCAAAGATGTCAGGGTTGACACGGTCTTCGTAGGATCATGCACAAACGGCAGAGAGGAAGATATTGAGTCAGTGGCCAGAATTTTAAAGGGGAAAAGGGTTCATCCAGGGGTAAAGCTGGAAATTGTTCCTGCCACGAAAAGGGTATGGGGTAATCTACTTTTTAAAGGTGTGTTAAAAGATCTGTACGACGCCGGGGCAATTATTGCCAACCCGAGTTGTGGAGGATGTGCCGAGGGGCACATAGGAATGACAGGCCACGGAGAGGTCATGGTCTCAACTGCCAACAGGAACTTTCCGGGTAAACAGGGGTACGGAAAGGTGTTTCTTGCATCTCCAGAGGTGGCAGCAGCCTCCGCATTACTCGGCAGAATAGCAAGTCCTTATGAAGTTCTCTAACGCCATGTGTTCTCAAAGTACCTCGTAAAACTGAGCGCAAGGTCCTTTGACCTGATCAACACATTTGCCTCGCGGTTTCTGGTTAAACTGTAGTACGACCAGTTGGTTGAGCCAACGAGAACCCAGAGAGAATCGATAATCAAAAGCTTTGAATGCATGGTCTGTCCATCCCGGTCGTAATGAACATCAATGCCCAGGTCACTTAAAATTCTCTGTGTCCTGGTAACCTTCCTTGTAAATCTACTGCCAAGATAGCTCTCACCACCTTCCATAATTACCCTTACTCTAACACCCCTGTTTCTGGCACTGGCAAGTGCCTCTATGAGTCTGTTGGTCGGTCCGTGCTTTCCAGGATAATAAACAAGTTCAAACATCATGAGATCGATGGTCTTCCTCGCCCTGTTTATCCTGTCGAGGGCAACTTTGAAGTACCGGTCGTCCAGGACAGCCCTTGCCTCGCAGGATCCCGGGGCTTCACCTCTGCTTCCTGTAACATGAAAAAGGAATAAAAACCCCAAGGTAACGGCTACGAGGAAAATCAGAGACTTTCTCATTTACCCTTTTTCAATACATCGCCGAGATTCAGTATCGTCCCCTGATCTGAAATTATGACGCTGATCTTGTCAGAAATTTTGTCAACATACAGATACTTAATGTACTCCGGATTCTCCTTCAGTTTTTTCGAAACGATCTCTATCGCCCTGGCCTTACCTTCGGCCTCAATCTTTTTCCTCTCAGCTTCAAGCTGCTCTTTCTGCAGAACATACTTCATCCTTTCAGCTTCCTGCTGCGCAATCTGTTTCTCTTCAATCGCTTTGGCAAAATCAGGAGTGAAGTGCACATCCCTCAGAACTATTTCCTCAATGATAAAACCGTCAGGCTCGAGGAGTCCTTTAACACGCTTCAGTATTTCTTCCTGAATCTCACGCCTCTTTGCCGAATACACATCCATAATTGGATACTCGGAGATTACATGTCTCACAACCGACCTTATAGCGGGTCTTATGACCTTTTCATCGTAATCAGGCCCTATCTTCCTGTGTACCTTTACAAGGCTATCAGGGTTGATCCTGTACCATGCGGTCAGGTCAATCCCAACCTGCAAACCTTCCTTTGTGGGGGACCACAGGGAATCATCTATATTCGGCCTCTTACCCTCACCCTTTCTGGCAGACATCGTGTATTCCTGCCGCCTCATGTCGTAAATGTAAGTCCTGTAAATGAATGGAGGAACAACTGTTATCCCCTCACCTGACACAGAGAACCGTTTGGTGACGACATTAAATTTCACCATTGCGTGACCTACGGGTATCACCCGAATACTCACAACGAGAAATAAGGCCAGGATGAGGACCACAACGGGCAGGATCACCCTGGGCTGGATGTACACTCTTCTTGCAGTGAATACCTGACCTGCCTTTTCAACGACAACGATCTTCGTGGATGTATGGTAGATCCAGTAACCTATGCCTACGATGAGTAATACGAAAATGGCAATAATTAAGGAGCTCATGCCCAATATTGTATTACGGGTCAATTTATCTGTCAAACACGATCTGAGGGTACTCGAAAAATCCTCTCCTTCAGAAGGGGAACTAAAGGGGGATGTTTTCCGATTGAACCAGAATCCCCCTCAATCCCCCTTTTAGCAAAGGGGGATCTTACGAGACGATGATCCCCCTCCTTCAGAAGGGGGACTAAGGGGGATGCTAACCGATTGAAATTCAATCCCCCTGTATCCCCCTTGGTGAAGGAGGATCATCCTCTCTCAAAGTCCCCCTTGGTGAAGGGGATTCAGGGGGATTGTATTTTTAGGTGAAATTTCATGCGTTTAAATTTTATAATAGACACAAACAGGAGGTTCCCATGAAAGGTTTTAAGAGAGTCTTTTACCTCTTTTTATTCTCCGTTGCCATGGCATTTGTCGAGGCGGCTGTCGTAATATACCTGAGGGAGCTCTACTATCCTGCAAACATAATTGAGATTTTCCCTGCAAGAACATTTTCCTCGTTTGATCTTTACATCGAGCTTGGTAGAGAAATTTCCACCCTCGTAATGCTTTTTGCAGTCGGGATGGCAGCTACGAAAAACTACAGGCAGGGGCTTATGGGATTTCTCTTCACCTGGGGTGTGTGGGACATCTTTTACTATGTCTGGCTTTACCTGACAATTGGATGGCCGGGAAGTCTCCTCGAATGGGACATACTGTTTTTAATTCCACTTCCATGGTTTGGACCTGTTATAACCCCTGTACTGATCGCCCTGATCTTTACGATTGTCCCGGGTTACTTTCTCCTTCTGGAACGAGACCCGGTCTTGAGTTTGAAAGCCATTGGATCCACCCTCATTGGTGCCGTCTTCGACCTATACGCGTTTCTTGAAATTTCTATAAAAACCATGAGATACGAAGGGAAGGAGGGGTTTATCGGCCTTGTACCCTCAGGATTCAACTGGCCTGTTTATATAATAGGTCTGATACTTCTGACGATTGGCTTTTCTGGAATGGTGAAAAAGGGAAAGAGAAAAAGCCGATCACAAAAATAAAAATTCCCATCAAGGGCGAGAAAAGCCCTTGATGGGATAGTTTTTAGGCGATAAGTTTCTTCCCCTCTTCTGTGATCACATACTTGCCCTTTACCGGGCTTTCAACGAGGCCTCTATTTTTGAGGCCGCGGAGTTTACCTGTAACTTTTGGTGTGGGGAGATCGGCCTTTTCCGCTATTTCTTTACATCCAGCAGGCTCAGAAAATTCGCTCAGAGCTCTCAGTATCCTCTTCTGTATTTCATCAAGGGCATTTGGGTCCTTTGCTTTCTTACGACATGGCATTTTCAGCACCTCCTTTTATAACTTTTATGGTGATATTAAAACCCTTCTCCCAAATTTTCAAGACTTTGTCATAAAAATTGACTTTTGCAGGGAAAAAGGTTATAGTCAGAGGGTAACTTTTTAAGGAGGAATTTGTAATGTCAGATCAAAAAGTAGAAAAGAACAAGGTAGTGAGTGTCGAGTACACATTGAGACTCGACTCAGGGGAAGTAATAGACGAGAATCCCGGTGACCCCATCGTCTATCTGCATGGAGCAGGACAGCTTATACCGGGGCTGGAAAAGGGTATGGAAGGTATGAGTATCGGGGAAGAAAAGGATATTGTTGTGCCACCTACAGAAGCGTACGGAGAGTTTGATGAAAATGCCATCCAGGAGATACCAAGGTCAGCCTTTGGAGACAACCCCATAGAGGTGGGGATGAAATTTTATGCTGACTTTGGAGATGGGAACAGTGTCCCCTTTTACATAAAAGAAGTGGGTGAAGAATCTGTAGTGGTGGATTTTAACCATCCGCTTGCAGGACAGACATTGCATTTTCATGTAAAAATAGTTGGCATAAGGGATGCAACTGCGGAAGAGATTGATCACGGACATGTACATCAGTAGTTAAAAAAGAGGTTAGTATCCCCCGGGAAACAGGGGGATTTAAATTTAAGAGGTAGGCATCCCCCTTGATCCCCCTTCTTCAGAAGGGGGATCAAGGTCACCAAAGTCCCCCTGGTGAAGGGGGATCATCCTCTCCCACAATCCCCCTTGGTGAAGGGGGATTTTTTCTCTCAAAATCCCCCTTGGAGAAGGGGTAAACAGGGGGATTGAAATTTTAGCTGTATGGATCCCCTTTTTATTCTCCCTCATGCAAAAGGAGATTCGGGTTTCTAAAGCTCTCCTTTAAAAAAGAATTTTTCGTACAGCCTCCGGCCGTGAAATTGACATAACGAAAGGTTTGTGGCTATAATTCAGGCACTATGCTTGATAAATATCTACCAGTAGTTTTAATGCTCCTCGCCGGTCTCATTGTTTCTCTTGGTATTATCGTGCTTTCAGCGATATTCGGTCCAAAATCCAGAAATCAGGCAAAGGACGAACCCTATGAGTGTGGAATACGAACCGAGGGACTGAAGCCCGGCAGGTACTCAGTTAGATTCTTTGTCGTTGCACTCCTCTTTCTCCTTTTCGATGTGGAAGTTGCCTTCCTGTTTCCTTGGGCTGTACTGGTCAAAAAGCTTGCATTACTTGGTTTGATCGAGATGGGATTTTTCGTCTTGATCCTATTTATCGGCCTTTTATATGTGTGGTTCAAGGGCGGTCTGCAACTGGAGTAACTACCATGATCGATATTGAAAAAATAAAGAAAGATTTTGGCGACGACATTCTTGAAATTAAGGAGTTCAGAGGAGAGCTCACGATTGTCATAAGGCCCGATAAAAATATAGAGTTCCTTAGCTACCTGAGGACAGAGTTTTCAATAGACTTTCTCGTGGATGTCACCGCTGTTGACTGGTACCCGAAGAATCCACGATTCGAAGTGGTTTACTCCCTGTACTCACTGAACTCAAAGGAGAGATTGCGTGTAAAGGTTCCGATTAACGATGGAGAGAGTTTGAGAAGTGTGACACAGCTCTGGAAAGGAGCCGGATGGCTTGAAAGAGAAGTGTACGACATGTTTGGCATAAAGTTTGAAGGACATCCTGACCTGAGGCGGATTCTGCTGTGGGATGACTTCCCCGGTCACCCCCTGAGAAAGGATTTCCCTCTCAGGGCAGATGTCGAATTGCCAGGGCCATACTGATGGAAAAGTTAAGAGAGGATATAAGGAAAATAAAAGAGGAATTTAAGAAAGGCAAGACTGCGTTGATCCCCGCATTGCACAGAGTTGTCGAAGAGTATGGATATGTGAATGAAGAAGGGGCAAAGCTTGTGGCTGAGGAACTCGACATTTCCCTTGACCATGTGATTTCAGTTGCAAGTTTTTACCAGTTTTTTAAACTAAAACCCGTGGGTAAGTATCATTTTCAGATCTGTACGGGCCTTACATGCATGATAAATGGCGCACTTGATCTGGTTCACTACTTCAACAGGGAACTTGGAGTCAGGGAAAACGAGGTTACTCCTGATGGTCTATTTTCTTACGAAATCGTTCAGTGTATCGGTTGTGGCGACAGGGCACCTGCGGTGTTAATGAACGATCAGAGGCTCGAAGGGTTGAAAGTTGAAAAGCTCAGCAGGTTGATAGAAGAGTTAAAGGCGAAAGGGGACGGTTCGCCTTCTTGACAATATTATTACGGAAAATTATACTAAACTTCGATTCGCCGGGGTGGCGGAATTGGCAGACGCGCATGGTTGAGGGCCATGTGGGAGCTAATCCCGTGCGGGTTCAAGTCCCGCCCCCGGCACTCTCTGAAGATGTCCCGAATTGAAGACCTTCTTGAAAATTTCTCCCGCGGCAATGTAAGATCCCTGTCAAGACTCATCAGTCTGGTTGAAAACGACCCTGAATCCAGGGATTACATCCTTTCAAAAATTTTCAAGAATGTGGGAACGGGCTATAGAATAGGCATTACAGGGCCTCCGGGGGCCGGTAAAAGCACCCTTGTGGACAATCTCGCATCAAAACTGCACGACCTGGGGAAACGGGTTTCCATCATCGCAGTTGACCCTTCATCTCCCTTTACAGGTGGTGCACTCCTTGGTGATAGATACAGAATGTATGAATCAATGAAGAGGGGGATATTTATAAGGAGCCTCGCTTCCAGGGGCAGTCTGGGAGGGCTATCTGAATCCACAGTTGCTGTGGCAGATCTTCTCGATGCCTTTGGCTCTGAAATTATCATCATCGAAACCGTGGGTGTGGGCCAGTCTGAACTTGACATAATGAACGCCTCCGACACAGTCGTCGTCACCCTCGTACCCGAATCAGGCGACTCCATCCAGGCCATGAAGGCGGGACTAATGGAAATTGCCGATATATTCGTCATTAATAAATTCGACAGGGAAGGTGCTAAGAAATTTGAGATGGAACTACGCACCGTTCTTTCCATGAGTAACTCAAAAAAAGACTGGAAACCTCCCGTGATCAGGACAGTGGCCACCAGAGGGGAAGGGATAGACGAGCTCATTGAGGCAATCTTCAGGCACTACGAATACTTAAAAGAAAAGGGAATACTTGCCAGGAAGAGGCGCGAAAGAATCAAAAGAGAAATCACAGAGTCAATTAAGGAAAAACTCTGGAACAAGTACTTCATGTCAAGCAGGTGGCGGGATCTTATCGATAGATGCGTTGATAATGTGATCTCGGGCAAAGAAACACCTTTCAGTGTGGTCGATAAAATCCTGAAAGAGATCTAATTTCTCCTCAACTGATGTAGTCAAAAGGGATTCCTCGATGGATTCCCTTTTTTAAAGCGTAATTTACAACTTCCAGGTACTCTTCACGATTTATCCTTCTCGACAGTTCAGGGAACTCAAAGGCACGGTAGGTAGGATAGTACTGGTCCATGATGTTAACCCAGCTATCCTTTGATATTTCTTCTGCGATAAAATCGATGATCCTTTGTGAAACTGAAATTCCGTTGGGGAGAACGAGGTGACGGATGAGGAGTCCCCTCCTTGCAAGTCCGTCTTCAACAACGAGATCACCCACCTGTCTGTGCATTTCACGAAGATTTCTTTTGTTGACTTCAAAGTAATTTCGCACACCTGAGTACTTAATACCGTTTTTTGAGTCTCCATACTTTGTGTCTGGCATGTATATGTCAACGACACCCTCAAGTATCCTGAGCACTCTGATGTGGTCGTAACCTCCGGTGTTATAAACCAGCGGCAAACTGAAACCTTTCTCAACAGCAATAAGTAAAGCCTCGAGTATCTGGGGTACAACATGGGTGGGAGAGACGAGGTTAAGATTGTGACATCCCTTTCTCTGTATTTCAATAAAAACTTTTGCAAGGGTGTGTGCGTCAACAACAGTTCCCCATCTCAGCTGACTGATATCGTAGTTTTGACAGTACACGCATCGGAGGTTACACCCGCCAAAGAACACCGTTCCAGAGCCATTTTTCCCCACAAGTACAGGTTCCTCTCCAAAGTGCGCACCGTAGGACGAGAGAATAGCATACCTTCCCACACCACAGTCACCTTTTTCCCGAAATCTATCAGAACGACAGGCGACCGGACATACCACACAGGGGGAAAGAAGTTCAAAGGCTTCTTCTACCTTCTCTTTTAATCTCCCGGATTCAAAGGTTTTGATGTAAACTGGCTCCATCAGGGGAGCTCAGTTGACAACCTCATTACATCGGCAGGAGGAAGTTCAAAATCAAGCTCGACAGCCCTTACCTCTTTTTTCCTGGCGAGGAGGATCATTTTTGCCGATGGTCTCCGGGGCCTGCTGAACTCAGGTTTCACCGTTGCAACGAACTTCTCTTCCAGGTTCTCTACTGACGAAATTTCACTCTTGAACGGCAGTTTCAGCTCAGCAGCAACCCTCTGTGGCACTTCACCGAGGTTGTTTATGGTAGAATAACTACCTGCGAGAACAATATCAAAGTCAATCTTCAGAAGGTAGTTAGAGATTGCAGATGCTATCTGGTTTCTGGAAAGTTCATTCCTGGTGACGATTAGTATGACCTCGTCCGCTCCAAGTGCGTAAAGCTCTTTCAGGGTGCCAGATGTGGAGTGGGAGCCAACAGACACGGTAACAACCCTTGCAAGTCCTCTGTCCTTTAACTGTAGTGCGAGCTCAAGGGCAAACCTATCCGCAGGATTTATAATCCTTTTTTCCCTTTCAAAAATCTGCGCTTTCGATTTTGAAACACCAAGTCCGGCTGGATCTGGAACTTCCTTTACAAGAACCACAATTGTTTTCATAGTTCATCCTCCAATTTTTAAAAAGTTTAGCCGTAAAACTCCACTTTTTCAACCACATAATTTCACGGCGCCGTACAGGGGACCCACAAAAGTTGGGCTGTTCGAAAAATCTCCCTTCACAAGAAGGGGGAGTCAACCGCCTGAAATTCAATCCCCCTGTTTCCCCCTTCTCCAAGGGGGATTTTGGGAGACGAGAAATCCTCCTTCACCAAGGGAGATTCTACGAGACAAAAATCCCTCTTCTTCAGAAGGGGGACTAAGGGGGATGATCACCTCTTAAAAAAACATTAAAAGTTGACCTTTTTGGTAAATTATTTTATCCTTAACCCCAATTTAAATTACGGAGGTTAAGAAAATATGGGAAAAATGGATCTGGTTTTTGAAAAACTCAAAGAGGTAATTGAGCCAACAACAGGAAAGGACATAGTTTCCCTTGGCCTTGTAAAGGATGTCTCCATAGAAGGGAACAAGGTGAGTTTTGTTCTGAGTGTACCAATGGGGGCAAATGCAGATGAACTCAGGAGAAAGGCGAGGCATGCCCTGCTGCAGATTGATGGAATTGATCTCGTAACGATTAAAATCGAGGGCAAGAAGAAAATTGAACCTCCAAAGCTGAGACTCACGGATGAATCAGGGAAAGGTAAGATACTTGGTGTCAAGCACATTTTTGCAATCGGTAGTGGTAAAGGTGGAGTTGGAAAATCGACTGTGGCAGCCAATGTGGCAATC
>Ga0256833_1001872_pt1 | contig 15168 bp, 16 predicted proteins | sample 356284metaG_FD_190535 | JGI IMG/M metagenome (GOLD analysis project Ga0256833, IMG submission 190535) | Hydrothermal vent microbial communities from Mid Atlantic Ridge, Atlantic Ocean - 356-284 | ecosystem: Environmental > Aquatic > Marine > Hydrothermal vents | place: Atlantic Ocean: Mid...
AGACTTAATTGCTTCCTATAAAAAACAAAGAGGGACAGGAGATCATGGTGTCCGGCTCATTTGTATGGTCAAGGATAAAGAAAAATGTCACTCGTGCCGGCATGATGGCGAATCGATCATTTCCGCATGCCTGGTGCGGCCTGTCTTCCACGATTCTCTTTTGAAAATTTTGGACAAGGTTTATATTGATAGCAATCAGCATAAACGAGTTGAACGCAAAATAAAACAAGAGGACAGGAAAATGAAAAAAAGCCAAGCGTCAAGAATTTTGCTTGTCGAGGACGCGGAAATCAACCAGATGCTTGCGCGCGCGATTCTTGAAAAGGAAGGTCATGAAGTCGTTGTCGCATCGAATGGTATCGAGGCCCTGGAAAAGCTGTCTTCCGACGTCTTCGACCTTGTATTGATGGATGTACAGATGCCCGTACTCGATGGATTGACGGCCACAAGAATCATCAGAACATGCGAGAGAGGAGAACTTCCTGAGCTGTCGGAAGGTGTGGTAGGGGATATGGCCCTTCTCGAGAACCTCCGGGAAAAGGTGCGGGACAGTCACGTAACAATCATCGCCATGACGGCCCATGCCTTTGAGGAGGATCGTAAACGTTGTTTGTCCGTTGGGATGGATGATTATATGACAAAACCCTTTGAGCTCCATACGTTAAGAACGCTTCTCGGGAAATACCTCGATCACAGAAAGATGGAAAAGTTTGATGCCGGGGAGGTTGAAAACGCCGCGCGAGATTCTGTAAACCTTGGCGAAATCAGGGCATTCCTCATGGAACAATACAGGCTTTCCTCGGACAGCGTACAACATTTAATGGAAAAGGCTTCATCCTCTATCAGGGACAATCTTCAAAGGATTGAAAAATCTATTGAATCTGGGGATCTCGAAACCTTGTCCGCCGCTGCGCATACGCTGAAGGGGTCTGTGGGAATGCTTGGGCTGGCGGATGTTATGGAAATGGCATTGACATTAGAGCAAAAGGCGAAAGAAGGGGCAGATTTCCCCTATGCGTCGGCCCTTTCTCAGTTGAAATCGGTTTTGAATCCCTTTCTGGAGTAAGAAAAGCGGGCTGTAGCCTTTGAGTCTTTTCAGGTCTCGGGCTCCGTGAACAAAACCGCGAGGATCTTCGCCGGCGTGTCACCCACGCAGCCGACCCGGTGGGGGAGGGTGGAATCGTAGTAGATGGAATCCCCCGGCGACAGTGTATCTTTCAGGTTCCCCAAAACCACCTCCATCTCTCCCTCGAGGACGTAGATGAACTCCTCGCCGCTGTGGGAGGAGAGTTTTTCGTGCTTGACCGTCGCCGGTTCCAGGGTCACGATGAAGGGCTCCATCTTGCGGTTTTTCTTGTCGTAGCCGAGGGATTCGTAGGTGTAGCCGTAGTTGACCCCCTCCTTGGAGGCGAACCGGGAGATGAGCTTGCGCGCGTCCTTGCGGACGATGGAATAGGAATGGCCCCGCTTCTCCCCAAATATCTTGCTGAGGGGCACCTCCAGGGCGTTGGCGATCTGTATCAGTGTGCCGAGAGAGGGTGAGAGAAGGTGGTTTTCAATCTGGGAGAGGATGGCGGAGGAATAGCCCGTCTTTTCGGCCAGGTCGGTGAGGCTCAGTTTCTTCTCTTCCCGGACCTTTTTGATCCTTTCTCCTACCTGAGTGAGGGTGGTTTCTTCTTGTTTTCCCATGGTTCCTCCTTAGGCTAGGCGTTGGCGAGATGAACCTGTCCGGCCCCCAATTTTATCGCCTTGATGTTCTGGGGAATGAACCGGGCGTTGCGTTCCGAGATGACCTTGGAGAGGGAGTTTATCAGAGAGTCCTGGGAAACCACCCCGGCGGCCTCCGCGTAGGCCCCGATGAGAATCATGTTGGCAAGGCGCGCGTTCCCCATCCCGGTGGCGAGGTCGTTGGCGGGAATGGAATAGGCGGTGATATCCTCCCGGGTCTGCTGATCGGGCGGAACGAGCGAGGTATTGACGAGGAGAATCCCCCCGGGTTTAATCCACGATTCGAATTTCTTCAGAGATGGGAGATTCATCACGATGACCGCGTCGGGTTTCCCCACAATGGGAGAGCCAATGGGCTCATCGGAGACGACCACGGTGCAGTTGGCCGTGCCGCCGCGCATTTCCACGCCGTAGGCGGGCATGTAGGTGACGTGTTTCCCCTCTGCCAGGCCCGCGTAGGCCAGCATGTTGCCGATGAGCAGGATTCCCTGGCCTCCGAATCCCGCCATGATCACCGAGTTTTTCATTTCACGTTTCCTTTTCCGTTCTTACAAGACATCGGCCGCCTTTCGTTCCTTGAAGATTCCGAGTGGAAAGTAGGGAATCATCTCTTCCTCGACGCGTTTCATGGAGTCGATGGCGTTGAGTCCCCAGTTCGTGGGGCACGCGGAGAGGACCTCCACGAAGGTGAATCCCATCTCTTCCTTCTGGAACTGAAAGGCCTTCTCGATGGCCTTTTTGGCCATGTTGATGTTCTTCGGGGTTGTGAAGGCCACCCGCGCGGCGAAGGCCGTGCCTTCCAGGGTCGCGAGAATCTCCGTCATGCGGATGGGATAACCGTCCTGCATGAAGTCCCGTCCGTAGGGGCTGGTGGTGGTCTTCTGGCCCAGAAGGGTGGTTGGCGCCAACTGGCCGCCCGTCATGCCGTAGACGGTGTTGTTGATGAAGATGATGGTGATGTTTTCCCCCCGGTTAGCCGTGTGAACCGTCTCCGCGATCCCGATAGAGGCAAGGTCGCCGTCGCCCTGGTAACTGAAGACGATTCGATCTTTCCGCGCCCGCTTGACCCCCGTGGCGACGGCCGCCGCCCGCCCGTGAGGGGCCTCAATGACATCCACGTCGAAGTAATCGTAGAGGAAGACGGAACAGCCCACGGAGGCGACCCCGATGGTCTTCTCTCTCAGGTTGAACTTGTCGATGGCCTCCGCCACCATCCGGTGGGCAATGCCGTGATGGCACCCGGGGCAGAAGTGGAAGGGGGCGTCCTTGAGGGTTTGGGGACGGCTGAATACCCTTTTTTCACTCATGGCTCATCCTTTGGTTCCTGGATAAATATTTTTGATTTCCTCGAAGATTTCCTCGGGGGTGGGAAGGGCCCCAGGCGGTTTCCCGAAGAAGTCGACCCGGTTTCCCGCCGCGGCGATCTTCACGTCTTCGAGCATCTGACCGGTGTTCAGCTCCACGACGAAGAAGGGTTTTCCCGTCTTCGCTAGGGCGGATAGTTGCGGTTCGGGAAAGGGAAACAGGGTGATGGGGCGGAAGAGACCTACCTTCATTCCCGCCTCCCGGGCCATGAGAACCGACGTGCGCGCGATCCGGGCGGCACTCCCGAAGGCGACGAGGACGAAGTCCGCGTCTTCCGTCATCAGCGCCTCGAAGCGGATCTCGTTTTCCTGCATGGCCTTGTATTTCTCGTGGAGTTTCCAGTTGTGAGCGGTAAGCTCCCCGTCCTTGAGATAGAGCGATTTCAGGACGCGCTGCGGGCGCCCTTCGGCGCCGGTCAGGGCCCAGTCCTTGGAGGCCTTTTCGCCTTTTTCGGGAGGCCTGCGCGACAGGGGCTCCTTCATTTGGCCGATCATGGCGTCCCCGAGAATCATCACCGGGTTTCGGTACTTTTCCGCCAGGTCGAAGGCGAGGATGGTAAGCTCGTAGAGCTCCTGAACGGAGTTGGGTGCCAGGACCAGCAGATGATAGTCGCCGTGGCCGCCGCCCTTGACCGCCTGGAAGTAGTCTCCCTGGGACGGAGCGATGCCCCCCAGACCCGGGCCGCTTCGGGACATGTTGACGATGACCGTCGGGATCTCGCTTCCCGCGATATAGGAGATCCCCTCCTGCATGAGAGAGATGCCGGGGCTCGACGAGGAGGTCATGGCGCGGGTCCCCGTGGCGGCCGCCCCCATCAGCATGTTGATGGCCGCGACCTCGCTTTCCGCCTGGACGAATTCCCCGCCTACCCTGGGCAGGTGGTAGGAGAGGTATTCCGGGATGTCGCTCTGGGGGGTGATGGGATACCCAAAGTAGTAGAGGCATCCCGCGTCGATGGCGCCCATGGCGACGGCTTCGTTTCCCTTGACCAAATCATGTGCCTCTGTCATTTCCATACCTCGATGGCTACATCCGGGCATATCTTCGCGCAGAGGGCGCATCCCTTGCACGCGCCGTTGTCCGTGAAAACGGCGTAGAAATAACCGTTTTCGTTTATCTGTTTGCCGATTTTTATGAGTTCTTCAGGGCACAGGGTAGTGCACAAGGCACACCCTTTACATAGAGTTTGATGGATTTCGATTCTTGCCAAGGTTCCTGACTCCTTTGCGTGGTTTAATCTATCTACGGAATATTGATACAGTTGTCAAGGTGTGGAGAATTTACAGTCTTGCTCGTTTTGAGTCTTTTTTGATTTTTAGAAATATTAGTTATTGTTATTCGGAAAAATCAAAATGTATATTTAGGATAAATTGTAATAATATAGGATTTTATAGAATAATTTTCATTGACATGCTGAGCTTCCTTGTGGTAGGGTAAGCATGTTATGAGTCGTGAGATCATGAATACGAAGGAGGTTGCAAGGTATCTGGGCCTAAACGAGAAGCGCATCTACCAGCTTGCCAAACAAGGGGAAATCCCCGCGACGCGCATCGGCGGAAAGTGGATTTTCCCTCGCGCGCTGATGGACCAGTGGATTCTCGAGCGCGCGAAGGGGAACCTGAAGGGGGAGGTGGACGTGCCTTCACACATCCTCGTGGTGATGGGAAGCAACGATTTCGCCTGGGAGATCGTAAACCACATGCTCCGGGACGCCCCATACCACGTGGTGGCCTCCCTGGCCAACGTGGGGAGTATCGCCGGGCTGATTGCCCTGGAGCAAGGCATGGCGCACGTGGCGGGAGTTCACCTCTTTGATCCGCAAACGGGACAGTACAATCTTCCCTATCTTCCGAAGTTTCTGCCGGGGAAGGAGGTCGCGGTTTTTCATCTCTTCAATCGACGGCAGGGACTCCTGGTAAAGAGGGACAATCCCTTGAAGATCGAGGGAATTTCAGACCTTTCCCGCCCGGAGATTCGTTTCGTCAACCGCCAAAAGGGGTCGGGGACCCGTCTTCTCCTGGATCACGAGCTGAGGCACGAGGGAATCGACCCGGAGACAATCCATGGCTACCACAACGAGATGGATACACACCTGAGCGTGGCCATGGAGATCCTCAGAGGGAGGGCGGACTGCGGGATGGGGGTGGCGTCCATCGCGAAGTCCCTCGGCCTGGGATTCATTCCCATGAGGGAGGAGAGTTACGATCTGATGGTGCCGAAGGAAAATCTAAGTCTTCCACAGGTCAAGTTCCTGATCAAGGTGATACGTTCCACGGAGTTCGCCGAAGCCCTTGAAGGCGTGGGGGGATACGGACTGAAAGGGGTTGGAGAAAAGATATGGGAGGGAATCGCGTGAAATTAGGTTTGAAAACCCTTAAGGAGGGCTGTTCATGGCGGTTTCATTTTGTCTTGGCGGGTCTTTTGGTCTTTTTACAGGTTTCTCCCGCCCTTGCCAGGGGCGTGAACCCGGAAAGATTCCCGAATCGAAACACGAAACTGGCGCGGAAATTCATCGCGTTTGTCGCTTCATCCACGGGCCAGAAAATTATTCGGACCTATGGAGAGAAGAAACACGGCCGTCCGCTCTATAGGGGCGCGGCGGTGACGGCGTCCCTGGAGAAGAAACTGGAGAAAAATTTCGCGACGCGGAAAATCAAGGGAAAGGTCATCATCTTTCACGCTGGCAGCCTGACACTGCCCCTCTACAAGATGGAGAAGGCCTTCGAGGCGAAATATCCTGATGTGGATATCGTACGTGAAGCGGCGGGGAGTCGGGCTTGCGCCCGGAAGATTGTCGATCTGCATCGCCCTTGCGATATCATGTTCTCGGCGGACGATTCCGTTATCGACAAGTTCCTTGTCCCGAATTATGCTGACTTCAATATCCGTTTTGCCAGCAACCGGATGGTACTCTGCTACACGGACCAGAGCCGTGCCCACGAAAAAATAAACGCGAAGAACTGGTATGAGATCCTCCTGGACAGGAAGGTAATCTGGGGACACTCGGATCCCAACGCCGATCCGTGCGGATACCGCGCCCTGATGGTGTTGCAGCTGGCCGAAAAGTATTACGGCGTGAAAGGCCTTTATCAATCGTTACTGAAAAATCGTCCTTTAAGTAATGTACGCCCCAAAGAGGTGGAACTGATCCCCTTGCTTCAGAGCGGGGACATGGACTACGCGTGGGAATACCGTTCCTTGGCGGTCCAGCACGGGCTGAAGTTCCTCGAACTTCCCGCCGAGATCAACCTGGGCAGCACGAAACACAACGACTTCTACCGTCAGGCGGTGGTGGAGATCTCCGGCAAGAAACCGGGCGCGAAGATAAAAAGGGTTGGCAAAGCCATTACCTACGGCGTAGCGCTCTTGAAGAAGGCCCCCAACCGGCTGGCGGCCGTGGCCTTTCTCCGGTACGTGCTAGACCCGGAGGAGGGCGTGAAGATCCTTGAGATGATGGGACAGCCATCCATCGTTCCCGCATGGGTGTCCTCGGAGGAGATGAAACGGCACATTCCTTCCGCTCTCCGGAAATTTGTCGTGGTCAAAGGAAGATAACGCGCGGGCCGCTCATTTCCTGTTGGGCTTGCGGAAGGCCTCCGGGTCCAGCGTGCCGAAGTGCGTGAAGCTGGCCCGGATGCTCATGAGGACGGCCAGGATTACCGTGACGGCCGTCCCCGTGAAGATGGCGATCATGATCGCTATCTGGTACTTGATGGCGGTTGCCGGGTTGGCGCCTCCCAGGATGACACCCGTCATCATTCCCGGCAACGCCACGAGTCCAATCGTGGCGATGGTGGCCACGGTGGGTGCGAGGGCGGACTGGCATGCCTCCCGCAGGTAGGGCCGGATGGCCTCGTGGAGGTGGGCGCCCTGCGCCAGGGACAACAGGAAGGGTTTCTCTTTCTTCTTGAGGGCGCTGTAAAAGGTTCGTATTCCGATCAGGTCGGCCCTAAGGCAGTTCCCCAAAATCATTCCGCCGATGGGGATGACGTATTGGGCGTCCATCAGGGTGGGCCGGCGAAGAAGAGGCCCCAGGAAGGCGAAGAGGGGGATGGCGGTGCCCACCACGAGGGCCCCGAAGAGGGGCAGGAGGAATCTTCCTGTCTTCAGGTCGCTCCCGCGGATAATGGAGAGATCCGCCACCACGATCATCACCGTCAGCCACAGCCCGTTGATCCAGGGATTGTTCCATCGGAAGACCACCTGCAGGTAGAGTCCCACGAAGAGGAGTTGCACCGTCATCCGCGCCACGGCGACGAGGGTTCGGTTGAGCAGCGGGATGCGAAACCAGAGGAAGATCCCCAGGGGGATGATGAGCAACAGGTAGAAGGAGGCCAGCGCCAGGGACTGGATGGGTTGCGCGCCCACGTCAGGCTCCCGCCTCTGGGAAGGGAACGATCCGGTCCGCCAGGGTCAGGAGTTCGGTGTCATGGGAGATTGCAAGCAGGGTGACGTCCTTCAGGGTCCGTAGAAGATCCACCATGCCCCGGCTGTTTTTCCGGTCCAGCGCGGATGTGGGCTCATCCAGCAGGAGGATCTCCCGGTTGAGAAGGAGCGCGGCGATGAGGGCCGCCCGCTGTTTCTCCCCTCCGGACAGGGTCTCCACGTCCGCGTCGAGCAGTGAAGCGGGCAGGGAGAGGGCCTCAAGGAATTCGGGCAGGCGGGAGAGGTTTCCCTTCAAGTGCGCGTTCGTCTTGAAACTGAAAGGGCGTTCGAACCATTGTCGAAGTGCGCCTTCCCCCAGCTCGGGTTCCTGGGGCACGTAGGCCAGCCGTGACCGCAATCGCCAGACGGTCTGCCCGTTCAGGGCAGTCCCGCCGATGCGGATGACGCCCGTCTCAGGGACTGTGAATCCCAGCAGGCATTTCAGCAGGGTCGATTTTCCCCGTCCCGATTCCCCCGTGATCACCACCCGTTCCCCCGAGGCGACCTTCAAGGAGAAATCCCGGAAGGGGATCTTGTCCCCGAACCTGACGGTCAGGCACGAGACGAAAATGGCCGTGTCAGTCTCCGGCATAATTGGCTGGTTCCCTCCCATTTTCATATACCTGCTCAAGGTATGGTAAACGTTTTGTAGAATTTTTCAAGAAGCGCTTTCCACGACGTTGTATTGTTCTTCTTAATTGCTTTGTCTCAAAAGGACTTGTAGGACTGCCTCAAATACGGATTAAATGGAAAAGTTTCTTGCCTTTTACAAAGCTATCGCTCATGATAAATGGTTGAAAGTCCTTTCCCTCTCAGACTGTTTGGGTGTATAAGGACAAAAAATTTGGAGGGGAATATGTCTGATAATCCATTTCCTCAATGCGCGTATTGTTCAGTGAAAACCCGGGCATGTATTTCAATAGAAGGTCAGGGCCCGAAATTTTGCCCCACACGCAATAAGGATAAAGTCGTTCAAAGGGCCAACCAGGAATATAAAAAACCATCCGTCAGGGAGTTTGCCCGCAAGGCTTCGATTCAAGAGGGAGAATGTTACATACACCGGGAGATCAAACCTTACGTTCCCCATCCTGTGAAACCGCGGGTTCAGGAGGTCTGTGAATTCGCCCACAAAATGGGATACAAACGCCTGGGGATTGCTTTCTGCGTGGGACTTTTTCGCGAGGCCAAGGCCGCGTCAGAAATTTTTAAGGCTCAAGGGTTCGAGGTGGTTTCCGTGCTATGCAAGGTGGGAGCCACGCCGAAGGAGAGCCTTGGCATCCGGGAGGAGGAAAAGATTCATATTGGGGAGTTCGAGGCCATGTGCAGTCCCATTGCTCAGGCCATGGTGTTAAACGACGCGAAAACCGACTTCAATATCGTAGTGGGACTCTGCGTGGGCCACGATTCCCTCTTTTTCCAATACAGCGAGGCCCCGGTCACCGTGCTTGTGGCGAAAGACAGGGTCTTGGGACACAACCCAGCGGCGGCGCTCTATACAAGCAATTCTTACTACGCCCGCCTCCTGCGGCACGGATTCGACCCGCCTGAGAAGGATAAATGATTAATTGGAAAGAATGACATGAAACGACCGAAAAAAGGGAGATTGTCCATGCTGATTCCAACCGTCATCATGGGAGTCATCGCTGCTGTTCTCGTCGCCATTGGATTCTTCAAGGGAGAGGGACAGGATGTCCAGGGACTGAAAGCCGCCGTGACACTCACGCTTGAGATGGTGCCCTTGCTGCTTTTTGCCTTTATCATCGCGGGGATGATTGAGGTCCTCGTTCCTTCCCAGATCATTTCCCGTTGGATCGGGACGGAATCCGGATTTCGGGGAATTCTCATCGGGGCCCTGGCGGGGAGCCTCACGCCTGGTGGACCCTTCGTTAGTTTTCCCCTTGTGGCAGGTTTCCTGCGGGCGGGAGCCGGCATTGGAACCATGGTGGCCTTCGTGACGGGCTGGTCCCTCTGGGCAATAACGCGCCTTCCCTTAGAGGTGGGTATCCTCGGCTGGCGCTTCACCCTGATCCGGATTGCCTGCACTGCCATTTTCCCACCGCTGGCCGGTCTTATCGCAAATCTTCTCTTCCGGGGAAGCCTCCCGCCCGCGTAGCCTTTGCCGCTTTCACACAGGCTAATTGGCGTGAAAATGTCTCGTTGACTCCATGGATTATATCCGTTATAAATGCCAAAAAGGGAGGATTCAATGGCAAAAAAACGTGTTTTGAGCGGTATGCGCCCCACGGGCAAGTCCCACCTCGGACATCTTCACGGGATCTTCGAGAACTGGCGCAGTCTTCAGGACACGTACGAGTGTTTCTACTTCGCCGCCGACTGGCACGCCCTGACTTCGGAATATAAAAACCCCCATATCGTTGAGGAAAACATTTGGGAGATGTTCGTCGATATGCTGAGCGCGGGGGTTGGAACGGGGGAAAACGCTGGATGTCTTTTTATTCAGTCACAGGTGAAGGAACACGCGGAACTTTTTCTCCTCCTTTCCATGATTACCCCTCTTGGATGGCTGGAGCGTAATCCAACTTACAAGGAACTTCTCAGGGAACTAAAGAACAAGGATATCCATACATTCGGGTTCCTTGGCTATCCCGTTCTTCAGGCGGCGGATATCATTATCTATAAGGCGCATTTCGTTCCGGTGGGCAAAGACCAGCTTCCACATCTTGAGATTACCCGGGAGATTGCCCGCCGTTTTAACTACCTTTACGGAAAGGAAGTCTTTAATCCTCCCGACGCGCTTCTCACGGAGGCGGCAGCCCTGGGGGGACTGGATGGGCGAAAGATGAGCAAAAGCTACGATAACGCCATCTATCTGTCGGATACCCCTGAGGAAATAAGGAAAAAGATTTCCCAGATGGTCACCGACACGCGCCGCGCGAGGAAATCTGACCCGGGCGAGCCCAAAGAGTGCAATCTCTACCCGTTTCATAGGCTCTATTCCCCCAAGGAACTCCAGGAGCAAATAGCGGAAGACTGTCGGAAGGCCGCCATCGGGTGCGTGCAATGCAAAAAACTCCTCATGGAAAACTTGATAAAGGGATTGGACCCGTTATGGGAGGAACGGGCCTACTACTTGGCTCACATGAACGAGGTGAAGGAAATCGTTTATCAGGGAACGGAAAGGGCCCGGCAGGTCAGCCGGGAAACCATGGCGGAAGTTCGGGATGTCCTTGGATTTTGAAACCTACAGCGTCCGGCTCGACCGGTTCGAGGGTCCTCTCGACCTTCTCCTCTACCTGATTCGAAAGAACAAGATCGATATCACCGACATCCCCATCGCGGAAATCACCCGACAGTATCTGGACGCCCTGCAGGAGATGCGGCGGTTTAATCTTGACCTGGCGGGGGAATACCTCGTCATGGCCTCCACGTTGATGTTCATCAAGTCCCGGATGCTACTTCCCGCGGAGCCCTCCGAGGATGGAGAAGACGTGGATCCCCGGAAGGAACTGGTGGAGCGGCTCCTCATGTATGAAAGATATCAGCAGGCCGCCCGCCTCCTTCTGGAGCGTCCCATCCTCTTTGAAGACACCTATCCAAGACTGAATTGCGAGGAGATAGCGGCTTTCGAAAAGGACATGACCATTACGCTCGGAGATGTCACCGTGGAGGACCTGGCCCGGTTTTTCAGGGAAGCCTGCCGTAACACCGAAGAATTATTTGTTCATACGGTGCAAATGGAACGTCTAAGTTTACAAGAATTCATCCAGGATATCATGGATAGATTGCAAACCGTCGAAGACGGGCTCTGGTTACGGGAGTTGTTGACCTCTCCCGTCACTCGGCTTAGGGTCATCATGATATTTCTTGCCATCCTGGAACTGGCACGGCAACGGATGGTTCGTGTTTTTCAACCGGGGCCGAATGGCGAAATCATGATACGTGCGGCATAGGCTGGTGGAAAAATTATGCGGGCTAAAATCTCAAACAGAATAATACTTACAGTTTTTGCCTTTATCCCGATTTTTTGTTACGTCGGCGGCACAGCCACCGCGTCGCGCTTCGCCCTCTTCGCCCTTGATGTCCAAATTCCCGTCAAACAGGGGCAATCTATGGGTGAGATTCGAAAAAACGCCATTGACAAAGGAATTAGGCAGGCGGTGGAAGAGGCCACGTATCGGCTCATCCCGGATCAAGGGATAGATATACCTTATGAAGCAATGGAGAAAAACATTTTCGGAAAAGCAAAAACTTTCGTGCCACAATACAAGATCCTGGGTGAAAAGCGGTTTCCAGGAATTTTTAACCTTAGTCTGCAAGTTACGGTGGACACGGTATTGCTTCGGAAAGCCCTGTTGAAAACAGGCGTCCTGAAAACAGAAACGAAGGGAAATTCATTCACTGTTCCCGTGAATATCGAGATAAGGAACCTTGTGGACGGAAAAACCTTCATGGAACTGTGGAAGTTCTTCAAACAACGGGAAGACCTCGCCGAAGGAGTTCGACTCATCTCGGCTCACCATGGGGTTTTTGTCTTCCAACTCATTCCTCTACAATCGATGAAGGAAATCGTTTCCCAGCTTCTCTATCATGCCCCCGTTTCCCGCGGCACGTTCGATGTAATAGAGCAGAAAAGCAATCGCCTCATTTTGTCTTATCGGTTGCAAAAAACCTCATAAACTCGGGTGATACGCGATGAAAAGAAAATCAAAAATCCTTGTTGTTGCCATTCCTCTCTTTTTCCTCATCATTGTTGCATTCTTAGGGTATCTTGTCGCAAAATTTGAAACGAAACATTCGTCATTTATCCGGCACAGTCGGAAGATAGGCATCATCAAGATTGAGGGAGTCATTCGCCGGTCGGATGTCCTGATCAATCAAATAAAGGAGTTTAAAAAAGACCGGAGTATCGGTGGGGTCATTTTGCGAATCAATTCTCCGGGTGGAGGTGTGGCTGCTTCCCAAGAAATCTACGAGGAGATTGGGAAACTTGCCAAGCGCAAACCGGTTTTCACGTCAATGGGAAGTGTTTGCGCATCGGGGGGATATTATATCGCCGTCGCGACGAAGACCATTTTCGCTAACCCGGGAACCGTGACGGGCAGTATCGGCGTTATTGTGGGATTTTCAAACTTGAAAGAGCTTTTCAAGAAAATAGGCATAAAAAGCGTGATAATCAAGAGCGGAAAATTCAAGGATATCGGATATCCTACTCGGGAGATGACGCCGGAAGATTTGCGGGTTCTCCAATCCGTGGTCGATTCCATTTATGGACAATTCGTCAAGGCCGTATCGGAAGGGCGGCATTTGCCGGTGAAAAAGGTCAAATCCCTTGCCGATGGGCGGGTTTTCTCGGGACTGCAGGCGAAAACTCTGGGGCTTGTGGATCAAATCGGCAACTTGGAGGATGCTGTCGCGTCTTTGTCCAAATCCCTTGGTATCCGGGGCGAGCCAGAAATCGTTTATGCAAAAAGTCCGCGGCAACGTTTTTGGAAAAAGATTTTCGGCTCATTTCTTGGCAAGTGGGGACGTCCTTTCTTTTCATCCTTTGATTCTTCGCCATTTTATTTCCTTTGGCCCATTCGGGCGGGATTTTGAGAAAAATATTTCTATTTTACCTCTATCCTGTTATTTGTGTTTTGCAATGGATTCGAATCGGATATTATGTATTGGCAGAAGGAAGACCGTGTTTGTCTGATCCTAAACCCTATGGGACATGTCATGATTCTTTGCGAAAACAAAGACGCTCAAGACATCTACAACTGCGCCATCATGAGCATGTGATAGGTGGGCGGGTTTCGGTTTCAGCATGATGGTTTTCCAGTCCTTTAGGTTCGTTCATGCTCGGGAACCCGGCGCTACTTGAATTTCCTGATAGGCTGCTCATGGGCAAGAGACGTATATCCCCAGAAATGCTTCAGCCACGGGCCCATGCCGTAGATGACGGCGAGGATGAAAAAGACCTGGAGCATAGGCTTGAAGGATAGGGCGAAAACTGTGAGGCTGCTGAACATGGTGGCGGCGATGGCCAGTGAGATGGCCTGAGAACTTGCCGTGGCGCCGAGAAGGAGAATTATCGCTTGTTCGTAAGGGAAACGCAGCAGCTTGGCGGCGATCAGGGCGATGCCGAATTGTATGAGGTAGTAACAGAGTAAGGCGAAGGCCACGATGAAAAAGAGAATGGGTTTGTGGAGAATGATAGGGGCGACCTTCGCCACCGAGAAAAAGATTATGATGAGGATTCCCGTGGCGGAAACACCCGGGAAAATCTTTTTCAGTTCCATGAAATAGTTTTTGCCTTTGGACGCGATGATTTTATTGCGGGTGAAGTACCCCAGAACGAGAGGGATGAGAATGTAAAGCAAAAGGTGTCCCGCGAGCCGCAGGGTTGGGATAGGGATGATGGTCCCGCCATTGATACGCACCAGGAGGGGAGAAAGGACGGGCAGGAGCAGAAGGCCCGAAACGGCAATGACAATGGCGTCTTCAACGCTGGCGTCAGCGATTCCGGTCCATCCGATGAGCATGTTAGAACAGGGGATGGCTCCCACCAAGACCATGGCAAGCGCGAGATCGGGTTCCCCGGCTAGGATTGTCCGGGAAATGAGAAAGGCTGTTCCAGAGGCGACAAAGAAGGCGAGAAAGTGGGTGGCGATGATGAGGCGGAAATTCTTGCCTGCGGTTTTCACCTTTTCCACCGCCATGCCGGTCAGCATGGGATACAGCATTAAAAAGACGGCAAACATGCTTATGGGCCGGATATTGATATGTTTCATATTCACGGCGGAACCTGCGGCCAGGGCGAATATGAAATCTACACCCACAAACAGGTAAAGATACTGTTTGATACGCATAAGGACTTTCCGAATCATTCCTATCTCCACATTTTTCCCGTATTGTATCGAAGCATATTGACAAAGTAAATTCTACAAGGGGAGGGCCTTAGCCAACTTTTGACATTTTCGACGCGTCCATATATAAATCTTTCAAGTTTTCTTTACGTACGGAAGAAATGATTTATATGAATTAACCGGAGGGTCGCCCGTTATGGCGCTGCTGGAACATCTGCCGCAGGATCTCACCAATTTCCTCATTATCACACTCTTCGCCCTGCTGATCGGGATGGAGCAGCGCCGCCACCACATCGACACGAGCGAAGAAGAGAAGCTGGAATTCCTCTTCGGAACGGACCGGACCTTCACCCTCATCGCCATTTTCGGGTTCATCCTTTACATTATCTCCCCCAAATCGCTCGTGCCCTTCCTCATAGGGATCGCCATCCTCTCCACCTTTCTCGGCATATACTACGTCAACAAGATACACATGCGTAAGCATTTCGGGCTGACCTCCATTGTGATCGCCCTCATCACCTACTGCCTGACCCCGCTTGTCTATCTCATGCCCCACTGGCTGGTCATGCTCATCGTGGTCACCGTCCTCATCTTCGTTGAAATCAAGGAAAATCTCTTTAGCATTTCCCGGAAGTTCGGGCGTGACGAGTTCACCACCCTGGCGAAATTTATCATCATCGCGGGAGTCATCCTCCCGCTCCTACCGCACCACCCCATCTCGGCGCAGATTCACCTGTCGCCCTACCAATTCTGGCTGGCTATCGTGGCCGTTTCCGGGATTTCCTATTTCAGCTACCTGCTCAAGAAATTCTTCTTTCCGGAGGCGGGGACGATTATCACC
>Ga0256833_1001873_pt1 | contig 15167 bp, 18 predicted proteins | sample 356284metaG_FD_190535 | JGI IMG/M metagenome (GOLD analysis project Ga0256833, IMG submission 190535) | Hydrothermal vent microbial communities from Mid Atlantic Ridge, Atlantic Ocean - 356-284 | ecosystem: Environmental > Aquatic > Marine > Hydrothermal vents | place: Atlantic Ocean: Mid...
TGGGGGTTGGAAGTTGGGGGTTGGAAGTTGGAGGTTGGAAGTTGGGGGTTGGAAGTTGGAAGATGGCGGGGGTGTGTTTTTTCCGTGTCCATCCGTGCGCATCCGTGGTTTCTTCTTTTTTTATCCGCGGTTATCCGCGTGTATCCGCGGCTCCCTTCCCGGGCGCCCCTACCGCGCTCCCTGCTGACCGCTGACTGCTGTCGTTCATCCGCGTTCATCCGCGCGCATCCGCGGTTGCATCCCCCTGGGCGCAGCACGCTGCGCCCCGACCGCGGCGGGCGCTCAGCGGGGTCGCCCCTGCCGCGTTCCCTGCTCCCTGCTGGCCGCTCGCTGCTCTTTTTATCCCCCGGCCCCGCTTTCCTTGACAATCCCGGCGGGGTGCTTTACCATGCAGGCATGAACCACGACGCTTCTACGCTCAGCCAAATGTTGGGCCGCGTGTTGGGCCGTATCATGCATCGTTGGATGCAAGTCACGCGGCAATTCGCCCGCCAACATGGCCTTTCGGTGGGGCAACTGCTGGTCCTGCGTCAGGTGCAGTTTCGCGGCCCGTGTACGGTTTCGGACATTGCCCAGCGTATGGGGGTGACCAACGCGGCAGCCAGTCAGCTGCTGGACCGCCTGGTGGAACACGGCCTCATCGAGCGGCAGGCCAATCCTCACGACCGCCGCAGTCGCTCCATTGTGCTCACGCCCGCGGGGCGCCGCCTGTTGGACGAGGCCAGCCGCCACCAGCAGGCCTGGTTAGCGCAGCTCATCACCGACCTTTCGCCCGACGAGCAGGCCTTGATGCATGAGGCGCTGCGCATTTTGCACGCGCGCTTGATGGACGGCCCTCCGGCGGAGGGTTGAGCCCGAGCCCGCGGCACTCCTCGGGAGGGTTCCCATGGCGACTTATGACCTCATCATCGTGGGCGCTGGGGTGCATGGCGCGAGCCTGGCCTTTCATCTTGCCCAGCGAGGGGTGCGGCCTTTGGTGCTCGAGCGGGCCTCGGTCGCGGCCGGGGCCACGGGCCGTTCCAGCGGCCTGGTGCGTATGCATTACGCGCTGCGTCTGGAGGCCGAGCTGGTGTGGCATTCCTTCCCCTATTTTCGGCACTGGAACGAGCTGGTGGGCTTTGGCGATTGCGGCTTCGTGCGCACGGGTTTTTTGCGGGTGGTGGGCCCCCAATACGAAGCCGCGCTGCGGGCCAATGTGCGCATGTTGCAGCAAGTGGGCATTCCTACCTGGCTGCTCACCGCGGACGATGTGCGCCGGCTGGCGCCTTATCTCACCACCGACGATTTTCGCGTGGCGGCCTATGAGCCCGAATCGGGCTACGCGGACCCGCCGGCCACCGCGCAAGGTTTTCTGCAGGCCGCCCGGGCTCGCGGGGCCTTGCTGCGCACCGGGGCCCCGGTGCAGGCCCTGCTCACCACGCCCGACGGCAGCCGCATGCGCGGGGTGCGCCTGGTCGACGGTTCCACCCACCAGGCCGAGGTGGTGGTGCTGGCCGCGGGCGCGTGGGCCCCACGGCTGGCGGCCACGGTCGGCCTCGACCTGCCCCTCACCACCTGGAGCCACGATGTCATGTTCGTGCAGCGGCCGGCCGGGGTACGCTGGTTCCCCGCGGATTTGACGGTTATCGACGACGCGAATGAGATGTATTTTCGGCCCGAGCAGGGGAACCTGACCCTGGTGGGCCTGGAGGTGGGCAATCCCATCGGCGAAGACCCCGACAGCCCGACGGATTATCCGCATCCGGGGTTTGTGGAACGGGCCATCGAGCATGTGGTGCGCCGGGTTCCCCTGCTGGCGGAAGGCGCGCTGCACAGCGCGCATCGGGGGTACGATGGCCTCTCGCCGGACCAGCGGGCCATCATCGGCCCTGCGGGCCCCGAGGGCTTGTGGCTCAATGTGGGGCACAGCGGTACGGGGTTCAAGATTGCCCCCGCGGTGGGCCGCGCGCTCACCGAATGGCTGCTGGACGGGCAGCCGCGCCTGGTGGACCTGCGGGCTTTTGGCCTGGCGCGCTTTGCCCAGGGTCGGCCCTTGCAGCCCGAGCATCCTTACGGCCCTTTGTGGCACTAAGCCGTGGGGTCGTCTTCCATCCCCAAGGCCATGAGATACCCCCGGGCCCGCTCGGTCAGGGGGTAGCGGTTGACCAGGGCCCAAAACGCGGGGCTGTGATTGGGTTCCACCAGGTGCGCCAGTTCGTGCATGAGCACATAATCGAGCACCCAACGGGGCGCGTTTTGCAGCCGCGCGGCGATGCGAATGGTGCCCCGGGCCGGGGTGCAGGAACCGAAGCGCTTGCGTTGTCGGGTGCTCCAGCGAATGGATTTCCAGCGCAGTTGGCCGTCGAAGTAGCGGCGGTTGAGCTCCCGGGCCCGGCGCTCCAGGTCGGCGTCGGAAAGCTGCGCGCGCTGCTGGCGGCGGCGCATTTTGGCTTTGAGGTCGTCGATGAGGGCCTGCAGGCGCTCGTCCGGGAAGTCGGCCGGGATGCGGATTTCCAGCACGCCATCGACCAGCCGGGCCTGGGCCGTTTTGCGCCGCCGGGGGCTGCGAATGACCCGCACGGGCCAATCGGGGTCGGTCATAGGGGCGGTGGGGCGTTGCGCCATGGGGACTCCAGGGCTAACACAGGCCTTTGTAGGAGCCGCCTTCCACGGGCAGCAGCACGCCGGTGAGGTACGCTGCGGCGGGGGAGAGCAAAAAGGCCACCGCGCGGCCCAGTTCTTCGGGCTCGCCCATGCGGCCTAAAGCGCTGGCCCGGGCCTGGGCGGCCATTTCGTCTTCCACGGTGGTGCCCTTTTGTTGGGCCCGGTAGGCCAGCAGCTCGGTCACCCGTTCGGTGCGGGTCCAGCCGGGCAGCACCGCGTTGAAGCGCAGGCCTTCGGGGCCCAGTTCCAGGGCTAAGGTTTTGATGAGGGCCACGGCCGCGGCGCGCATGGTGTTGGAAAGCACCAGGTTTTGAATGGGCTGCTTGGCCGAGATGGAAGTAATGGCCACCACGCTGCCCAGGTCCGAGGCCCGCAGGGCCGGCAGCGCGGCCCGAATGAGGCGCACATGGAAGAGAAAGGCCAGCTCGAAAGCCCGGAACCAGGTGGCGTCGTCGAAATCCTCGAAGCGACCGGGGGGCGGGCCGCCGGCGTTGGTCACCAGGCCGTCGAGGCCGCCCAGCGCGTCCTGGGCCTGTTCCACCACTGCGGTCGCGTCGGGGGCCTGGCTCACATCGCCGGGGATGGGGTGCACTTCGGCCCCGGTGGCCGCGCGCAAGCGGGCCGCAGCTTCGGCGATGGTTTCGGCGTGGCGGGCGTTGATGGCCAGCCGCGCGCCTTCCTGGGCCAGCACCTGGGCCACCGCGTAGCCCAGGCCCCGGCTCGCGCCAGTGACCAGAATGCGTTTGCCGTGCAGTTGCAGGTCCATGGGTACCTCCTGTTGGTTGGAAGGAAGGGGCGCGGGGCGCCCCGTGGGTCGGGCTCAATCCAGGTCCGCGACCAGCTCGGTCAGGTCCCGCTCGCGCAGGGTGCGGCGCTTCCAGCGGTGGATGTGGGGCACCACGAAGGGCAACAGGCGCAGGGTGTAGTAAGGCGGCAGCACGGGCAGGCCCAGCATGTCGCCAAAGGTGATGAACATGAACAGGTCTTCCAGCTCGGCCCGCTGCTTGCGAAAGGTCTTTTCGAAGTCGTACAGCAGCAAGCCGTAAAGAAAGCCTTTCACCCACTCGAGGATGCGTCGCCAGGGAATAGGGTTCATGCCTGCTGCTCCGGGCCGGGGGGCCGCCAGGTTGCCTGGTCGTGGGGTTGGGCTACGCCGCGGCCTGCGCGGCCAGGGCCTCGTGGGCCAGTTCCACCACCCGCTGTACGGTGAAGCCGTAATGGGCCATGACCTCCGCGCCGGGGGCCGAGGCGCCAAAGCGCTGCACGCCCAAGATGCGCCCCCGGGGCCCCACCCAGCGCTCCCAGCCCTGGGGCACCCCGGCTTCCACGGCCACCCGGGCGGTGATGTGGCGCGGCAGCACGGCTTCGCGATATGCGACCTCCTGGCGGGCGAAGAGCTCCCAGCTGGGGAAGGAGACCACCCGCACGCCCACGCCCTCGGCGGCCAGGCGTTCGGCCGCGGCCACCACCAGGGCCACTTCGGAGCCCGAGGCCATGAGGATGACCCGGGACGGCTGGGGGCCCAGGTCGGCCAGCACATACGCGCCCCGGCGCAGCCCCGCGGCCGGCGCGTAGCGCGTCCGGTCCAGGGTGGGCACGGCCTGGCGGGTGAGGACGAGGGCCACGGGGCCGGCGGTGTGCTCCAAGGCCACGCGCCAGGCTTCCACCGTTTCGTTGGCGTCGGCCGGGCGCAGCACCACCAGATTGGGCATGGCCCGCAGCGCGGCCAGGTGTTCCACGGGCTGGTGGGTGGGGCCGTCTTCGCCCACGGCCAGGCTGTCGTGGGTGAACACATACACCACCGGCGTGCCCATGAGCGCGCTCAGGCGCAGCGCGGGCCGCAGGTAGTCGGAAAAGACCAGGAAAGTCGCCACGAAAGGCCGCAGGCCGCGATAGAGGGCCAGGCCGTTGGCCGCCGCAGCCATGGCGTGTTCCCGCACGCCAAAGTGCACATTGCGCCCGGCCGGGTTCTGGGCGCTGAAATCCCCTTGTTCGGCCAGGTAGGTCTTGTTCGACGGAGTGAGGTCCGCGGAGCCGCCGATGAGCTCGGGCACCCGGCGGGCCAGCGCGTTGAGGGCTTTACCCGAAGCGGCCCGGGTGGCCAGGCCCTTGGGGTCCGGGGGGAAGGTGGGCAGGTCCGCATCCCACCCGTCGGGTAGCCGGCCGGCCCAGCGGCGCTCCAGCTCCGCGGCCAAATCGGGGTAGGCCTGGCGGTAGGCCTGCCACAGGGCCTGCCATTGGGCCTGGGCCTGGCGGCCGCGTTCCAAACTGGTGCGAAAGTGCGCCCGCACATCGTCGGGGATGTAGAACATGGGCTCGGTGGGCCAACCCAGGGCTTCCTTGGCCGCGCGCAATTCCTCGGGGCCCAAGGGCGCGCCGTGCGCGGCCGCGGTGCCTTGCTTGTGGGGCGCGCCGTAGCCGATGACCGTGCGGCATACAATCAGGCTGGGCCGGGGGTCGGCCTTGGCCTGCGCGATGGCCGCGTCCACCGCGTCCACATCCAGACCGTCCACCTCGGGCAGCACATGCCAGCCATAGGCCTCGAAGCGGCGGGCCACATCCTCGGTGAAGGCCAGGTCCGTGGGGCCGTCGATGGTGATGCGGTTGGCGTCGTAAAGATAAATCAGGCGTCCCAGGCGCAGGTGCCCGGCCAGCGAGGCGGCCTCGTGGCTAATGCCTTCCATCAGGTCGCCGTCGGTGACCAGGGCGTAAACCCAATGGTCGAAGATGGGGAAGCCGGGCCGGTTGAATCGCGCGGCCAGGTGAGCCTGGGCCATGGCCATGCCCACGCCGGTGGCGAAGCCCTGGCCCAAGGGGCCGGTGGTCACTTCCACCCCGGGGGTGAGGCCATATTCGGGGTGGCCGGGGGTGCGGCTGCCCCACTGCCGAAAGCGGCGCAGTTCCTCTAAGGGCAAATCGTAGCCTGTGAGGTGCAGCAGCGCGTAGAGCAGCGCGCTGCCGTGCCCACCCGAGAGGATGAAGCGGTCCCGGTTGGGCCATTGGGGGTTGGCGGGGTTGTGGCGCAGGTGGCGCATCCACAGCGCGTACGCCATGGCTGCGGCGCCCATAGGCAGGCCGGGGTGGCCCGAGCGGGCCTGTTCCACCATGTCCGCGGCCAAAAAGCGCAGGGTGTTCACACTACGGGTGACCAGGTCGGTGTTGGAAGCGGTCATGCCGTTGCCTCCGGGGTGGGGGAAGATGCGCGGCGGGGCCAGGCCATGAGGAAGCCGACCAGGATGAGCCCTTCGCCCAGCAAGATGCCCGCGGCCTGCCAGGGGCCAAAGTAGGCCTCGCTGGGGTTGGGGTGGGAACCGAAGCCCAAAATGTCGGCCAGCGCGGCGATGGCGGTGAGCAGGTAGCCGGTGAAGGCCAGACGCAGGCCCACATCGGCCACGAAGGGCATGGGGGAAGTGCCGTTCCAGCGGGCCGCGATGTGCAGCCAGCCGCCGAAGACCGCCAATCCCAAGCCGCTGATGAAGACCAGCAGTTGCAGCAGGCCGATGGCCTCGGCCCGGGCCAGGCCAAACCAGTCGGGGCGCAGGCCCACGGTTTGCACGCCGGTGCCCAGCAAAGCCAGCAGCAGGCCCAGCCGACGGCGGGTTTCGGCGCGGGTGCGTAGGGGGTTGTCGACGATAGGCTCGGGCATGGGGCACCTCCTGGAGAGGTATTATACCAATCGCGCCCCATGCCGGGGGCGAGGTTGGTGGTTGGAAGTTGGCAGTTGGCAGTTGGAAGTTGGTGGTTGGTTGGTGGTTGGAAGTTGGCGGGGGCGTGCTTGCTGCCTGCTGACCGCTGACTGCTGTTGTTCAGCCGCGGTTCCACTTCCACACCAAAACGGGAAGCAGCGCGGCAAAGGCGAACCATTGCACCGCGTAGCCCAGATGCGGCCCTTCGCTCAGCGTCAAGGTCAGGCGTTCCCGGCGGGGCAGGTCCTGGGGCGCGCGGCCTGGCTCGGGTTCCCACACCAAATACCACCCCGCGAGGCGCATCTGGCGCGGCAGGTAGGGCTGCACGGCCTGGGGCACCAGCCGATACCACAGCCGGGGGAACGCGGCGCCGGGCGTGGGGGGCGGGGCTTCTTCGTCCGGCCAAAACAGGCGGCCCCGCACCGTCACCTCCCCCCGGGGGATGAAGGCCTGCCAGCGGTTCGGGTCGGTGTATTCCATGGGCAGCCAACCCAGCACCACCAGCACGGCCTGCCCCGGACGGTCTTCCAGGCGCAGGGGCGCGACCAGATGCAGGCCGGTTTGGCCCTGGAACACCCGGTTTTTGACCGCGAAGGCCCATTGGGGGAGGAATTCCCCCTGGGCCTCGGCCGCGCGCAGGTCCCAATCGTGCGGGTCCGTCGGCCAGGGCATACGGTTGAGGTCCACCCAGGGGGCATTCCAGCGCTGGAGCACGGCGCGGTTTTGGGCCCGCCGCTGCCGCAGGCGGTCCAGCTGCCAGAACCCCAGCCGCACCATGACCAGCGAGGCCGCGGCCACGAGCAGCCACACCGCAATGCGCTGCCAGGGGCGACGCGGTGTCATGGCTTTACGACGCGCGACGACGCCAGGCAAAGACTGCCAGCACGGCCAGCAGCCCCAGCGCGGCCCACGGCAGCCAGCGCGGGGCCCGGTCGGCCGGCGCAACCTGCAGCTCGAAGCTCACCTGGCCCTGCGCGTTGGCCGTGGTGACGAGTACTTCCACCTGCCAGGGGCCGGGCCGGTCGAGGGTGGTATCGACTGCATATAGGGGCGGCGGGCCGGGCACAAACTCCGCCGGCAGCAGGCGGGGCGTGGCCCCGGACGGCCCCTTGAGCCGCACCTGCACCTGGGCCTGGTCGATGGGCTCGTCGTGGCCTTCGACCGCGCGGTAGAGGGCCACGGTGATGTGCACCTCGTCGCCGACCCGGGGTTCGTCGGGCTCGGTCCAAACCGTCACCAGGGCGTCGTCGCCAACGGGCTGGTCCACCACCTGCGGGGTTCCCCCGCCATGCCCGCTGAGCGCCAGCCACAGCGCGGCCAGCACCACAAGAAGGAAGGGGAAGTTTCGGTTTGTGTTTCGCATGAGGGGTATTATACTGGAAGTTAGTGGTTGGTGGGTAGAAGTTGGTGGTTGGTGGATAGAAGTTGGTGGTTGGTGGATGGAAGTTGGCGGTTGGGCGCGGGGTCAATCGCCGGGGTCGGGGCGGCAGGGGTGGTCGGGGTCGGGGTTTTCGGGGGGCATGCCGGGCGTGCCGGGGCCATATTCACACACCGCGCGCCAGGGGCGGTAATGGGTGGTGAAAGTGTCGCGATAGAGCAGCTCGCCGTCGCGGTACACTTCCCGCAGCACCGTCACCCGCGCGCCTTCCACGGCCCAATCCACCTGCTTGATTTCGCCTTTGGCCAGGGCCGGGTTTTCCACATAAAGGGGTTCGGGCGGGTCCTCTTTGTCTTGCAGGCCGGTGGTGTCCCACACGACCCGGCGGCCGTCGGGGGTGGAATACAGCCGCCAGGTGATGTAGCGGGCCGGCGCGTTGACTTCCACTTCCATCAAAATCCAGTAGGGCGTGTCGTTCTTGAATTTGAAGTCCACCAAAGGTACATAGACGGTAGCGTCCAGCCCGGCCAGGCGGGTGTCGATGCGGCCGCTGGCGGTTTGCTCGTAGTAGAGCACCCGGTAGGCGTGGGGGTGGCGTTCGACGATGGGGTAACCGGCGAAGAACACGGTGCGGAAAAGGGTGGTGCTCACCTGGCACACGCCGCCGCCCACGCCGCGAATGGTGCGGTTGCCGTAGATGATGAGGGATTCCGCGTAGCCGTTGTCGAGGCTGACATCGCCCAGCACCCGGGCCATGGAGAAGACCTCGCCGGGCGCGACCAGATAGCCGTGGAAGCGGGACGCGGCGACCTGGATGTTGTGGATGCGCTCGGGGCTGGAGCCGTAGAAGTAGGTGGTATGCTCGGCCACCAGCGCGGTGATGCCCAGTTCGGCCGCGGTGGCGTCGTCGGTGACCGCGGGCGGGGTGTAGGTCACGGCCAGGGTGACCTGGTTGCGCCCCTCGGCCACTGCGGCCTCCAGGGCGTCCAACGAAGCGTCGACATCCAGGGCCCGGCCCCACACCGCGGGTTCCAGCAAAACCAGCTCCCCGCGGGTTTCGTCGAAGGTGAAGCGCGCGTTGACGGGGCTTTGGGCCAGCTGCGCGGCCAGGTCCTCCAGCACGGGCCGCCAGGCGTCCCGGTTCAGGCGGATGTGCAGCTGGCCATCGGGGCCGGGCTCGACCCGCAGGGTGGCGGCCACCTGTTGGGGGGAAAAGGCCCACGGCCCGGTGGGCTGGCGGTCTTCCGCGGGCAGCTGCAGGGTCAGGGGCTGGGCCAGCAGGGCCCGCAGGCGGCTGGCCGCCGGCTCAGGGGAAGGAATGCGGGGGGGAACTTCGCGCAACACCACGGCCACGGGGCCGGTGTCGAGGCGGGCCAGGTGGCGGGCCAGGGTCGCCAGGGTGGCGTCGAAGTCGATGCGCACGCCGGTGCGACCGGGCTGGGCGTGCACCTGGGCGCCGTCCAGCCACAGGCGCGCGTCTTGGGGTGCGCGTTCCACCACGGGCGCGACCTGGGCCTGGAGGAAGGCCGCGGCCCAGGCCTGGCTGAACACCGTGCGCAGGGGAATTTCCGCGCCGTGCCGCCAGGCGCGCCAGAGGGCAGCCTGGCGTTGGAGCCAGGTCCCCCGCCGCCCCACCTGCCAGGCGTCTTGTGCGGTGCCCACGGCGTCGATGGCAAAGCCGATTTCCGCGGGGCGTACGGTCCAGGTGTGCCCGGCCGCGGTGAGGGTGAGGCGGGCGTTTTCGGGGTAGGGGAAGGCCGCGCGTAAGCGGGCCGCGGCTTGCGTTTGGGTCAGGCCACCCAAATCGACCTGGGCCACCCGCACGCCGGGGTAGATGCGGTTCCAAAAGGCCAGGTGCCAGCCGCCTAAGGCGGTGACCGCGGCGCCCACGGCCACCAGCAGGCTGAACAAAGCCAGGGCTGCGGCCCGACGGTAAGGGGAGAAATGGCGCATGGGCAATATCTACCTTTTTGTCCACGCGGCACCGCATGGACACCCGACCAAATTCGTCAAACTCATTATACCGAAAACGCGTCGAAAGGCGAACTTTTGGTTTATAATCAGGGATACAGCGCGCGCGTATCTTTCTTTAAAATCAATCAAATTTGGCCCGTTTACGCAAATCGTAACATGAAAGGAGAGAAAACCGATGGATTGGCGGGAGTTTGGCCTTTTAATCCGACATTTGCGGTTTGAGCTGGCGGAAGCCGAAATGCGTAAGATTACGCAGGAGGATTTGGACCGTCGTTGTGGTTTTCCGTTGGGCACGGTGGGCCGCATCGAACGGGGCGATATGCGACGGCTGGACCAGCAGCATTTGGTCGCCCTGGCCAACGCGTTTCGTCTCACCCAGCTGGAGCGCCGGGAATTCTTTCTGGCGGCCAACGGTGTGCCCACCGAAGAGATTTACCGCTATCCGGGTGCACCTTCTCCAGAGGAGGAATTGAAAATCCTGTTGTCCAACCTGGGTAATTTTCCATATCCGGCCTTCATTGTGGATTCGTATGCCGATTTGGTGGTTGGTCACCGCGGGGCCCTGGCCCTGTTTGGGGTGACCGCGGAGCTCTTGACGCGCGCGCGGCAGTACGCCGATGTGGTGCCCAATCTCATTTATTACATCTTCCGTCCCGATTTCCACTTTGAATCCTTCTTCCCCGAGCCCGGCGACTGGTTTCGGTTGGCCGTGGCCAATGTGCAGGCCTTTCGCCGCATGAGCCTGCGCTATCGTATTCGTCCTTATTGGGATTATCTCATGCATCGCTTCCAAAACGACGACCCGCGGCTGTGGTCCAACTTCCGCATCTTTTGGCTGCAGGCCGAAATGCGCCGCGACTGGGACGGTAACGCCAACCGCCGTTACCGCTTGCGGCATCCCCAATGGGGCCCCTTAGATTACATCGCAGTGATGAGCGAGGAAGGCACGGCCCACGGGCCGCTCTACATCACCATCTATGTGCCGCAAGACGACCATACCTATCAGGTGTTCAAGCAGCTGGACCAGGCCGCGGAGGAGGAACGGTGGGTTTTCTTGGCACCGTGGCCGAACAAGGAGCAGATTATCCCCAAGGATTTTCAGCGACCGCGGCGGCGTCGCATTTGAGGGCCCTTGCCACGCCCATCTCGCCCGCGCGGGATGGGCGTTTTCGTTCACCTTGGCCGCGCCCTGACATGACCGGACCGGGCGAATCGAGGGGCTCAACCGTGTGGGCCCAAGGCCCATGCCGGGCGCGGCTGAGATAGGAATATCACTCTCTGGGCACGCGCAAAAGCGTATCTCTGCAGCTGTAAGCCGCCGGTTTTGTGGGCAAGTTTTTGAACTTTTGCAAATGCTCTGGATGGATGTTTTGGTATAATGGCTCCGAAGAGCGCATAAGAATGTCCATCCTTTTCGTGGCTCATCTTGGGATTGGGGCTGGCTGCAGCCCCATCTATCTTGACCGGGGAGGTCGTTGATGAATTGGAGTGAATTTGGCAAGCTCATTCGCGAACTGCGCCGCGCCCTGGCCACCCGCCTCGGCCGCTCGGTGACCCAGGCCGACCTGGAGCAGATGTGCGGCTTCGACGGCGAACGGCGGGGCATCATTGGCCGTTTGGAGCGCGGCGAATTGCGCTGCATGAATGAGCAGGTGCTGGTCACCCTGGCCAACACTTTCCACCTCACCCGCTTAGAGCGGCGGGAGTTTTTCCTGGCCGCCAACGGTGTGAGCATCGACCACATCTACCACTATCCCGGCGCGCCCACCCCCGAGCATGAGTTGGAGCGCGTCTTGCACTCGGTGCGCCGTGTGCCGTTGCCGGTGATGATTACCGATGTGTTCACCGATGTGGTGGCGGCCAACCGGGCCTTGCTGAACCTGTACGGCGATGAGCATATCATCCAGGCCATTCGCGAGGGCCAGAACGGCATGTTGGCCAATGTGCTGTATTTCCTCTTCCACCCGCGTTTTCGCTTCCGGCAGATGTTCCGGCGGGAGGAGGACTGGCGCAATCTGTTGGTGGCAGATGTGCAGTTCTTCCGCCGCTCCTCGCTGCAATATCGCTCCCGGCCTTACTGGCAGTATTTGATGTACCGCTTCATGGATAGCCCCCACGAAGACCCGGAGATGCAGCGCCTGTTCACCCAATTTTGGGCCCTGGCCGAGGTGGAGCAAGTGCGCGATGGCAATACGACCCGCTTTTACGATTTGCGCCATCCCAAGTTGGGGGCGCTGCGTTATGTGGCCCTGGTGTCGGAAGAAGTGACCAGCCGCGGGCCCCTGTATGTCATCACCCACATCCCCGTGGATGACAGCACCCGCCGGGCCTTCGAGGGCCTGATGCGCCGTCAAGGCGGCAGTGAGTGGGTGACCTTAGCCCCCTGGCCCGTGGAACGCAAGCGGGTGCCGCAGCACGGCTGGCGGCCGCGGCGGGCCTGAGGCCGACGCCTGGTATAATGGCCGTGTCGCATTCCACGCGGAGGTGTCATCATGGGCAAAGGCGATCGGCGCACCCGACGCGGGAAAATCTGGCGCGGCTCTTACGGCAAAACCCGGCCGAAGCGCAAGAAAAAGCGCCAGAAGGCCGGCGTCTGAGCCGGGCCACCTTCGCCCGCGACGCGGCGCACCGGAACCCTCACCGGTGCGCCGCTCTTTTTCTCGTTGCCTCGAGGGAGGCGGGGCCGCAGTGCGATCCTGGTTTGGGCGCTGCTTGGGGTGTGGGGCCGCCCTCGGTTGGGTCGTGAAATCCGGCCCGCGCCGTGCACGGGAAGCGCGGCCCTCTTTCACCTCGTCGCGCGCTTTATTCGGCCCGGCGCTCCCGCATCATGCGTTCGATGCTGTGCAGCGATTCGTAGATGCGGAAGGCCAGCATGAGCAGCTCCGCGTAGATGCGGACGAGCAGCACGGCCACGACGATGCCGATGGGGTAGCCAATCAAGGCCAGGATGACCGTCATGAAATCACCGTTGCTGATGCCATCGATGGTGTCGATGCAAATGCCGGCCAGGCCGCCGAAAATGATGAGCACCACGGCGATGATGTACAAAAAGCGAATCAGCCACGGCGTAATCATGTGCTCGAAGCCGAACAGATTGCTCCACTTCATGGTTTGGCCTCCTGGAAGTTGGAAGTGTTGGAAGTTGGAAGTTGGAAGTTAGAAGTTGGTGGTTGGGGCCGTTTGTGAAGTATTATAACCGTTTTGGCGGCGAAACGTGTGCAGATTTCTCGCTATGACACAAAACGATGATATTCGGCACGGCCACCTGGCCCAAAGGTGTGCGCGTCCCACCGCGGCGGGGCGGCGCCACGCGCCGCAGCGATGGGCTGGGGGCCGTGCTGCCTCGCCCGCAGTAGTGATATAATCGGCCCACCGGCGGCGCGCCGCCGAGGTTCCCCTTGGGAGGTCAGCCCATGCAGCACGACGCGACCCTCGCCCTCACCGACCGGGTGGCCGTGGTCACCGGCGCTTCGCGCGGCATTGGCCGGGCCATCGCGCTGGAACTGGCCCGCCGCGGGGCCCGGGTGGTGGTCAACTACCATCGCTCCGCGGAGGCGGCCCAGGCCGTGGTGCAGGCCATTCGCCAGGCCGGCGGGCAAGCCGAGGCCTTTCAGGCCGATGTGGCCGACTTCGACCAGGCCCAGGCCCTCATCCAATTCGCCCGCCAAACCTGGGGCCGCATCGACATTTTGGTCAACAACGCCGGCATCACCCGCGATAAGCTCTTCATGCAAATGAAGCCCGCCGACTGGGACGATGTCATTCGCACCAACCTTTATAGCACCATTCATTGCAGCAAGGCGGCCATTCGCTTCATGCTGCGCCAACGCTACGGGCGCATCATCAACATCACCTCGGTGGCCGGCATCATCGGCAACGCGGGCCAGGTCAACTACTCGGCCTCCAAAGCCGGGCAAATTGGCTTCACCAAGGCCCTGGCCCGGGAAGTGGCCACCCGCAACATCACCGTCAACGCGGTCGCGCCGGGCTACATCGAAACCGACATTTGGGCCGGCGTGCCCGAAGAGGCCAAGGCGCAAATTTTGGGCCTGATTCCCATGGGGCGCAAGGGCAGCCCCGAAGAGGTGGCCTACCTGGTGGCCTTTTTGGCCTCGGACCAGGCGGCCTACATCACCGGCCAGGTGATTGCCGTCGACGGCGGTATGACCTGAGCCGCAGGAGGTTCCCCATGAACGAGCAGGTGACCCCGGGGAAGACCACCATCGCGCCCGAAGTGCTGTTGGCCATTGTGCGCCTGGAGACTCTCAAGGTGCCGGGAGTGCACAGCCTGGCCCCGGTGCCCGGCGCGGTCAATCGCTTTTTGCGCCGCAGTGAACCTGGCGTGCGCTTGCAGGTGCACGACGATGTGGTCGACGCGGACATCTATGTGGTGCTCGACGGCCACACCAATTTGCGCCAGGTGAGCCGGGAAGTGCAAAAGGCCGTGGCTCAGGCTTTGGAGCACATGGTGGGCATGACCCCTGGGCGCATCAATGTGCACATCGAAGATTTGCATTACCCCAACAACGGAGAAGACGCGGCATGAAAGCCCGCACCAAAGCCCGCGCGGTGGCCCTGAAAGCCTTGTATGAAATCGACCTCACCGGCCACCCCCCGGCCGCGGTGCTGGAAACCCGCCTGGCCGAAGAGCCCTTAGAGCCGCGGCTGGCCGCGTTCGCCCGCCGTTTGGTGCAGGGCGTGCTGCCCATGCGCCCCTGGCTCGACGAATACATCGCCCGCCACGCGCCCGAGTGGCCTGTGGAGCAGCTGCCCGTCGTGGACCGTAACATCTTGCGCTTAGCCCTGTGGGAAATGACCTTGGACCCCGAAGGCACCCCGGCCAAGGTGGTCATCAACGAGGCCGTGGAGCTGGCCAAAACCTTCGGTGGAGCCAGCTCCCCTCGGTTTGTCAACGGCGTGTTGGGCAGCTTGGCCCGCGAGTTGGACGCGGTGCGCGCCCATTTGCAGGGCTTGCAGCCTCAGGTTTCGTGAGGGCCTATGTTCAACATCGGCGGTTGGGAGCTGGTTTTCATTTTGCTGTTGGTGCTGTTGCTGTGGAAGCCCGAGGAGCTGCAGGACCGGGCCCGGCAGTTGGGGCGTTGGTGGGCCCGGGTGACCCGCTCGCCGTGGTGGGTGAGCATGATGACCCTGCGCCAGCGCACCGAGGATTTTTTGCGCGAGGCCGCGCGCGAGGCCAATGTGGAGCTGGCTTTGCGGGAAGCAACCCGGGAGGGTCGCCAGATTTGGCCCCCCGAGGACGATTTGCGGGCCACGCGCGCGTTCCAACCCCCCGCGCCGCACCCCGAGGCCGGGCCTCCCACACCCGCGCCGCCGGCCAACCCGGCCCCGGCCGCGGAAGGGACCACGCCGCCGCGGACCAGCCCGGCCGCCGCGGAGCCGGTTCCCCCAAACCCCCCTGAACCCCCCGAAGCACCATGAAGACCTGGTTGCGACGCCTATGGCGCTGGCTCACCGCGCCCTGGCGC
>Ga0256833_1001874_pt1 | contig 15166 bp, 10 predicted proteins | sample 356284metaG_FD_190535 | JGI IMG/M metagenome (GOLD analysis project Ga0256833, IMG submission 190535) | Hydrothermal vent microbial communities from Mid Atlantic Ridge, Atlantic Ocean - 356-284 | ecosystem: Environmental > Aquatic > Marine > Hydrothermal vents | place: Atlantic Ocean: Mid...
CTTTTTGCGATATTTTTACTTTATTCAAATTACTGATGCTAAGGCATCACTAATTCTCAGAAAGACAAAAATCTCATCAAAAATCTTTATTTTTCAAAATTCAAGCACTTTATAGACAGACACTATTTAAATAAGTCCTTCCACCATGGATCTTTTCCTGATTTGTTTTTCTTCTTTTTATGCTTTTTCCGTTTAAATATACTATTGACTTTCTTTTTCCATTTGGACTTCCTTTTGATAAAAACATATTTTATCGAAAACATTTTATCAATCCTGAATCTCAAATGAGAATTTGCCAAAAAAGTATATGGCTCCAATGCTACATAAAATGTTGCCCTCCTAATAGTATACTCCAACCCTGTTTGCAAAACAAAAGAGGTCGCAGTAGATTCGGGATATTTGACATTTTCTTTGATCCCGACAATACCAATACCACCACCGTAAAACCAGTTAAATCTATTCGTAATCAAAGGCTGGTGATACTTAACCAAAGCAGCAATAGAATAATAGTAATTTGCATTTTCCGATGTAATATTCTGCTCCAAAGTTACCCTTTTAGCAACCCGCTCAGAAACACATAGACCTAGATTACCACCCCATCTCAATCCTGCTGCCAAATTATACTTTTGTGCATTTGTGCTGTCAAAAACCAAAATTGACAAAAGAAAAATAAAAACCATTTGTAATTGAGAAATCCTAACACTCATTAAAACCATATTTGCTGTTTAGAAAAATATTGCCACCACACTAACGTCATTTTACCCGGTTTTTATTTTACAACAATAGGCTTATTTTTGAAAATATGAAATTATAAATGCACTATCCACGACTAAGCAGAAACCTAACTTTGGTGATATTCCTATATTAACAGTAAACATGAATTGCAAATATCATATTATCCCAATAGCAAAATTTTAAATCCACATTTTACCTATTCTGGAGTAACATTTATTTCCAAGATAACGGTTGTTATGAATTTAATTAATTTTTATTCGTTTACCAATCACACTTTGAAAGAAAAAATGAAGTTGATACATTTGTTCTGCTCCCAATTTCTGTCCAAATTGTGCTGTAATATACAACGCAAGCATTGACAATGCCAATACAGGCAATGCCCACAATATAGTCGAACTTAATCCCAATGACAATCTGGCAGAACCATAAATACCAATAAAAAACATCAATAATCCCAATGCTGCATAACCTGCTACTATTAATGTCCATGTACCGGAACTAGGTCCATACCTACCAATTATTACCGATTTGCCCCCATCCTCATCTAATGACAAACTCAATTCGGGAGACCAAAAATGCCTGTCTTCTTCAGGTATTCGTATACGAAGTGAACCAGGTATAAATTGATATTCACACACTCTTTCTTCATCTTCCAATCCTTTTTCTATTAGTGCTGATAACTCCTCTATTGATAAATCAGTTTCGTACTTAAATCGTGGTTTTATCCTAAAACTTGACATAAATCTTTATTTTTCAAAAATCAAGCACTTTATAGACAGACACTATTTAGCTTCCAATATTATTGTATACGTAAATAATATCTGCATTAAATATATTTTATCGAGGGCAATATACAAATAAAATGCTTCTATTACTACTAATTCAAATTTAAAATAGCGAAAATGGCAAAAATATCAATATTAGTACTCCTATTTGTGTCTATTCATAAAGTCAAGAAATCATAAAAATATGCTTTATTATATTCAATAAAAGGTAACTACTCAGGCAAAGTGCTTTTGTGATAAAAAATAGGAGTTTTTACTGCAAATGAAGCATATTTTTTGAGTAATAGCAGCGCTATTGTGAAAAAAATTGCTGATATTTGATGTAAAAAGAACATTTTTTAGCCAAAATGATTTTAGCTGAGTAGTTACAATAAAAGGATGTATTACTTTTTTACAAAATTATGGTCTATACTTCCATAAATTATCACAAATTATTTTTTATCTTTATAATTTATATTATTTTTTTGCCATTTTGACTGTCATATAACGGATGTAAAAAACAAATAGAGGACGAATTTATCAGGGTATTTGCGTCAAAGTGGTATTACAATAAAGAAATTAAATGAGAGCGGTAATCCAAAGATGTCATTATGTTAATTTGAGTATAGGTGGTGAGATATACTCTTCAATAAATATAGGCTTGTTGATTCTACTTGGCATAGGTGAGAACGATAATATAGAAGATATCAAATGGCTCAGCGGAAAAATATCAAGACTTAGAATATTTGGTGATGATGATGGCAAAATGAATCTCTCTATTCAGGATATTAAAGGAGAAATAATGGTAGTTAGTCAATTCACTCTGTTCGCATCAACAAAAAAAGGTAATAGACCATCATACCTGAACTCGGCAAAACCAGATAAAGCAATGCCTTTGTACGAAGAATTTACACGTCAAATTAAATCAGATACAGACCTAAATGTTGTAACAGGAAAATTCGGAGCAAATATGAAGATAGAATTATTGAATGATGGTCCGGTAACAATTATTATTGATAGTAAAAATAGAGAATAACCACTTTATTCATAGTTTAAAAACAAAAATAATAGAGGTATTATTATCCCAAGTAGTGTATATACCAGCCCTCTTCGAGTGATTCCGTTTTTACCTTTAACTATAAATATACCCGTTATCGCTATTATAATTAAAAGTCCTGCAAATATATCAGAAAACCATAACCACCATTTCCCCGGATTGTAATGCAAGAAATTTATTGCGTGAAATACGGGACGCCTTTTCCATTTTTCATAAAAAATCTCACCTTCCGGTGAAATAATAAATGTACCCTTTTTTAGAAATACTTTTACTACACCACCCCTTCTCTTTATATGCTTTTTATAATTCTTCTTCTCCCCAAATATATCGATTATATTTAAAATATCCTGTTTATTGGACAGATCGTATTTTGACAAATCCATGTTTACCGTATTTTCAACTTTTTGGTAACTGGGATCCCAATCGTTAATGTGATTTAAAGCAATTCCCGATAATGAATAAATAACAGTCATTCCAAAAATAAAATAACCTACATCACGGTGAATTACCCTAAACCACCATCTCCATTTTTTTTTAGCCATTGTATATCATTGTGAATTATGATCAGATTACAATCTATCTCTACTTAACCACTTCGTAATTAACCCCCTCAATCACATACTTCGTAAGATACCCTTCTTTAGTATCCCCAATCCTTTTTCTCAAGCTAGCTATCCGTTTCATATCCTCTATATACTCTTCATCCGTAGGTTTATGATGTTTTTTTATTTCTTCCTCCCAACGAATTGCATAAGCTTCATCAATATGCTCCTCCTCTATAGTAACCAATACTTTTATTTCATCCCCTTCTATCTTTCTGTCAAATTTTGAAATTTTATCTCCTGCCATTACGTGAAAATCTACTTCACCATCCTCACTTGCCAATACAGCTTTTTTACCTCCATGCTTACATACATGATCCACTATTCCCGTGAGATAAAACTCTTTCCCTACATACTCCGCTTCGTGACCACTTAAATCTTTTACATTTATAGTGACTATTTCATCATTTGATTTCACATCACCTTGCGCAAAAGAAGCAAAACTTCCCAATCCTAAAAATAATACAATAATTAATAAATTCTTCATAGTTTGTTGTTTAGTTTTTTAATAATCTCATAAATTAAACAACGAAGATAACCTATAAATTTGTGCTTTCAAAAAAAGTGGTATCAAAGAATACAATAAGGTGTCTATTTATAATAAATTAACATAGTATTATGCTGAACCATCATAGAATTTTTTATTATAAACCCCATCTTTTTCTGATATTTTTACTTTTTTATATATTAGTTTTTCTGATTTTCTCTATAATAAAATTACTACATCAATCATAACTACCTGTTTTTCTCAGTATTACACAACTACCCTTAACATATTACAAAAAAACACAAAAATATATATTATTTTTTTTTGCAATTTATATTTATTTTATTTGCATAGTTTTAAAATATTGCATAATTTTGCAATATGAATTGGCATAAAACCCTCTTCTAGTCCTTTTGCACAGTATAATATATACGTTTAGTATAAAGCATACCGTGTAAAGAACGAAAAAGATACAGTAAACTGTTAAACCCTACCTTGGATATTAGTCGCCGATATCGGCGATACTCAATATATATTTAATAACTCAAAATTTTTAAAATGAAGAAATTAAACCTATTTGGAAATTTAGGAATAAAAACAAGACGACTTTATGGAGTAGTTTTGACTTTATTCGCATTGCTATCATTTAGCAATATTACAAACGCACAACCGGGCTGCTCTTTTGTAGCCGCGGATGAAAAGAACATTTCGGTTGATCAAAGCTGTGAAGCTTTAATCGAATATACTGATTTGATTAAACCAAGCCCGGGTTGCTCTGCACCCTATACCGTTTCTATTTATTCTGATCCTACGGGTCAGACTTTAATTATCGCCGGTACGAATAGTGTAATATTACCGGCAGGATATGCAGGACAGTCTGTTTATGGAAATGTTGAAGACATTATTGGACAATCTTCAGCTTTGGTCAAACTAAATATCATTGACAACTTAGCTCCTACTATCGCATGTTACGGAGCCACTCCTACTATGTCCGGTGCATTAGAAACAACAGATCCAACTTACACCAGATCGTCAAGTAACAACCCATCTGATGGTTCAGCCAATTGTGTTGCAACCGGGACAGCAGGTGTCCATTATGATGTTTTTGAGTTTACTATAGACCAAGTAGATGATTATACTTTTGCTTTGGATGGTTCATCGGCTCCCAGCGCACGATTTTTTGTAGCATTATACAAGGACAATTTTGATCCGGCTAATGTCTGTGACAACTTTTTATACGATGACTATGCTCCTGCTTTAGGAGGAAATGTAACTATTCCCTCCAGGCATTTAACTAATGTAAACGGAAAATACTTTTTAGTGACTACCTCAGTTGGGGCAGGTCAGACAGGTGGATATTCTTGGGCATTTTCTGCCACAGCAGGTGGACAAGTTTTCGGAAAAGGGACAACTTGCGAATATACTGTATACTGCTATGAAAATATAGAAGACAAAGTAAAAGTAATCGGATTTGATAATTGCAGTAATCCAACAACAGTCACTATAACAAATGATGTCTCTACACAAAACAATTGCACATCAGGGCTACCAAATAATGTTATCGCAATTTTGGATAGAACTTATGTAGCTACAGATGATAGTGGCAATAGTTCTCCAGACTTAGATGTTCAAATAACGATAGAGCAAATGCCTAATGACACTTTTTACAATAAAATATTCTTCCCAGAGGATAAGAGGAGAATAAGTCACAATGCTGTTTCATGTTCAGACAATTACCCTGATGACCCGACTTATGCAGGACATCCTTCACCGGCATTCACAGGTTGGCCATTCATCGTAATAGACAATGATACTACTTTATTAGATCCTACATCAAATTTGGGTTGCAATTTGGCTGTAACCTATGCTGATCAAGAAGTGACATCTGCTCATCCAAGCTGCAGAAGAGAAATTCATAGAATATGGTATGTTGATGACGGTTCATGCAATCCAAGAAGAAAAATATCTTTCCCTTGGCAAATAATCGAAATAGCAGATACTACCGCTCCGGTAGTGACTTGCCCTCCAAGCGAAACAGTCAATACAAATCAATTCAATTGTTTTGATTCTTATCAATTCCATATACCAACTGTTACTGACAATTGTCAGGGAAGTGATTGGGAATGGAAAATAAATCTATTGAATAATTCCGGTAATTCAATTAAATACACAGGAAATTTAACACCAACTACTACCACTACATGGGAATTGGAACCAGGTACAAACCATATAAAATATACGGTAGTGGATGCATGCGGAAATAGTAGTGATTGTACATTTGATGTGACAGTAGAAGACAAAATAGAGCCTGTCGCAGTATGTCAAACTAACACAACAATATCTTTGACTTATGACGGCGAAGCTCAACTTCCTGCATTTGGAGTAAATAGCGGCAGCTATGACAACTGTAGCATAGTTGAATTAAAAATAAAAAGGATGGATCAGCCTTCATCAAATTTTGAAGACTATGTGACTTATGATTGTAGCGACATCGCCACAAATGGCAACAATATGGTAATCCTTCAGGTAAAAGATGCCGCCGGCAATGTAGGTACATGTATGGTGAGCGTTGAGGTACAGGACAAACTAGCACCTACAATCAATTGCCCTGACAATCTGGAAGTTGAATGCGATCATATTTATGAGCCTGACAGTTTGACCAAATACTTTGGTTGGCCTACTGCTCATGACAACTGTAATGTAACCATAACAACAGATTCTTCAACAGTTGAAAACGCTTGTTATAGCAATCCTGTAAAAGTAATAACTAGAAACTTTACTGCAACGGACGATGGAGGAAGAACAGATGAATGTACACAAACCATAAGCTTTGTTCGTTCAAAATACTTCGGATACAACGATAAGGGGGTTAAAGGAAATACTGTAGGACATACTGCCGGATTTGGTGCGATTACATGGCCTGAAGATGTCACCATTACACAGTGCATTGACCCTAACACAGCCAATGACCCGAATAGCCCATTGCATCCTAATCAAACAGGAAGACCTATACTTGATGAATATTCGTGTGATCAGGTTGGCTCCACATATAGCGACTTTTTGGCAATAGATAATGACAATAATTTGGACAACAACATCGCTTGCTTTAAGATAATCAGAACTTGGACAGTATTAGATGATTGCCACAAAGTAAAAGGTGAATTTGTTAAGTGGTCATTTGATCAGGTGATATTTGCTACTAACAATGTAGATCCAACAATGGACGCTACCCCTGATAAATCTGTATGCACATACGATACGACTTGTACAGATGGTCATATTGACTTACAGTATACTTGCTCTGATGATTGTACGCAAGATGAAGACTTAAGATGGAGGTACTATATTGATTATGACAACAATAATGCCGTAGGTGTTTGGGATTTCACATCACCGATACATTCAGGTAACAATATGGATGCTAGTGGTGATTATGCCATTGGAACACACAAAATCCTATGGCAAGTATGGGATCAATGCGGAAACAGTATTGTACAAGAACAATTATTTACAATAATAAACTGCAAAAAACCAACACCTAGATGTATTGCAAATCACGTAGACCTAACCAATATGCCGGGTGGACCTGCTGCGATGATGGAGGCGAGCATGTTCGATAACGGTTCATCACATACATGCGGATACAGATTGATATTTTCATTTAGTGCTGATACCACAGATAAAACAGTAACATACTTCTGTAACGATTTAGGATTACAGCCAGTCTTTCTATATGTTACAGCTGTATTGCCGGACGGATCTATCGTTTCTCAAGATTTTTGTGAGACTACCTGCGATGTACAAGACAATTTTAATCTCTGTACCAATCCAATCACCTACGGCACGGTATCCGGGTCTGTTACTACCGGTTCAGACAAGAAAGTTGAAGGAGTAACGATTAAACTTTTGGGTAGTGAACTTGCTTCCGTAACCACAAATACAGAAGGTCAATATGCATTTGAAGGAGTAAATGAAGACCAATCTTATGTTGTTGAACCAAACTTTAAAAACGATTATTTAAACGGTCTATCTACTCTCGATTTGGTAATTATACAAAAACACTTATTAGGTATTAAGAAAATAAAATCACCTTACGATCTAATTGCAGCTGATGCTAATAAAGACAAAAAGTTGACCGCTTCAGATATACTAGTATTAAGAAAACTAATATTAGGGTCACAAAATGTGATTAAAAACAACAAGGCTTGGAGGTTTATAGATAAGAATTTCAAATTCACCAACAAAGCCAAAGCAATGGCAGAAAGCTTCCCAAGTGAATTTAAGATTAGTAACATGTCAGATATAGAAGTAGCTGATTTTATAGCAATCAAAGTAGGAGATATTAGTGGTGATGCAATCGTCAATGACGAGGTTGAAGGAAGGTCAAATGAGACAATCTCATTTAGCATAGATAGCAAGAGATTTAATTCTGATGAGACAGTAGAAATCCCCGTATTTGCTAATGAGACTAATGATATTCAAGGATTCCAAACAACTGTATCTTTTGATGCTACTAAACTGGAATTTGAAAGTATTGAATCGGGATTATTTGAAATCAATGATAATAACTTCGCTACAAACAGAGTGAAAAAAGGGTACTTAACTATCAGTTGGGACGATACAAAAGAAATCACTCTTAATGACAAAAAACCTCTATTCACTTTGATTTTTAAAGCGAATAAAACAGGAAATACAGAGGTGATATCTTTCAACTCTGACATTACCAAATCTGAGGCTTACAATTCATCATACGAAGTATTCAATGTTGAATTGGATTATAGATCAGGTGACAACAATGAATTTGTATTGTTGCAAAACACTCCGAATCCATTTTCAAATAGTACAATTATCAGATTTAACAATCCTGTTGAAAGTTCATTTGAATTGAATATATTTGATTTAAACGGTAGACTTGTTTTCAAAACCAGCGGTTTTGCACAGCGAGGCATGAATACCGTAGATATCAATAAAACCAATTTGAATGTGTCAGGAGTTTTGTATTATACTGTAAGTACAGACACAAATACAGCAACCAAGAAAATGGTTGTTTTAAAATAAGTGAATATAATTCCATGAATTCACAATTATATTAATTTCTTTAAATAGAAATTTCTTCAGAAGCCCTCTCTACATATCAAGTAGAGGGGGTTTTTTGATCATAAAGTAGCCCAATTGACATAATGTCTAAATAATTTAATAAAATATATTTTTTATAGTTTTAATTGTTCTTTAAATAATTAAATTTGCCCGTTCTTTATCACTATTTATGAATTCAATCATTACAAATGAAACAATTTGAAAAAAGACATATAGGCTTATCGGATGCCGACAAAAAAGCAATGCTTGAGACAATAGGAATGGAAGATATCAACAAACTTTTGTTCAACACAGTACCGGATAATATCAGAATAAAAGAAGAGCTCGACTTACCTATTCCAATGAAAGAACATGAATATTTAAAATATATCAAAAGTTTATCTTCAAAAAACAAAGTATTTAAATCATATATAGGCCAAGGGTATTATGACACCATTTTACCACCTGTCATTCAACGAAACATACTTGAAAACCCAGGATGGTATACTCAATACACTCCTTACCAGGCAGAAATCTCCCAAGGAAGACTAGAAGCCCTTCTTAATTTTCAGACAATGATATCCGATTTGACGGGATTACCAATTGCCAATTCATCACTATTGGATGAAGGAACAGCAGCAGCAGAAGCTATGTGGCTAATGTATGATACACACAATAAAAAAAGAAAAAAGAATCCTGCTAAAAAACTATTTGTAGACCAATTTGTATTCAATCAAACTAAGCAGGTTCTTGAAATCAGAGCAGAGGCAAGAGGTATTGATATAGTATATGGTGATTTTAGCTCATTTGAAGCAACTGAAGATTATTTTGGAATTATAGTTCAATATCCAAATTCTATCGGAGATGTAGTCGATTACAGCTCATTGGCAAAAAAAGCAAATTCAAAAAAAATACTCGTTACTTTCATTGCTGACATCTTAAGTTTGGCAATCTTAACTCCTCCGGCTGACCTCGGTGCTGATATCGCAATAGGTAGTACACAAAGATTTGGCATACCGATGGGGTTTGGAGGACCTCACGCAGCTTATTTAGCAGCAAAAGAAGATTTCAAAAGAAAAATTCCTGGTAGAATTATCGGTGTTTCTGTCGACAAAAACGGGAAGACTGCCTATAGAATGGCTCTTCAAACAAGAGAACAACATATAAAAAGAGAAAAAGCTACCTCAAACATCTGTACCGCTCAGGCTCTTTTAGCGATAATGGCCGGTTTTTACGCCATATACCACGGCAGGGAAGGATTAAAAAATGTCGCCTACTCAATATTTGAAAAAACAAACAATCTTGATACGCACCTTAGTCAATTAGGATATACCCGAGTCAATAAATCCTATTTTGATACCTTGACAATTGAGATTAACACAAATGAAAAACATGCAATTGAGAGACAATTAATCGAAAACAAGATAAATTTGTTTTACGACAATAACTCTGTCACGATTAGTATTGATGAAACAAGTGAATACGATGACTTATCAATTATTGTTGATGCTTTTGCTAAAGCAAAAAACAAAAATCCAAAATTCAACAATACAAAGGTTGAACTCAAAGATACTTTAGATAAAAAACTAATAAGACAAAATGATTTTCTATCTCATGAGATATTCAATAAATATAGAACCGAGACCGAATTGATGAGATACATGAAAAGGCTCGAAAATAGAGATATGTCTCTCGTTCATTCGATGATATCTTTAGGCTCTTGTACTATGAAACTAAATGCAGCAGTAGAAATGTTACCCGTAACATGGTCTGAATTTGCAAATATTCATCCATTTGCACCTCAAGCCCAAACCATAGGCTATCAAATCCTAATCGATGAACTCAAAAGCTATCTCAATGAAATTACAGGTTTTGACGCTTGTACCTTTCAGCCCAATTCAGGTGCTCAAGGTGAATTCACAGGTCTAATGACAATCAGAGCATACCATATAGATAATGGAGATTCTCAAAGAAATATTACATTGGTTCCTTCTTCTGCTCACGGCACAAACCCTGCGAGTGCAGTAATGGCAGGCATGGATGTAGTCATAGTAAAAAGCGATGAAAGAGGAAATATAGATATTGATGATTTACGGGAAAAAGCTGAAAAATATAGCGAAAGGTTATCCGCATTTATGGTAACATACCCTAGCACTCATGGAGTATTCGAAAAGGAAATAGTTGAAATGTGCAATATAATACACGCCAAAGGAGGCATGGTATATATGGACGGAGCCAATATGAATGCACAGATCGGACTCACAAAACCAAGTGTGATTGGAGCCGATATTTGTCACTTAAATTTACATAAAACTTTTGCTATACCACATGGTGGAGGTGGTCCCGGTGTAGGTCCTGTACTGGCAAATAAAAAACTAGCACCTTTCTTGCCAAACCATATCTATTCTTATGATAGAACAGAAAAAGGAATAAAAGCTGTTTCTTCAGCACCTCACGGTAGTGCAGGAATATTGATGATATCCCATGCATATATCAGATTGATGGGTGCAGAAGGATTAAAAAAAGCAACCGAAACTGCAATTCTCAATGCAAACTATTTAAAAGTACAGCTATCAAAAGCCTATGATATCGTTTATACAAACAAAATGGGAATGGTCGCTCATGAAATGATTTTAGACTTAAGAAACTTCAAGTCTGATGGCATTACAGCAGAAGATGTGGCAAAAAGGTTGATGGATTATGGCTTTCATGCTCCTACTGTTTCTTTTCCAGTTCATGATACATTTATGATAGAGCCTACAGAAAGTGAAAGCAAAGAAGAAATAGATAGATTTATTGAAGCTATGTACAAAATCAGAAATGAAATAGAAGACGTAGTAGAGGGCAATGTTGACAAGGACAACAACCTACTCAAGAATTCTCCTCATACTGCTGAAATGGCGACATCTGATGAATGGAATTTTCCTTATTCAAGATCTCAAGCGGTGTATCCGATAGCATATCTTAAAGAATTGAATAAATTTTGGCCGTTTGTGACTAGGATTGACAATGCATATGGGGATCGAAACTTATATTGCACTTGCCCGCCGTTGAATGATTATGAGAATAAAAAAATTCAACTATAGAATATTTTAGTATCTTTACAATAAAAATTCAGAAAATGATAAAAAATGATTTAACTCAAAAGTACAACAAGCCTACTATATGGATACATTGGTTGACTACCATCCTAATAATTGTATCGTTCCCTTTAGGAAAATATGTAGAAGAATTAGAACCGATTGACAAACTGGGATTTTTAAAAATTCACGCAATTTTAGGTTTTATTGTCCTTTTCTTATCTATTTACAGGAGTTATCTATATTTCAAATCTCCAAGACCGAAAGATTTAAAAACAGGATCAGTATTTAATGATAAGTTGATTGTTTGGATTCACAATATTTTCTACATTTTACTATTTCTAATCCCTCTTACAGGAATTATAACGATGATTACCACAGGTTATGGTGATGCCCTTTTGACAGGGAATATAAATTTGATAAAACCTCACGAAGAATCTCTACCTTTAGAAAGCCATGAAATCCTAGCGACAATCATGATGCTTACCTTAGCTCTTCATATTATAGGCGTGATAAAACACAAGATTCTTACTAAAGAAAATACAATAAAAAGGATTATATAAATGATATCATAACAAAACGGAGATTTTACATATACCAAATTATACAATACAGAAAAACAGCGTGTATTACTCAGGTCTTGCTAATTATTATTACTTTTACGCTTTTATTTTTTATAAGACTATAATAAATGTACAATTCCAAGAAAGTAATCGTCGTAATGCCGGCATACAATGCATCAAAAACGGTGGAAAAAACCTTCCAGGAAATTCCATTTCCACTTGTTGATGAAGTTATTCTTTGTGATGATGCCAGCAGAGACAATACAGTGGAAGTCGCTGAAAATCTCGGTATCAATCATATAATTGTTCATGAGGAAAACAAAGGGTATGGCGCAAATCAAAAGTCATTGTACAGACGAGCACTAAATGAAGGAGCTGATATAGTAATAATGCTGCATCCGGATTATCAGTATACGCCTAAACTCATTCCTGCGATGTGCAATATCATTGGCGATAATTTATACCATGTAGTATTGGGTTCAAGGATACTGGGCAAAGGTGCTTTGAAGGGAGGAATGCCAATGTATAAATATATAGCAAATAGATTTTTGACCTTTACCCAAAATTTGCTCATAGGCAGTAAATTATCCGAATTTCATACCGGCTATAGAGCCTTTAGCCGGGAAGTATTAGAGGCGATTAATTTTGAAAACAACTCTGACGATTTCGTTTTTGACAATGAGATGTTATCACAAATTGTATACAAAGGATATGAAATAGCAGAAGTCACGACGCCTACAAAGTATTTTGAAGAAGCCTCTTCGATTAATTTCGAGAGAAGTGCAAAGTATGGATTGGGAGTGTTGAGAGTGTCACTAGTACATTTAATATCAAAACTAGGTTTGATATCTTCAAAATTATATAAATCTAAATAATTCCCAATTTAAAAATATTATTCAAAGCCGGCTTTGAAGTCACGCTAGCGCATGCTTTCAAGTCCTAATTTCAGAACAACTGACCCCATACAAACAAAAGATTTAATAATTGTATGAAAATAAGGTAAATAATTGATTTTGGGGTCACCTTAATTCACAATGGGGCAATTATTCTGATATTAATCTCGATTTATTTCCGATTTGGTAGTATCTAAGCCTTTTCGTTTCAACAGCCACCTACCCCATGATATTTTCTTCATTCTTTTGTATCTTGCCTCTAATTGTTTGATCTGACCTTCTTCAACATAATAATAATCTGCATCAGAATTGGGATCTATATCACTATTAGGCAACAGCTTTACCCCTTGAATCCGACCTGTTCTGTCATAAAAATCAAAAGAGTTAAAAAAAATCCAATAGGTTTTCAAAGTCACTTCTTTACCGGGATTTGATGCTTTTAAATAATCAATTATCTCCAATGTATTTTCATCATACCACCATTCTCTTACACTTTTAGGATTGTAAGTATTTGCCAAATGAAAAAATAAAAATGCAGGAATAATAATAGCAATCACATATTTTGGTATTTTATACTTAATCACTTCCAATTTAGCGATCATACTTACTAAAAAGATAATAAATATTGGGTATAAAAACAGCGCAATTCGCCCGTCCAAATCAGGCGTGCGCAATAATAATATCTGAACCTGACTAATAAAAATAGTCGCAACAAAAATCATAAATGAAACTACGATCTTATTTTGAAAAATTTCTTTTAGCCCCTTTTTTAAAACGATAAGCATAGATATATATACAATCCCCAATACAAATAAAAAGATTGTAAAATAACCAATAAAGGATGAATCTACTCCCTCTAATAAACTGTCGCCATATCTCCAATTGTCAATAGAAGTAAGAATCGTTTCTTTAAAAAACCCATTTGAAGACCAAAATCGAAATTGATCCCCTGAAGTAATTTTTTTTATCGGCACAAAAATCAAAAGTAGATATAATATGGATATAATAGCTAAAATAAGAATTCGCTTTAGTAAAATACTCTTTGCGTCCTTATACTTTAACAAAAAATATACACCGGCAATTGAAGTAATTGCCCCCCAATACACTAATACAGTAAAATTAGCATAGCTTGCCAAAACAGCAAAAATTACTGCTTTCCATATACTTGAGTCTTTATTTTTTATAAATCCTGTAATCATATAAGAAGAGGACAATGTCACTAAAGCAGCTGCTAAACCATAACCCCTACACAAACCAAAAAAATCAAGCAGGTAAGGATTAGTAAAAAACAATGCAATACCTGAAATTACAAAGATGCTGCCTTTTGAAAAAAAAGTTTTTAAAACCCTGTACACAGCATAAGAATAAATAAAATAAGCTATAAGGCTCTGTAATCTAACCGCCCAAACATCCATGCCAAATATCTGATAAAATAACTTAGTGAAAATTGTATTCAATATATGATTATTAGGCACAAAGTCAGGATACATTATTATTTCCCAATAACTAAAATCCATATAATTCAAAACAGTCGATACTTCATCATGTGTGATAGGCACAAAAATCAATTTGTAAAGAATCATTGATAAAACAAGCAAGAAAACAAGTATAAATACTGATTTATTTATAAATCTCATAACATTAAAAACTATTTATTTATCAAATAATCGCAAAAATATTAATCCAAAAATCCTATTATTTCTACAATAAGTATACCCCATACATGCCTCTTTTTTTTTATGAAAGGTCAAATATAATTAATTAATAATACTTTATTGTTTTACTCTATATAAAATTTAATATCTATATTTGAGTTTATTTTAAAGTTAATATAAAATCAACAGGCTAATTTTGAAGAACAAATTATCTCTTTTGGCTTTTTCAGTATCAATCGTCGTTATGTTTTACG
>Ga0256833_1001875_pt1 | contig 15164 bp, 20 predicted proteins | sample 356284metaG_FD_190535 | JGI IMG/M metagenome (GOLD analysis project Ga0256833, IMG submission 190535) | Hydrothermal vent microbial communities from Mid Atlantic Ridge, Atlantic Ocean - 356-284 | ecosystem: Environmental > Aquatic > Marine > Hydrothermal vents | place: Atlantic Ocean: Mid...
TCTCACCGCCGTGACCTTAGTATTTTTCGGATCGGCTATGATATGTTGGAAAGGTGCCTTGTCAATCATTGGCGCTATAACTTGCGCTCAATTCCCTACTTCACTTGATTTGTGTCAGGTAGTCAGATGGAGATATACATTCGAGAGGATGAGATATTTCATGGAAACACTGTGGCTTCGTGTAGTGAGTGAGCTATACTCTTGTGCTTTCTCAACCCAACAATTCGCCTAAACTTTTGAGAGATGGTATTAACCCCATAGCGGGTCATGCGGTCGCAGGATAGCGATATTCCCTTAGCCCCATACCGACCTCCTTTGCTTGGAGACGGAGGCATGTGATATACTGTTGTTACCTGGGGGGCCAATACTCTTGGCGAGAGAAGGTTGCCCCCCTCTGGGAATATCGAGGGCTACAGGCTCTGAGCAGGTCAGGAATGAGAGGTGTGGTTCCACAGAGGTGACTTATGAAGGTGAGTTATGCTACCGAAATAGCTGCATCTTTCGGTCTCAGCGAGGAAGACCTGTACCGCCAGGCCCTGGAGAGCTTCCTCCGTGACAAGAAGCGTCAGGTGTTGCAGATGAAGCTGGAGATCCTGGCCCGCTACGGTGCGAAGTCTGTATCTGACCTGGAAGCCAGGATTGCACGCGGACTTGTGGCGGAGCACCCGGCATGGGAGGACTTGATTGTCGCCGAGAACCTGAGCAAACACCTGGAAGAGATCGATGCGTATCTTGCAGACTTACAGGGCGCTGAAGCAGATAGCGCTGGATGAATTCGAGGACATCGTCGTCGGTGCGGAGATCGTAGCCCTTCCCACCGGAGATCCCATGAAGTTGCGCCTCGACATCGCTGACGGTTCTTTGCTTGATGTATACATCTCCATCAGTGGTCGGTACTCCTACCACTGGGAACGTAGATTTCTCGCAGGAGGGGGAATTTACCGTCACGACAACGCTCCCCACGATCGCCGGCGTAGCGCGCCACGTTCCCCAGGCATTTCCACGATGGCAGCGAGCAGAATGTGGTGGAGAGCCATATCAGCGACGACCCTGAAGAGGCGATCCGGGAGTTCCTCACGTTCGTTCGTGAGAAGCTGTTGTCGGAGGGGGCGTGAGTCTTCTCCTTGCCATGGTCTCTCCGGAACTTCCCCGGTTCTTCAACTTACACCTGCTGTCGCTGCGCTGGCCGGGCACATAGGGCCGCGTGAGTGGGGGAGGGGGTAGTCCTGGGGACCGGACATGCCCGTGGTGTGATGAGGGTCGGCGGAAGCGCTTGTAGTCGGTCGGATCTCTGTACACTGTACCGATGCAAGAGCTGTGTTTGCGCGAGTGCAACATCGGAAACAAAATTCCAGCCGGAATCATCTGCTTTCTCGTACCCCTCATCTGCGGCATTTTATTTTGAACGTTTCATGATCCAAAGTATGGAGTCCACTTCACTCGAAATGAAGACGCTTGCCGGTTCCATCGAGCCGGGATACGGAAAGTTTCCCCCATATGGGCGCGAATGGGAAGAAATTCCCATAGACAACCTGCTTTCGCCGCGATATAATGGATGGTGAACGTACTGCACATGTCTGGAGCGGAGGTGGAGCAATCCTCTTGGAGCAGGCAATGCTTGTAGAGTCTTCATGCGCATTTGTATGCTTCATAGTGGTTCCATTGTTCGTGGCGTTTCTTGCTTTTCGGAGAGGGAACGATGCTATCGGTGTGCTCTGCGTGATTTCCGTTTTCCTTGGCGTCGGCCCGTTAGTAGCGTTGCTGGCTCTGTTTAATCTTTTCGGCAAGCGACGATCGCTGGACGTCTCCCTAATCGTCCTTGGGACGATCGTTCTGTACATGCTGCTCTACATGGTCAGGCACTACTTCGTGTTTTGAAATGGGAGTAAGCTATTGAAGTCTGGATTCCGATGGGGAGAGGAAAATGAAGGGGAAAATATGGATTCCGGGCGTGATGCTCCTCGTGATATTGCTCGTTGTGGCGCTGAGCGGACGTTGGAGCAATGCTGCATCCGGCGACCCGATTGCTGCACCGACAATTCGTCTTTCGACGGTGAGGCTGTCAGGTTGTAAGTGGAATTCTGTTTCCAGCCTGTCATCGTCTCAGTTCGTGGACGGTCCGGATGACCTGGTGGCATTTCGAAGCGGATACCATAGACTTGCGTTCTGTCCCGGGAGCACGTTGGATGTAATCGTTCTGGAATACAGGACGGCAGAAGAAGCTGAACGAGCCGGGGAAAGCGCTATGGAGTCTTTACCGAAGAGTTCTTCTCGGGTGAGGATGTCGGGGAAATGTGAAAGGAACGGGATTACGACATCAAGAGTGCAGGAACACGATGGAGGCATATTGTACATCTCGGTGTGGAGGGTAGGGAAAAGGCTTTTCTTCGTCGAAGAGGAAACGCCCCCATCCTACCCAGCGGAGAAAGCATTGAAGCTGATGCAGGTGTTTCTCGAGGAGAATGCTTGCAGATGATGTGACTGGGCGCTTCCAGAGCAGTCGCTATGAGCGGTGGCTCGCCTGTAAGGACTAGAATGGGACGCAGATGAACGCAGATGAACGCAGATAATCAAGTCGATGCTGAAACGAGACGATGCGAAGGTTTTTCAATTCCTTGCGTCTTGTGTATCTTTGCGACTTTGCGTTGAAATCGCCGGGCGAGCCCACAGCGCTCTATTTACGAAGCAGGTGCCGTTAACGTGAGCTTGCCTATGAGGATGAAAATTCGGAGTGCAGATACCTCTTCGTACCCTGTCCACGTCGGTGGCCTGTTTCTCCCATGCGGACGTGACTTGAGCGGTTATGTTAAGTCCTCGAAGAAGGAGTGTGCAGGATGAATGGGATCAACTGGGCATTTTTAGTGACTCAAATCGTGAACGTACTCCTCCTGGTGGGGTGGGTGGTCCTGGACGTGCTGGCTTTCGTCCGGATAAGGCGTCGCCAGATGGATCATGCTACCATGTTGTGGGTACTGGCCGTAGCCCTGGCACCAGTTGTGGGTGCCCTGGCTTTTCTGATCCTGGAGCAAGATGGAGCAGTACGGTCGAGCGGGGCGGAGCGATGAAAATCATATCGACTCCATGGGGCTAATGGAAGAATAACAACTATTTCTTGTGTCCGGAAGCCTTTGGAATCCCTTAGCCCACGAATCTCGCGACCCTTGAAGCTGGCACCATGAGCGGTGGCTCGCCTGTAAGGACGAAAATGGGACGCTGATGAACGCAGATACACGCAGATGGTGCAGTTTTTTACCGTTCTGATCAACGTCATCTCGGCGATCAGCGGTATCAGCGTTCTATTTACGAAGCATGGGAAATAATCTGAGCCATCTGTGTTCTATTTTACGGAGCAGTTTAGGAAGGGAGGTTGCTATGGAAGAAATCATCTCCTGTCCGCCGCCGGAGCACGTCCGGCGGGCGTCGAGGATCAAACGTGAGGTCGATCGTGTGGCATTCGCCGCATCATGGCCGTCGAGCGCAGTCGCGGCGGGGATGAGTTTCCTGGCAGCCGGGGTATCTCTGGTTGCCAGGTCACCGAGGGAAGATTTTCCCCTCATCCTTTTCTTTCTGGTCTACGTAGCGGTGACGCCCGAGCAGAGCGTCGCCGACAGGATACTCCGCCTGAGGAAAGGGATTTGTCTCATCGGACCCAGTTTCATTACGATGAAACTCTCCTGGTGGAATCACCTGTTGTCGGCCGCGGCGTCCGTACTCCTTGCCTTTCTCCTCGTGCCAGAAGGGACCGATCGGCCTGTATATCCGCTGGTGGCTTTCTGGCTCTACCTTGGGGTGGCGTCTCTTCTCGACGGATGGGAGAGGAAACGCTGGGATCGGATTTTCTGGGGAGTGTTCTTCCTGGGCTTTGGTGTGATCTTTGCACATCTGTTTTCGGAAGGAGGGAACATCGGTGAGGAATTCTTCTTCGTCTTCATGGCAGGAGGCGTTGCAGAAGCAGGGCTCGCCTACCGGGCCAGGCGAGAGTGGAAAAAGGACTCCGCCCGACTCGAGTCGGTTCTTGCGTGAGGACAGGCGTCGCCTGATGGTGCTGGCGCAGGAGCCGTCGGTGCTGTACGTCCTCTCGGCGCTGGCGGAGGTGGAGAGCGCAGACGATCGTTTCCTGGCGAAGATGACCGACCTGCCGCTGGACTTGGTCCGAGATGCCGTTGGGAAACTGGAATCCGGCGAGTTCGCGAAGGTGGAGAGGAAAGGCGACGCCGTCGTCTACGTCAGCCTCACGAACCTGGGCAGGAGCACTTTTGGCTACTACTGGAAACAACTGCAGAAGCGTTGTGGATGGTCGTGACATGTCATCGTTTCGGGGGTCTGTGGGGCAAGAACCTCTTGCGGAAACCCGTGCGCTTAAGCCGATGTCGGTGGTGTTCTTCGCCTCGCTACTGGCGCCCTGACCAATTCGATCTTCCTGGTTCGCGCGGGACGTTGGATTGCTGATAGTGGCGATCATGCCTGCAGGACTTATGGCGAGACGTTTGCTGTCGAGGCTGGAGCAGGTGAGCGATCGGTTAGGGAGGGCGAAGCTGATGGCGACGGGACCGGTGGTATCCGGCGTGATGTCGTTCTTAACTGTGTATAATTCCGGCTTTGTGTACGCCGGTGCTCTCGGTCACACGTTGGCAGTAGTGGATTCCTGGTGTGACAGAAAAACAGGCCGACAGGGTTCTCCTGTCAGCCTGTTTTGTTTGGCGGGAGCGACGGGAGTCGGACCCGCGACGTGACATGTTTTTGGATTGTTTGGGTATTGCTGTTTGTCGCTATCCTATAGCTTCGATCAGCCTTCTAACCATCGGCTTAGGCACTATCGAGATGACTTCTTGTTGTTGTAGATTTGACACCCTGGGAAATTTGTGGTAGAAATATGTTGCGTCTGGTGAAAATTGTTTCACGGACATGGTTGGGTGACTGGACGGAGGGATGAAAGGAGGTGATGTTAAGGAATGTGAGAGTGGGTTGCAAGTGTTCGTAAGTATCGTCGTTCATTCGATTGTTTCTTTTGTGCTTCCATGTTTAAGGAATGCTTAAGGAGGAAAATCATGCATGTGATACTTGCAGTCAGCAACTGGATCAAGGCTTTAGGCCCCACCGTCATGCTGCCTATCGTCATCTTCTTTATTGGCTTGATCTTAGGAGCAAAGGCAGGGAAGTCTTTTCGATCCGCCGTTACGATCGGCATCGCTTTCGTGGGCATCAACTTGGTTATCGGGCTTTTGTGGAACAACCTTGGTGAAGCCGCGAAGGCAATGGTAGATCGTACTGGTGTAACACTTGATGTGATCGATGTCGGGTGGCCCGCTGCTGCGGCTATTGCCTACGGGGGCACGGTTGGAACTTGGATCATACCTCTCTCAATCCTGGTTAACATCATAATGCTTGTCGTTCGCGGAACGAAAACCCTGGACGTTGACATATGGAATTACTGGCACTTTGCATTCACCGGAGCTTTGGTTTACATGCTATCCAAGAGCTTGCCGCTTGCCCTGGCTGCCGCTGCTCTGAACATGGCTATAGTGCTTTTCCTCGGAGACTGGACGGCGCCAGCCATCCAAGACTTCTACAATGTGCCGAGTATCTCGATTCCACATGGCTTCTCTGCAGCATACGTCCCACTCGCGATTCCACTCAACATGCTGATAGACGTGATCCCTGGACTCAACAAGATCGATGCCGACCCCGAGACTATCCAAAGGAAATTCGGGGTGTTTGGCGAGCCAACAGTCCTGGGGGTCATAATCGGGTTCGTCCTGGGCGTGCTTGCCTGGTGGGGTGATAGCAAGGTCGGCGGGTTTGGAACGCAGCTGCAGAAAACCCTGGTGCTTGCGATCAACCTCGGCGCCGTCATGCTGCTGATGCCGCGCATGGTGGCGATACTCATGGAAGGGCTGATCCCCATCTCCGAGTCGGCCAGGGAGTTCATGCAAAAGCATTTCGCTGGCGGCGATTTCTACATCGGCCTCGACTCGGCCATCCTCATTGGTCATCCCTCGGCGATCGCTACGGCTCTCTTGCTGGTGCCGGTGACGATAGCTCTTGCGATCGGCCTCAGCTTCCTTGGGCTGAATCATATACTGCCGTTTGCTGACCTCGCCGTTATTCCGTTCATGGTGGCTATGATAGCTCCTATCACCAGAGGAAATATTGTGCGAGGGGTGATAATAGGGACGGTGGTTATTGCCATCGGCCTCGTGATCGGGACTTCCATGGCTCAGCTTCACACTATGGCAGCCATTGATGCTCACTTCACGATGCCAAAAGGAGCCACTGAGATTTCCAGCATTTGCGACGGTACCAACCCGCTGACTTGGTTGTTGTTGACTTTTTCCCGCCTTGGTTGGATCGGTTGGGGTATTGCAACTGTGATATTTGGTGTTATACTGTTCCTGTACAAGCGGCACGCCAAGGCTTGGGAAATTGTCGCTGGAGCTCCTAAAGCTGAGGCATAACCGTTTTGTAGATCCCGCGGTGGAGGGATAGGATATGGTTACCCCTCCACCGCTTGTTAAAGGTAAACGTATGGCGTTTATAAATATGCCGATGGATAGAGTTGAGCAGATAGTGGAGGCTGCTACTCTCTATTACGAAGAGAATTTGGGCCAGGAACAGATAGCACACCGGTTGGGGGTTTCTAAGGCGACAGTATCGCGCCTTTTGCGGAAAGCCAGGGAGTTGGGTGTTGTTGAGATCACTGTCCATAAGCTCTTGGAGACTGACAATAGACTTGGGGAAAGATTGTCTGCGGAGTTCAACCTCCGAGATGCTTTAGTGCTGGTCAGCCGCGGCGGAACTTATGACGAGAGGTTATCCCTCGTCGGCAGGTTGGCGGCCCAGTACCTCGATGAGATAGTCTTCGGGGGAGCCGTTTTGGGCATTTCGTGGGGTACTGCTGTGTACCATACTGTGAATGCGCTGTCACCGAGAAAAAAGGAACCTGTACTGGTGGTTCAGATGATCGGTGCAGTAGGCACGGGGAATCCTCAGATAGATGGTCCTGACCTTGCAAGAAGGTTGTCTGAGGTATACGGAGGAAAGTACAAGTATTTGCACGCTCCGTTGATAGTCGATAATAAAGAGGTCCGTGAAGCACTGTTAGAGGAGAGCAGGATCAAGGAAACGCTGGAGATATCTTCCAAGGCAGATATCGCTCTGGTTGGCATCGGCACAGTCGAACCTTCTTTCTCCAGCCTGCGCAGGGCAGGTTACCTTTCTGAAAGAGAGCTCTTGGCTTTGAAAGAACAGGGGGCAGTGGGAGATGTTTGTGCATATCATTTCGATCTCTGGGGAAGAGTTCTGGATATCGACATAAACCAGCGTATAGTGGGGTTGCCTTTGGATCGTCTGCATAAAATAGAGTACGTTATAGGTGTGGCGATTGGGCAGAGGAAAGTGCCTGCTATTCTCGGAGCGTTGAGGGGAAAACACATCAACGTGCTGGTAACGGATGACGTAACGGCGCGAAAGGTCTTGGAAGTGAACGAGATTGACCCTGCGCCAACCAGTGATGGCCCGTTAGAGGTGTAAAATGGGAGTTGTTCACAGGTTCATTGGTTCCGAAGGAAGGTTCGACTGGGAAGGTGTCCAGGAAAAGGAAGGGCTTGACGGACCTGGAGTCGTAGGGGTCAGCGGTAAGATTTTGGTGGGCCCTCAGGAAGGAGCCCCGAATTTTCGGATAAGGTATTTCCGCATTGAACCAGGGGGACACTCTTCTTTGGAGAGACATCCCCACGACCACGGAGTTTTCGTCTTGCACGGCCGTGGATTGGCTCGAATGGGTGAAAACGTGTTCGAGGTCGGACCGAGAGATGTGGTGTACGTACCCGGTGGGGAATTGCACCAGTTTAGCGCCCTGGACGAGCCATTTGGTTTCCTGTGCGTGGTTCCACCAAAGCATAACGAGGTGACCGATGGGAAGCGGTAAAGAAGTTTCCTTTTTTGGGACTTTGCTGAGGGTAATGCTGGGCATCTTGAGCCCGGTCTTGGATTGGCTCATAGCTCACCAAACATTTGTGACCGTATTGTTTGCTCTTATTCTGCTGGTTTATGCCCTGGGCAGGTACCAACTTGGCGTGGCATTCCACAAGACGGAAGAGTTCGTGCTGAAGCGCTTTCCCGAACTGAAAGCCCAGAACCCGAACACGACTCCGGAATCGTTTTTCCGTGAGACATATCCCGAATGGGAAGCGTTGATCAAAACCTGCGGGTGGTTCGTTCCCCATAAGTTCGATTTGTGGCCGGTTCCCATGAGCGGGAAGAGCGTGAAGGACAAGATAGGGTATTCTTCTGAATGGATTGCCGCCTTACTCTCACGTGGAGGAATGGAAGTTGATGGAAAACGGAAGCCGCGATAAGGCAGTGCGCTGGGTTAGGGAGTCCCTGGTACTCCTGAACATGAAGGCCGAGAGCGATGTGGAAGCTATTCGGGAGATCGGGGAGTTGATGGTTAGGGAATCGGTTGTGAAGGAGTCCTGGATAAATGCCGCTATAGAGCGAGAAAAAGTGTTCGCCACCGGCCTGCCGACCCAGGAGGTAGGTGTTGCCATACCGCACGCCGATGCCGAGCATGTTCTTGAACAGGCTATAGCTGTAGGGGTGCTTGATCACCCTGTGAGCTTTGGAGAGATGGGAAGCGAAGGGGATAGGGTCGAAGTGCGGATAGTGTGTGCTCTTGCTGTCGTCAAATCGGAGATGCTGATTTCGCTCCTGAACCAGTTGGTTGAAATGTTCCAACAGCCTGGGGTGCTCAGCATCATTCTCCAGGCAAAGGGACCTGGTGAAGTCGTGAGCATATTCGATCAGCATCTTAAGTAAGCATTGCAAAACTGGAGGCTAAAAATGGAAGAAAAAAGGGTTTTGGTGTCATGTGGAACTGCTATTGCTACATCTACCGTGGTTGCGGAGAAAGTCAAGCAGATAGCTAAAGAAGCCGGAATTCCGGTAAGGGTGTCTCAGTGCAAAGCAGCGGAGATCAGAAGTAAAGTCTCCACGTTCAGACCTCATGTAATAATTTCTACTACTCCGGTGCCATCTGACCTTGGCGTGCCGGTGGTGAACGGCGTCCCGTTTCTTTCAGGTGTCGGATTGGATGCTGTAAAAATGGAGATATTGCAAGCTCTGAAATCCTGACAGGAGGCAAACATCGATTCCATGAGCCTAAGCCGGGAAAAGCAAATAGAAATCCTGAGGAAGATGTACTTGATCAGGGCATTCGAGGAAAAGGCAGAGCAGCTTTACGCTATGGGGAAAATCCATGGCACGATGCATCTTTCCATCGGTGAAGAGGCCTCTGCTGTGGGGTCTGTGGCTGCCCTGGAACCAGAAGACTACATACTGAGCACACACCGGGGACATGGGCATAGTATTGCGAAAGGCGCCGATGTTCGGAAGATGATGGCGGAGTTCCTCGGAAAGGAAACAGGGTATTGCCGCGGCAGGGGAGGCTCCATGCACATCGCCGACGTGGAAAGCGGGAACCTGGGCGCCAATGGTGTCGTTGCCGGAGGGATACCTATATCCATCGGGGTGGGAATAAGCATCAAACGGCAGAGACTTCAAAGGGTCGTGCTTACTTTCTTCGGGGATGGTGCAGTGGCTGAAGGCGCTTTTCACGAGGCCATGAATATGGCTTCGATCTGGAAACTCCCTGTGGTCTTCGTATGCGAGAACAATCAGTACGCTATGTCTCTTCCCGTAAAAAAAGCTTTCGCGACGGGACAAATTGCGGACAAGGCAGCCCCTTACGGTGTGCCCGGTATCCGTGTGGATGGCAACGACGTCATGGCCGTGTACAAGGCTGTCAAGGAAGCGGTGGATCGAGCTCGCAGGGGAGAGGGGCCGACATTGATCGAGAACGTAACCTATCGCTGGAGGGGGCACTCCAAGAGCGACGCCAACAGATACAGGACTCGGGAGGAAATAGAGAAGTGGAAGAAGAAATGCCCCATCAAGCGCTATCGGAAATATCTCATCGACGCCGGTGTGTTGACAGAAGAGGAGGCGGAGAGAATAGAGAAGGAAGCATACGCTGCAATCGAAGAAGCTGTGGTCTTCGCCGAGAACAGCCCAGAGCCTTCCGTTGACGAGCTCGAGGAAGGAGTGTACGCGCCATGAGAGAAATCACCTATGCTGAAGCAATACGTGAGGCTTTGCGCCAAGAGATGCAACGGGACGAAAGGGTTTTCCTGATTGGTGAGGACATTGGAGTATATGGTGGGGCTTTTGGTGTTACCCTTGGCCTGCTCGAAGAGTTTGGCGAGGAAAGGGTCATAGATACCCCGATAAGCGAGCTCACCATAGCAGGCGCTCTTACAGGGGCTTCCATGACCGGGATGCGGCCTGTTGGAGAGATAATGTTCATGGATTTCATAACGCTGGCTTCTGAGCAGCTTGTCAATCAGGCTGCGAAAATCAGGTACATGTTTGGAGGCAAGGCCAAGCTCCCGTTTGTGCTGCGCACTCCGGCCGGATCGGGTACCGGCGCAGCGGCGCAGCATTCTCAGAGCCTCGAGAACTGGTTCGTACACATACCGGGCATTAAGGTGGTTATGCCGAGCACTCCTTACGATGCCAAAGGGCTGCTGATTTCGGCCATTCGGGATGACAACCCGGTGCTCTTCGTCGAGCACAAATTGTTGTACAAGGTAAAGGGAAACGTCCCTGAAGAACCGTACACCATACCGCTCTCTACTTCTGAGGTGAAAAGGGTCGGGGGGGATTTGACCATTGTGGCAACTTCGATAATGGTGCAGAGATCCCTTCAGGCGGCGGAGATCCTTTCAAAGGAAGGGATAGAAGTGGAGATCGTGGACCCGCGCACGCTCAAGCCCCTGGACAAAACTCCTATCATCGAATCCGTCAAGAAAACAGGCAGAGTTCTGATCGTGCACGAGGCTTATAAAACAGGCGGGTACGGAGGAGAAATAGCAGCTATCATCGCGGAGAGCGAAGCGTTTGATTTCCTGGATGCTCCGATAGTCAGGCTTGCCGGCAGGGACGTCCCAATCCCCTACAACAGGACGCTCGAATATCACGCGGTACCCCAAGTAGAAAATATCGTCGAACAGGCGCGGAACCTTGTGAAAGGGAGGATCTGATGGCTGTACCCGTGATAATGCCAAAGATGGAAATGACGCAAGAGTCGGCTACAGTTGTAGAGTGGTTGAAGAAGGAAGGGGAACGCGTCGAAAAAGGGGAGCCTATTCTCACAATAGAAACGGACAAGATAACGATGGACATCGAATCCCCCGCGAGTGGTATCCTGGCCGGCATAAACGTCAAGCCCGGAGATGTGGTACCAGTTACCACGGTCATTGCGTACATACTTCAGCCCGGGGAGGAGTTACCCGAGAGGCCAGAGGGGAAGGCTCCCGAAGGTGTATCGGAAAGCGGAGTTGGAAGTGCTGCGCCTCCGCGGGTAGCGGCAAGCCCGGTCGCTGAGAAGCTCGCTCGGGGGGCGGGAATTGACATCCGGGAAGTGAAAGGGAGCGGCCCGGGTGGCAAGGTCATGAAGTCCGATGTAGAAGCGTACCTGGCTGCAAGGAGCGCTGGACAGGAAAGCAAAGTCGCTGCAACACCAGCTGCTCGCAAAGCTGCCAGGGAACTCGGCGTCGATCTCTCGACACTTCGAGGCACCGGTCCCAGGGGTCGCATTCAGAAAAAGGACGTGGAGCAGTTCGCCTCGGCTCGGGTGACGGCAGAAAAAGCTGTACCACCCCTCGTTGCTGGTGAGGAAAGGGTTGTCCCCCTCACGGGAATGCGCAAGCGGATTGCAGAGCGGATGTCCCAGAGCTACCGTTCCGCTCCTCATATCACTTTCACCGTCAGCGTGGATATGCTCGAACTGCTGAACGCTCGGGAGCAGATGATTGCTGCGTCTCAGGCTGTGGGTGGCGAGAAGATATCGGTGACCGCTTTGCTGGTCAAGGCCGTGGCGTGGGGGCTGGTCAGGCACCCTTTGGTGAACAGTGTGTTGAAGGAGGATGGGATACACGTTTTACCTTTCGTCAATGTAGGAATCGCCGTTGCTCTGGATGATGGCCTTATTGTGCCGGTAGTCAAGGATGCGAACGTGAGAAGTGTATCCGAAATAGCAAAGGAAGTGAACGAACTCACCGTCAAAGCGAGGTCTGGTAAACTCACGCCGCAAGATGTGTCTGGAGGCACCTTCACAATCTCAAACCTGGGGCCTTTCGGCGTCGAGGAGTTTACGGCAATCATCAACCCGCCTCAATCCGGCATCCTGGCTGTCGGTGCGGTGCGCAAGGAAGTCGTCGTAGGACCGGATGACCGGCCTGTGGTCAGGCCAATCATGAAGATGACTTTATCTGTGGATCACAGGGTGTTGGATGGTGCTGAGGCTACAAGGTTTTTAATGGATGTAAAGGAAGCGTTAGAGCACCCGACTCTCATGCTTTTGTAGGATATCGTTCCCATTGGACTTTTGACAAAATTGAATTGAAGCTCTTTACATCCTGAACGAGGGCCCACCGTTTGTCAAAAGTCCAATCCCAAACAAGGAGATACTCTGATGCCAGAAATAACGCTACGAGTCGAGCATCCGGTTGGCTTGCACGCGCGTCCCGCTGCGTTGTTCGTACAAACAGCAAAGAAGTTCAAGAGCGATATAAGAGTCAAGCATGGAGACAAAGAGGCAAACGCCAAGAGTATCCTTGGAGTCCTTACCCTCGGAGCAAACCAGGGAGCTGTGGTTACCATCCGGGCCGAGGGCGAGGACGCGGAAGAGGCTCTGGCAGCAATAAAGAAATTGTTCGACGACAATTTTGGTGGCGTGTAGCCAGGAATGGAGCGGCTTATGAGGGAGAGACTTTATCAGGGAACGCCTGCGTCCCCAGGCATGGCGATAGGGCCTGCTTTTGTAATAGACGAATGGGCTTCTGAGTGGAAGGAACAGAGAAAAGAGTCGGTACAGGAAGAGTTACAAAGGCTGAAGCAGGCCATTTTACGCGCTGAGCGAGAGATCGACGAACTCCACAAGGAGGCCATAGGAAGGCTCGGGGAAGAAGATGCCGCTATTTTCGAAGCTCATAAGATGTTTTTGTCAGATCCAGATTTGATGGAGAGGGCCAAGCAACTGATACAGCAAGGCTCCAGCGCGGTAAAATCGTGGAGCAGTGCCGTTGACGAGTATGTTTCTCTGCTCGAAGATTTGGACGACCCGGTTTTCCGGGCGCGCGCTGTCGACCTGCGGGACGTTGGCGATCGGGTGCTGCGCATCATGCTCGGGAAGGAGCAAAAGATCCCTGTTCCACAATCGCCTTCGATAATTGTGGCTGCTGAATTGAGCCCTTCCCAAACGATTCTCATCCCAAGGGAAATGGTCCTTGGATTTTGTACTGTGTTGGGGACGACTACTTCGCACGTAGCGATACTCTCTCGGGGCTTAGGCATACCGGCTGTGGTGGGATTGCCACCAGAATTTCTGGCTGACGTAAGCGAGGGGGACGAACTCATAGTCGATGGAAACGAGGGAGTCGTGATTGTTTCTCCTGAAGAAAGCACCGTTGAAAGATACAAACGAGAAATGGAAAAATGGAGCCGTAGTCGAGAAATGTTGCTCTCTCTGCGCGACCTGGAGGCGGTTTCCGTCGATGGACGTCGAATCGAGGTGGGAGCGAACCTCGGTGGGGGTGGTGACGAGGAAATAAAGCTTGCCCTCGACCGGGGAGCAGAGGGCATAGGCTTGTTGCGTACAGAATTTTTGTACATGGAGCGGGAGCATCCTCCGAGTGAGGAGGAGCAAATAACCGAGTACAGGCGGTATCTGGACGGGATGTCCGGCCGCAGCGTGATCTTCCGCACTGTTGACATCGGCGGAGATAAGGCGATTCCGTACCTCAGGCTTCCGAAGGAGCCGAACCCGTTCCTCGGGAAACGGGGAATACGGCTTTCCCTTGCGGAAAAAGATCTGTTCAGAACGCAGTTGCGGGCGATATTGAGAGCTGGGGCCGGTCACCGGGGTGTGAAGATAATGTTTCCAATGGTTTCAGGGGTTGAGGAAATCAGGGCTGCCCGCGAGCAGTTAGACAGTGTTCGCAATGAGCTGAGAGAGGAAAAAGAGCGGTTCGCGGAGGAGGTCGAGGTTGGGGTCATGATAGAAGTACCTTCGGCGGCTGTGATGGCAGACGTGATAGCGAGCGAAGTGGACTTTTTCAGCATAGGGACTAATGACCTATCTCAGTATACGTTGGCGGCGGACCGGACGCATCCTGAGGTGGGGAAAATGGCCGACGCTCTGGAACCGGCAGTTTTGCGTCTGATAAAGATGGTCTCGGACGCTGCTCACGAGGCGGGCATATGGGTTGGTATCTGCGGAGAGTTGGCTGGCGATGCGCTGGCTGCGCCTGTGTTATTGGGGCTCGATATCGATGAACTCAGCATGGCCCCTAATTCCATACCAGAGGTCAAGTCTCAGATTCGCCAGTGGAGTTACGAGGACGCGAAAGCCTTGGCGGAAGAAGCGTTGAATCTGGAGTCAGCGGAAGCTGTGAGGAAATTGCTGAGAGAAAGGAAGCTTTGATTTACTTTTTACACCTGCTCTGTTGTTGACGTTAATACCCCATAGGGTGCTAACGCCAACGCCGCCGACTGCGTGATGCTTATCACGGCTGCTTTGCTCGCCGCGTAATGGGGGTGCAACGGCCTTCCTCGTTGTCCGGAAATGGAAGTGAGATTGACAATCTTTCCGTAGCTGCAGTCTGCCTTTCCCACTCTCTTCACCTCGTCAGGCACTTTCTCGATCATCCTGACCGCTACGGCTTGAAGGCAAAAGAATAGCCCTTTCTCGTTCACCCGCGTGATCCTGTCCCAATCCGCCTCGGTGATTTCCATTAGAAAGAACAGGCCGGCAGGAAAACCCTGCCGGCCTGTTCTGTTTGGCGGGAGCGACGGGCGTCACACCCGCGTTTTACATCAAGGCGGTGTGCCAGGATTTGGATGGTTGCGTTGGAGAATCGCCTTTCATCCTTGTAGGCGTGTCGCTGATCATGGCGTCTGCTTCGTAAATAGAACGCTGTGGCGCGATGCCAGCTCGTAGGTTCAAAACGCAAAGGCGTCATGGTCGCAATCGAGATTTGTCCCGGATGGATCTTTAAGAACCGAATACCACTCCCTTTGAGAGATCATTCTTCGAGGTAAGATAT
>Ga0256833_1001876_pt1 | contig 15162 bp, 14 predicted proteins | sample 356284metaG_FD_190535 | JGI IMG/M metagenome (GOLD analysis project Ga0256833, IMG submission 190535) | Hydrothermal vent microbial communities from Mid Atlantic Ridge, Atlantic Ocean - 356-284 | ecosystem: Environmental > Aquatic > Marine > Hydrothermal vents | place: Atlantic Ocean: Mid...
AGATGCAAAATGCACTTAAAACATTAGAAAAAGAGCAACTAAAAAACTCAATTGAAAAAGGTCTTGATGATATTAATAAAGGTAAAACTCATAATATTGACGAGCTTTGGAATGAGATAGATGATTTAACCTGAGTTCGACGGAGTATCATAGCCACAGAAGCAAAAGAATACATGAGATTTTTTAAATTAAATTCGTAGGACTACCCGTAGGTAATTCAAGAATTTTATTTAAGAAAGATTGTGTATTCTTTGGCTTCCCTTCGGGCTTTACAAGGTTTCCCTTATGCGTCATTAAATTTTTTTGAATTAACTAGTTAGTCCTACAAAAATTTAATTTAGCCTAAGAAAAACCTTATAAAGCTGTGGTTATGATATTCCATCAAACTCAGGTTATAAATATACAGATAACTTTCTAAAAGAGGTAAAAAAGTTATCTAAAAGATATAAACTTATTAAAAATGATTTAAAAGTTGCAATTAAAGAGATTGAAAATGGCAACTTTGGAGTTGATTTAGGATTTAACCTTTATAAAAAAAGAGTTGCAAATTCCTCTGTTCCAACAGGTAAAAGTGGTGGTTTTAGAATAATTATATATAAAAAAATTGAAACTAATATCTATCTAGTATCAATATATTCAAAGAGTGATAAAGAGACTATAAGTGACAAAGAGTTAAAAGAACTCATATCACAAATAGTCCAAAAGTAGTAAATTTATTTAATCTCTTTATCGCCTCTAATTTTATCAACATCTAAACCAAATTGTTTGAAGTTACTTCTAACACTATGTTTCTCATCTAGCACTTTAGAGTTATAGTATCCCATTTTTTCAGCAGGGAATAGACCTTTTTTCAAATCGAAATCTGCTCTTGGTTGTGCATCTACAAATAGCATAACATCTGCTGCTTCTTGGTCGCTTAAACTTCCACCTTGACCAAGTGGCATATTAGATTGCACCCACGCCGCACCTTTGTTAAGCTTACTCATACCAGCACCTGTATTATAGCTTAACCATTTTCCTTTAGCATCTTTACCCCAAAGTGGTGGGAATGTTGCCATACCTTGACCGTGGTCGCCATGGCAACTTGCACATTTTGCTGCGAAGATTTTTTTACCATTCTCGTAATTAGCATGAGTTGCTTTCTTTTGAATTCCTGCAAATTTTTTAGCATTTTTTGCCCATCTTGCAGAGTTTTTTGGACTACAAGGTCTTTTTGTATCCATCTTCATTGGCATACCCTCAGATAACCAAGTAATATATGTTGCCATTGCTACTGAAGCCTCTGTATCAATAATTGGTCTTTTACCATTCATACTTCTCATAAAGCAATTATTAATTCTATCTTGCAGTGTTTGCACAGTTTTTTCTCTTTTAGAAAATGCTGGGAATGCAGTTGCAGTTCCTATAAATGTTCCTATTCCATCACCAGTTCCTGGTTTGCCATCGCTTCCTTTTAAGTGGCAGCTTTTACATTGAAGTTTATCGCCAACCATATCTTTTGTAAGTGGATGAGTGTCTGTTTTATTCATAATATCCTCACCCAATTTTACCATTCTTCCAACTTCACCTTCGGGGTAACTCTTTGGAGCTGAACCTGCCATTAGCACTACACTACTTGCAATACCAAGCATTATAACTTTAGAAATTTTCATTTTTAATCCTTTTTTTAGTAATATAAGTGCATTTTACCAGCTCAATGTAACTGTAATGTAACAATACATTTACATTATGTAATAGGAGTTACCGAAGTGGTATTTTTAATTAACTTTGGGGTATTTGCAAATACTCTTAGTTCATCTTTTTGGACTCTCTAATTTATTAGAGGTAATAGCCAAAATTAACTTTTTATCTCAAAAATACGCGAATGAATTCGCGTATCCGTATTATTTGAAATTTGTTTTTATTTAAAATTAGGCGTGAAAGTTAAGTATTTTAGCAAAATCTATTTCAAATTGTGGCTAAAACTTTTTTGTATATCTTTAGCATTTCATTATGTTTTTTTAAGCCGTTTAATTTTAGAGTAGGGCTGTTTAGATTATAGAATTTAATTTTACCTTTTAGAATTTTTTCTGCTATATCTATTATATCGCTAGAGAATATATTTTTTAGTGTAGATATTATCTCTGTGCTATCTATATTTGAGAGTTTAATCTCTAAAATTGTATCTATTACTCTGTATATACCTAGAGTTTTATCATCTAAAGTTGCGTAGTAAAGAGTCCAATTTATATAATATTTTGCTTTTTCTAAGTTACCAATTGCTAAATATAGCATAGCTTTTAGCTCCCCAATTTGCAGGGTATCCCATTTGCTATTTTCGTCTGCTAATATGCCTATAAGTTCAGAAACTTTTGTAGAGTCTAGGTATTGCTCTTGCTCTAGGCTTTGAATTAACTCTTCTATTTGCTCGTTTGATAGAGTGTCTAAGTTTAATATGGGCATTTGCAAATAGACACCTTCGGCGCTATTGTTCCATATTAAATCATCTATTGGATATATCTCTGAGAGAGAGGGTATTAACACTCTGCAACAGTAGATGCCAAGCTCTTTATACTCTGCAATATAGATATCTAAATCTTGAAAGTGGGCAATATCTATTAAATAGTTTAATTGATTTTCTATAGAGGAGTGGTTGCTCCAGTTGCTAAATTTATAATCTGCTTTGTTGCTAAAAAATTTATAAGATACTACACCTGTAGAGTTTATAAAATGCTCTACCAAGTTATTACTATCTGCTATCTCTTCTTTATTTAGAGATGGTGGCAAAAGGTCGCTTATATTGTTTAATTCTCTGCCTTGCAGTAGTTCGGTAACGCTTCTTTCTAGTGCTACTTCAAATTCGGGATGTGAGCCAAAAGAGAGCAAAACTACACCAGATGTTGGCTCTATAAGTGCTACTGATACTACTGGGTAGAGCCCTCCTAAAGATGCATCGCAAACTCTTACTCTAAAGCCATTTTTCTCTATTTCATCTATAGATTCTTTAATTTTTGGATAGTTGTTTAAGATATCTTCTGGCACAATTGGTGGCGTAATCTCTTGAGATATAATTTTATTTTTTACATACCTTTCATAAATTTCGCAAAGTGCTTGTATCTGAGCCTCTTCTTTGCTGTTTCCAGCTGCCATACCATTACTAACATATAGATTATTTAATATATTTACAGGAAAATATGTAATTTTTTTATCTGATACTCTTGTAAATGGCAAGGCGCATATTCCTTTTGTTGTGTAGCCACTGTTTATATCATAAAGGTTATCTAAAGAGAGTTCATTATTGGAGTTATATATACTCCAGAGTTTGCTATTTAGTAAGCTCTCATAGGTGTTACTATCATCAATACTAAACCATTTTTCGTTTGGGTGGTTTATAAATTTACTATTTACTATATCTTCGCCAAAATAGTAGTCATTAAAAAAGTAGTTGCAAGAGAGCCTTTCAAATAGCTCTCCTAAAGCTGAGACCCTAGATGCAAGTAGTGTAGAGCCTTTTCCATTTGTGAATACAAGAGGGCAGTTTTTCTCTTGTATATGAGTTGAGAAGACCCCTTTGACAGGGTTAAGAGATGACTTCTCTTCTATTTGTAAATTTAGCTTCTCTATTGCATTTAGCATATTTTTATAACTATCTTCAAGTGGTAAAATTTTACCTTTTATGTGTGTTTTAGTTGCTATCTTTTTTATCTCTTCTCTCTTTTTTAGATGAGGTAGAAAATTTAATAAGCTCATCTGTAGTTTTAATATATTTAGGTAGTTTTTTAAGTGATTTTTGCATAATTTTCCAAGAGCAGAGGGCATCTGAGTATGCTCTGTGGTGTGAGCCAATATCTATATTTAGCGTTTCGCAAAGTCCTTCTAAACCATACTTTTGGCTATCTATTGTTCGTTTGGCTAACTCTATTGTGCATAGTTTCATATTTCCGATACAGCCTAAACCAAAGCGTTTGAATGAGGCGCTTAAAAATGTATAATCAAACTCTACATTATGTGCTACAAATATAGCATCGCCCATAAACTCTTTTAACTTTGTTAGTGCCTCTTTTCTACTTGGTGCATCTACTAAATCTTCTGGATAGATACCTGTTAATTGGGATATATTTTTAGGTATATAAGCACAGTGGACAAGAGACTCTAGTCTATCTATAATTGTGCCATCTTTAACCTTTATTGCACCAATTTCTATTACTTGTGAGCGCCCTGGTTTTGAGCCATTTGTCTCAATATCTACAATAACATATGTATCTTTTAGATATGGTGTATGCATTGGTTTAAATTTGTAGCCATTAAGTATCTCTTCTATTGGGTATCCAGATGCTTGAAGTAAAAGAGCAATAGTTGAGCAATCTTCGCTAAAGGTGGTATATTTTTTTACAATAGCGTAAAATCTATCGTAGTCTAAAAACCCTCTGTTTCTTCTAAAAGATGCTGTTAGTGGTTCAAATAGTTTTTGCATTCTTAATAAACTCTTTTACTTTTTTTAAATCTTTTTTACCTTTGCTTAATTCTACTCCACTACTAACATCAACACCCCAAAAGCCAAAACCTTTTAATTGCTCTAAATTGTTAGGATTAAGCCCACCAGCTATAATAGTTTTAGAGTTGTCTCTATCTTTAAACCACTCTAAATTTAAGCGTTTGCCACTGCCTCCATAGCTTTCGCAGTAGGCATCTATTAGAGTAAAACTGCTGAATTTGTCTAAATCATTTTGGCTCTTTGCCCTAATTACAGGAAGCGTTTTAAACTCTATATCTTCTAGAAATTTTTGTGTGGTGTCAAAATGAATTTGAGCAATATCAATTTTTGTCTCTATTGCTTTTTTCTCTATCTCCTCTTTGCTACACTCTACAAAAAGTCCTACTTTTGTAACAAATGGTGGAAGTTTCTCTATAATTTTTGCACACTCTTGGTAGCTTATATATCTAGGAGATTTTGGGTAAAATACAAAACCTAGTGCATCTGCTCCATATTCAACAGCATACATAGCATCATCATAGTTGGTTAATCCACAAATTTTTACTCTCAAAAGTTATACCTTTAGGCTATCTATTGCGCTTTTAATTCCATCGGGATGTTTATATACATAACTTCCTGCTACAACAATATCTACACCAGCATTTTTAAGAAGTTCAATATTTTGCTTATTTACCCCGCCATCTACCTCTATAAGACATTTAGGGTTTCGTTTTTCTATTAACTCTTTTAGTCTAGAAGCCCTCTCTATAACAGAAGGTATAAACTTTTGTCCACCAAATCCAGGATTAACACTCATTAAAAGAACCATATCTACATCTTGCAGAAGATACTCTATAGAGTCAATTTGCGTATGAGGATTTAAAACAACAGCAGGTCTTATATTTAGCTCTCTAATCTTGTTTGCAACTTTGTTTGCGTGTCTTTCGCTCTCTATATGAAAACTTATAAATTCTGGTTCAATTGGTGCAAAAAGGTCAATAAAAAAGTTGTTATTCTCTACCATTAAGTGAATATCAAGAGGCTTGGTAGAGGCTTTTTTAACTGCCTCTACAACAACTGGACCAATAGTTAAATTTGGCACAAAGTGACCATCCATAACATCTACATGAACATAGTCGCAACCACCATCACAAATTGCTTTTACATCTTGGCTTAAATTACCAAAATCTGCCGATAAAATACTTGGAGCTACTAACAAATATATACCTTTTTTAAAAATTTAATAGATTATATCTAAATTTACCTCATATTTTATACACAAAAGCTTATATACTTTAAGAGATATAACTAAAATATATGGTAAAATTGTTATAAAAAAGGATAAATCATAGATTTTTTTACAGTTTTTTTAATACTTTTTATACTTGTTTCATCTGTTGTAGGCTACACTTTCTATCTAAAAGAGAAGAATCAAGAGTTAGATAGGGTTGTAGAGGGGTTTTGCCCAAAATGCAAACAAAAAGCAGTTGAGCTTGTAGATACAAGAGGGGCAGGGTGTGGCCCTAAAATTGTAACTTACAGATGTAATAATTGTGGTTATGAAAATAGCTTTACAAAGCCATCTAGTGGATGTTCTATTTAATATTAAATTGTATATAAACTTTCGAACTTAAATCATCAATATTTTATAGTGCTAGTAAACTAAAGTTTTTAAAGTAAAATTTATTACTCTTATTATCGGACCCTCGAATTTATTCGAGGCAATAGTAAAATTAACTTTTTAACCCAAATAGACGCGAATGAATTCGCGTGTCCGTATTGTTTTAAATTTGTTTTACTACTTAGTGTGTGAATTTAACTTTTGTGCTTAAATTATTATTTTATGGTGTTAGTAAGCTATTATCTATATATACGACAACTTTTCATAAGATACCTCAATAGCACTGTTTACTTTAAAACATAAGTTAAAATTGGGTGTTAAAGTTAAGATAGTCTCTTAAAATTATAAAGTTAGGTAATAGTCTAATCCAAAGGGTGGGCTTTTAGATACTCTTGTAGTTTTTTAGAGTTTGTTAATTTTGTATATATTTGGGTTGTTGCCATTGAGCTGTGTCCTAAAAGTTCGCTAACATCGCTTACTCTTGCTCCTTGGTTTAGTAAGTCACTTGCAAAAGAGTGTCTTAGTTGGTGGGGTGTTGCTTTTACTCCTATTTTGGCAAACTCTTTTTTAATAATATATCTTATTTGAGAATCTTTTAGGGGTTTAGAGTCAATTTCAAAAAGGTAGAGTTTTGGCTGGTTATATTTAATATAGTATTTTAACTCTTGAGCTAAATTTTTAACTATTGGTATCTCTCTTGTTTTACTGCCTTTTCCTGTAACTCTTATCCAATTATTGTTGATATCGTCTAGTTTTATAGCTGAGAGTTCACTTACCCTTAAACCCAAAGCATATAGCATCTGCACAATTAGAGAAGTTTGGGGGGTAGAGTTTTTAATTACTTTTAGTATATCGGCTTCTCTTAAAGGTTTTGGCAATGTTTTTGGCACTTTGATAGCTTGAGCACCTTTTAATTTTATTTTTATAGCTTGATGGGTATTTAAATATTTAACAAATGAGCGAATAGCACTAACTCTTGCTGAAATAGCCCTTTTTTTATTTTTTGCCAAAAAGAGTCTAAGTGGCATAATATTTAAAATGGTTATGTTATCTTTTTTCTCTATTTCATGATTTAAAAGCAGTTGTTCAAGAGCTATAGAGTAACTCTTGATAGTCTCTGGGCTGTAGCCTCTTATATCTTTGCAGTAATTTAAAAATGGCTCAAAGTAACTTTTTAAATCCATTACTCTGTTACAACTCCATGTAAGACTGTAATATTTGCAGATTTTATATCTACAGGTAGTATCTTGCCTAGCAGCTCTTCGCTTCCTTCAACCATAACAAGACGCCCCTCGTCGCTTCTTCCTGCCACTTTTCCATCGCTTTTTAACTCTTCGAATAGAACTTCTACTCTAGTTCCAACTTGGGCATCCATTATCTCTTTTTGTATCTCTTTGTGTCTTGCTTGTAGTTTTTGTAGCCTCTTTGAAGCAACATCACTTTCTACTTGATTTTCAAAATGTTGAGCCTCTGTGTGTGGTCTAGGTGAGTATTTAAAGGAGAATAGTGCATCAAATTTAACCTTTTCTAGCACATCTAAAGTTTCATTAAAATCCTCTTGGCTCTCTCCTGGAAAGCCAACTATTATATCTGTAGAGATTGCAACATTTGGTGTAAGCTCTCTTATCTTGGCACATCGATTTAAAAACCACTCTTTAGTGTAGCCCCTTTTCATACTTTTAAGCAGGTTAGTTGAACCACTTTGCAAAGGAACATGGATTTGTTTGCAAATTTTTGGATTTTTAGCAAACTCTTCTAAAAATTCATCATCCATATGTAGTGGATGTGGAGAGCTAAATCTAATTCTCTCTAACCCATCAACTTGGCTTACCTCTCTTAGAAGCTGGGTAAAATTTTTAGCTCCTGAAGTATTGTTGCTAAATCTTCTTCCGTAATTATTTACATTTTGCCCAAGTAAAGTAATCTCTTTTGCCCCCGAATCAACTGCTTTTTGAACCTCTTTAATAATTAAATTGCTAGGGATTGATATCTCTTCTCCTCTTGTAACTGGAACAATGCAAAATGTGCAGGATTTATCGCATCCAATAGAGATATTAACCATAGCTTTATATGGATTGCTTCTATATTCGCCAAACATATATGTGCTTTCATCGTAATTTGTATCTATCTCTACCGCGCCTTTTTTGTTTACAACTTCTGTAATTTTAGATACATTTCTAGCCCCAATTACAAAATCTACAACAGGTGCTCTTTTTATAATCTCTTTACCTAGGTGACTAGCAGTGCATCCTGCAACACCTATTTTTGCACCCTCTTTTTTAACTTTTTTAAATTGACCAATCTCTGAGAATAGCTTAGATACTGGCTTTTCTCTAACTGAGCAGGTGTTTATTATAATTAAATCGGCATCTTCTACATTTTGTGTTAGCTCATAACTCTCTTTTTTATTTAGCTCGGCAATCATATGTTCGCTATCTCGAACATTCATTGCACACCCTAGAGTCTCTATAAAAAGTTTTTTCATTGTTATAGTATATGTAACTCGTAGATGTAGTCTAAATCTCCAAGAGCATATTTTGCTTCTCTTAGAATAACAGTATAACCCTTCTCTTCAAAATACTCTTTTAATGCTAATAGCTCTTTATGCTCGTTTTCTCTATCGAAGTAGTAAAATTGCTCTTTATCAAGGTTTGACTCTATCTGCTCAAGAGTAATCTTTTTTGGTTTGGCTGTTGCTGATGTTTTTGCTAATTTTAGCTCCATGGTTTTCCTTTTATAACTTTTTTGGCATTATATCAAAAAATAAGTTTATTTAGCTATAATTATAGAGTTCTATACTACTTTAAATTTAAAAGAGAAACAATCCCCCAGTTAAAACTTAGTGTTAAATATATTTTGGCGATTGTAGAGAGGAATTTTTATGGAAAAAGTTAATTCTATTATTGAGGCGATTGCCCAAGATAAAGGAATACCAACAAAAGCTGCAAGAGAGGCATTTAAAGTTGCTCTTATTAAAACTGCCCAAAGATTAGAGGGGCAAGATTGTAAATTTGAGATAGCAGATGATGAGGCTAATGATAAGATAGAGATATACAGAGTCTTAACTGTTACTCATGATGATGATATAAATTTAGATGACTATCCAAATATCTATATAGATGTTGAAGATGCTAAAGAGTATGGAGATGTTGAGGTAGGTGATGAGATAAGATTAGAGTTTGATTTAGAGGAGTATGGAGCAACTGGTGCATCTAACCTCTATAGAGAGCTTGAGTATCATCTTCAACGCTCAGTTGAGCAAGATTTGTTTGAAGGTTATAAGAATAAAGTTGGAGATACAATAACAGGTATTGTTACACGAGTTGATGAGGATGACAATACATATGTTGAGATTGGCGAATTAAGAGGAATTTTAACTCAGAGAAACAGAATTAAAGGTGAAAAGTTTAAAGTGGGCGATCACTTGAGCGCACTACTTAAATTTGTTAAGGTTGAGCCAAAAATAGGAATGTTTTTAGAACTTACAAGAACAGCACCTAAATTTTTGGAAGAGCTTATGAAAAGAGAGGTTCCAGAGATAGAAGATGGATATGTAGAGATAGTATCTAGTGCTAGAATTCCAGGAGAGAGAGCAAAGGTTGCCCTAACTACAGATAGGGCAAATATTGACCCAGTAGGTGCAGCTGTTGGGTCAAGTGGCGTTAGAATTAATGCAGTAAGCAAAGAGTTGAATGGAGAGAATATCGATTGCATAGAGTATTCACCAGTTCCAGAAGTATATATATCTCGTGCACTCTCTCCAGCTGTTGTTAAGAGTGTTAGAGTTATTAGCAATAAAGAGGGAGAGAAGAGGGCAATTGTAGATGTTACAAGTGACCAAAAAGCAAAAGCTATAGGTAAGAGCGGTATTAATATTCGCTTAGCATCTATGCTTACAAAATTTGCTATTGAGTTAAATGATATCGAAGGAACTACACTATCTGGAGATACAACCAAAGAAGAGGGCTTAACAAAAACAAGCGATACTACAGCATTAGAGGACTTATTTAAGTAACCTCTAAGCACTTTTTATATACTATTCCACCTCAAATAAGCACTCTTAGCTCAGCTGGATAGAGCATCTGATTGCGGTTCAGAAGGTCACAGGTTCGAATCCTGTAGAGTGTACCACTTATGCTTTTCATAATAAAATCCTACTTTTTAAGCTAGATAATTGTAAAATTAAATTAATTAAACTATAAGGCTTTATTAAATGAATATTTTAGTTGTTAGTTACTCATCTACAGTTGCAGAACTCTTAAAACTTGTATTTAAAGGTGGCAAAATAGAGAGTGAAAATATAAGAAATAGCGATAGTGCTAAATATGATAGCTATGATGTTATTTTTATTGATGATTCGGTTCCAAATTTACAAGAAGAAATTGAGGTTATCAAAGATAACTTTAGTTATAAAAAAATTATACTCTTAGGTAGTAGTAAAAGTAGTGAAAATTTAGTAGATATTGTAGTAAAAAAGCCATTTTTACCAAAAGATATAGATAGTGTTTTAAAAAGCATAGAAGATGAGTTATCTAGTAAAAGTGAAAGTGCTGTTTTGAATATTGAAGAGATAGAGAAGATAAAAGCACTTATGAATTTAGATAGTGAAACCCAAGAGGAAGAGGAAGAAGATTATATCGATTTGATAGATAGAATAAATAGAAGAGAGAGCTTAAAGATAAAAGGAAAAGAGGCTAGGGAGTTTTTGTATGATTGTAGGGGTTTAACAAAAAAAGAGTTAAAAAAACTTCTTAAAAGTGCAAAGGTAACAATAAAGATAGAGTTTAAAAGAGATAGGTATGAGTAGTGCTATTTTAGTTCTATCAGGACCTAGTGGAGCTGGAAAAAGCACAATAATAGAGGCAGCATCAAGTGAAATTGGAGATTACTACTTCTCTGTATCTACGACTACAAGAGAGTCAAGAGATGGAGAAGTAGATGGAGTTGATTACTACTTTGTAACAAAAGAGGAGTTTGAAGAGGGTATTAAAAGAGGTGATTTTCTAGAGTATGCCAAGGTTCATGATAACTATTATGGAACATCTCTCAAGCCTGTAAAAGAGGCATTAAATAACGGAAAACTAGTAATTTTTGATATCGATATCCAAGGTCATAGATTAGTTAGAGAAGCTATGGGAGATATTGTAGTTAGCGTATTTATTACACCCCCATCTCTAAAGGAGTTGGAGCGTCGTTTAACTAGTAGAGCAACTGATGATATAGAGATAATAAAAAGACGCATAGAGAATGCAAAAGATGAGATTAAAGCAATTGGTGAGTATGATTATGTGATAATAAATGACTCTATAGATTTAGCAAAAGAGAGGTTTGTCACAATAGCAAAAGCAGCAAGATTAAAATGGAGTAGGGAGGAGCTAGATATATTTATTAAAGAGTGGATAGATTAAGATTTAGATTTTATCTTTTTTAATTTATCTATACCTTTCAAGTCTGCTTCATTCCATTGGTAGTATGTTCCAAAAATTCTATCCCAAATATCGGTTGTGATACCCATGTTTTTATCTTGATGTTTATGGTGAACAAAGTGAAACTCTTGCATATATCTCCAATATGGACTTAAAAACTCTCTTCTGTGCATTATGTGGTGCATAATTCCGTAATTAAAGTATCCCATTGTAATACCACCAACTAGTGCATATGCAGATGATTTATCCATAAATAGTTGAAGTATAAAAAATAATAGAAATGCAATTACAAATGACATAAAAAATGGCATTGCATCAAAAGAGAATGGGTTTTGATGGTGGTGTTTATGCCCCTCTATAAAAACTTTTGCAATATGATTTTTATGAAATAACCAAGCATGAACAGCATACTCTAAAAATGTAAAAAATATAACTCCAACTATAAATAGAGCAAGCATTGGAGCTATAGAAGTAGAGTTTTTTAGTGCAAGTGTCAGAAATAACATAGCTACTAATAGGTCACTTAATATGCTTAGGTAGTAGTTCTCTTTACTAGCTGTAACTTTTAATATTAACTCTTTCATTAAATCTCCTCGTATTAACCAAATGTTGGTCATTAATTAAAATGATATCATATATAAGCTGTTTACTCTCTAATTTCTATACCCTCTTTTAATATATGTATGGTTTTATACTTATCATACTCTACGCTAGAGCCTTCAGTGATTTTTACAAACTTTCGTTTTGTGTAATCTACTTTGTAATTTCCCGGGTTTTGTGTGGTAAAATCTACACATAATTTTGCCGCAGATTGTATTAGAGAGTCGGGTAGATTTTGTTTGTCGGTTCTAATGATTACATGCGAACCTGGAATATCTCGAGTGTGCATCCATATATCATTGGCTTTTGCCTCTTTTAGAAGCTCGATATTCTCTTTTGAATTTCTGCCAACCATAACCTTATAGCCCTCTATCCAAAATAATTCTCCTACTCTTTGTTTCTCTTTTTTGGCTTTTGAACGAGCCTGTTTTGGAAGTAGAAGCTCTATCTCATAAGGGTTGTTGCTTTGTTTTATTGCTTCTTTTATATTTTGATAAAAGTTTAACTTCTCTTGCAGATTTTCTCTTTCTATCTTAACATTTTTGGCTCTATTTTTTGCCTTTTTTGCCAAGTTAAAAAAGTAGTCGCCTAATCTATTTTTTATAATATTTTTAGGCAACTTAATTTTTATCTCTTTACCTTCAAAATCGTAAACTTCTAATGTTTTATCATGAGGCTTAATTTTATGTAAATTTGCAAGAGTTATATTTGCAATATTAGAGAGTTTTTGTGCATCTAAACTCAGCTCTTCTTCATTGGGTAAGCTATTTAAATTTTTAGAGAGCTTATCTATCTTTTTATCTAGCGTATTTATCTTTTGGCTCTTTAGAGATTTAATTAAATTAGAGTTTATTTTTTGATAGTTGCTATCTAGCAGGGCTTCTATGTTTTCTACCTCTCCACTAAATTTAGATTTAAAAGGAAGAAGTGGCTTTAATTCAACTCCTGGTTTTACAACACGATAACTTTTAGAAGAGTCAATATGGTGAAGGGCATCTATAACTATGTAATTTTCATCAGTTAAAATAAGGTTTGTATATTTACCTGTTAGCTCGAAATGAGCTAATATTACAATATCTTTATATTGACTTTTTGGCTTTACTTTAAAGATTATAACTTTGTCATCTTTTGGAGTTTTTATATCTAAAATATTTGAATTACTTAATAGTTGATGAAGCTGTTTATCAAAAGGTGCATTAAAGAAGCTACTCATTTTTTCAGAAGGAGCTCTAAAAATTATAGAGTTTCCTCTTGTTAAATCAAAAAATATAGAGCTGTTATCCCCAAAATTTAATTCTATAGTATTGTTTTGAACCCGTCTTGCTTTTTTTATATAGTTATATTTTTTTAAATACTCTGCAACTGCTTTTATCTCAAATTGTTTCATAAAAAAGATTATAACTAATTAGTTATAAGTTTATGGCATAGTAGTCATATGCTCATCTATTCCCATATAAGCTTTTAATTTATCTTTCTCTTTTTGCGTTTTTAATTTATCTATTTGATATTTTATTGTAAAAGCACCATAAAGTTTACCACCATCTTGAACCCACCAATCTTCTATCTCGTCCTCTTTTATTTTTACAATTTTATTTTTATATTTGCTATATCCTTCTGGTAGTTCAAACTCTTTTATATAAAAATATTCACCCTCTTTTTTTAAAAAGATAAACCACAAATGCGTAGTCTCACTGTTATCATCACTATTAATTTTGTGCTTTAACAGAAAATATGCTTTTTTATATTTAGGGTTACTATATGCTTTTAAAAAGTATGGTAGAGTCTTTTTGGCTTCTGTTATATACTTTGTTAAATTTTTGCTATCAACTGGAAGAGTCTTTATTTTTGCTTCTGCTGAGGCAAATAACATTAAAATAGAAATTATTATATATTTCATAAATAACCTTTTTAAAAATAGTATCATATTTTCTAAAAATTACTTTTTTTTATGCTAAATTGTTAGATTTTTTAACAACCTCCCTTTTATTAGAGTTTTGCTATAATGCCATAATTTTTTTTAAAGAGGTATCAAGATGGGTTTAACCATTACAGAGAAGATTTTTAGTGACCACGCAGGGCGTGAGGTAAAGGCTGGAGAGATTGTTAGAGTTCCTATAGATATGACAATTGGTAACGATATTACTACCCCAATTTCGATTAAAGCTTTTAAAGAGAGTGGAGCAAAAGAGTTGGCAAATCCAGATGCATTTGCTATTGTTATGGATCACTACATTCCAGCAAAAGATATCGCAAGTGCAAATCAGGCAAAAATTAGCCGCGACTTTGCTTATGAGCATAACTTAAAACACTTTTTTGACGAGAAAGATATGGGAATAGAACATGCACTTTTACCACAAAAGGGGCTTGTAATCCCTGGTGATGTAATTATTGGTGCAGACTCTCACACCTGCACACACGGAGCTTTGGGAGCTTTTTCTACAGGTATGGGAAGCACAGATATATCTTTTGCAATAATAACAGGTGGCAACTGGTTTAAAGTGCCAGAATCTATTAAAGTAGAGCTAATTGGCAAACCAGGAGAGCATATTTATGGCAAGGATATTATATTAGAAGTTATTAGAATTTTAGGCGTAGATGGTGCATTGTATAAAGCTTTAGAGTTTACAGGCGAGGGGCTAAAACACTTAAATATGTCAGATAGATTTAGCATTTGTAACATGGCAATAGAAGCTGGGGCAAAGAGTGGAATTATTGCAGTAGATGAGATTACAAAAGAGTATTTAGAGCAAGTTGCAAAAGAGAATGGTGGTTTAAGAGCCAAGCCAAAAGAGTTCTATTCAGACGAAAATGCAACTTATAGTAAAACTATAACAATAGATTTAAGCACACTTTCGCCTGTAATCGCCTATCCATTTTTGCCAGAAAACGGCAAACCAATAGAGACAGCAGTAGCAGATGATATTAAGATAGACCAAGTAATGATAGGAAGCTGCACAAACGGAAGATTAGAAGATTTAGAGATTGCAGCAAAGATAGTAAAAGGCAAAAGAGTAGCAAGACACACAAGAATGATAGTAACCCCAGCAACTCAAAAAATATTC
>Ga0256833_1001877_pt1 | contig 15159 bp, 28 predicted proteins | sample 356284metaG_FD_190535 | JGI IMG/M metagenome (GOLD analysis project Ga0256833, IMG submission 190535) | Hydrothermal vent microbial communities from Mid Atlantic Ridge, Atlantic Ocean - 356-284 | ecosystem: Environmental > Aquatic > Marine > Hydrothermal vents | place: Atlantic Ocean: Mid...
CGACGGATGTGACCGGGACGATCCAATTGCCGGAAGGCGTGGAGATGGTGATGCCGGGCGACAATGTGAACATGGTGGTGGAGTTGCTGAAGCCGGTGGCGCTGGAGCAGGGCAGCAAGTTCGCCATTCGCGAAGGCGGCCTGACCGTGGGCGCCGGCGTGGTCACCGAGATCCTGGACTGAGGTGAGTCATGGCGAAGCAACGTATCCGCATCCGCCTGAAGGCGTATGACCATCGCGTGCTCGATCAGTCGGCCAAGCGCATCGTAGAAGCCGCCGAACGCACCGGTGCGCGGGTGGTGGGGCCGGTGCCTCTGCCCACCAAGATCGAACGCTTTACCGTGCGCCGCTCGACCTTCATCGACAAGGACTCGCACGAGCACTTCGAAATCCGCACCCACAAGCGGCTGATCGATGTGTTGGATCCCGACGCCAAGACCATCGACATGTTGATGCGTCTCAACTTGCCCGCGGGCGTGGATATCGAGATCAAACTCTAAAACGTGGACAATCTGCTTCACATCGGGTAGAATAGGCAGGCTTTGCCTTGAGTCTGTCCCGCTGGGGAGGGCGCTGAAAGACGCTGCCCTCCCCAGCGGAGCGCAAGGTGAGGCCGTCTCCAGCAGTCTTTCTGCTGGCGAAAGTTCCCTCTGCGTAAGAGCAGCGCTGAAGACGCGAGCGCACAGACCAACCGCCATCGCTTGCGGCGGCCTGCTGACTGCGCAGAGGCGGGATGATGCGGCTCAAGCCCAGGCCGACAGTCCCGAGAAACTTGGAGTAAAGGAGAACAACCGAGATGTTCAAAGGGCTCATTGGCAAGAAGATCGGCATGACCCAGATCTTCAATGAGGATGGCGCGGCGATCCCCGTGACGCTCATTGAGGCTGGGCCATGCTACGTTACCCAGGTGCGCCGCCCGGAGAAAGACGGCTACTCGGCGGTGCAATTGGGCTTTCAGGAAGTGAACCCCAAGCGGTTGACGGGCGGCCAGTTGGGCCACCTGAAGCGCGTGGGCGTGCCGCCGCTGCGCTACCTGCGCGAGTTTCGGGTGAAGGAGCCCGATGTGGCGGAGGGGGATGTGGTGACCGTGGAGCGGTTTTCCGTTGGGGAGCGGGTCGACGTCATCGGTACCAGCAAAGGGCGCGGCTTCCAGGGTGGCGTAAAACGCCACGGGTTTGGCGGTGGCCCGAAAACCCACGGCCAGTCCGACCGCTGGCGCGCCCCCGGCTCGCGCGGCGCTGGTTCGACCCCCGGTCGCACTGTGAAGGGCAACACCGGCCCCGGCCACATGGGGCACAACCGCGTCACGGTGATGGGGCTGGAGGTCGTCCTGGTCGACCCGGAGCGTAATCTGCTGGCCGTGAAGGGTGGCGTGCCTGGCCCGAAAGGCGGGCTGGTGCTCATCCGTGAGGCCCGGAAGAATTAGGGATTCGGAGTAGAGCCATGAAAGTGGATGTGTACAACATGGAAGGGCAAAAGGTGAGCGAGGTGGAACTCCCCGCCGCGATCTTCGAGGCCCCCATTCGCCCCGACTTGATGCACCAGGCGTACGTGCGCCAGATGGCCAACGCCCGCCTGGGTACGCACAGCACCAAAACGCGCGGTGAGGTTTCCGGCGGCGGGCGCAAGCCGTGGCGGCAGAAGGGCACCGGTCGGGCGCGTCAGGGCTCCATTCGCGCGCCGCAGTGGGTGGGCGGCGGCAAAGTGCATACGCCCAAGCCGCGCAAATACACCCTGGACATGCCCAAGAAGATGCGCCGCGCCGCGCTGCGCTCGGCGCTTTCGGCCAAGGCTGCCGAGGCGGCTATTGTGGTGGTGGAAGACCTGAGCCTGGACGAGCCCAAAACTCGCCGCATGGCCGAGGTGTTGCGGGCGCTGGTGGGCGAGGATGCCAGCGCGTTGATTCTGCTGCCCGAAAGCCCGCGCTCCAGCGAGCAGTGGGACGTGGTTGCCCGCTCGGCGCACAATCTGCCGCGTGCCAAAACGCTGGTGGCCAATTACCTCAACATCCGTGACCTGCTGGGCTACGACAAGGTTGTGTTGCCCCTCAAGGCACTGGATGTGATCGCTGCGTTCCTGGGATGAGGAGGGCGAAATGACCACGATTTACGACGTCCTGCGTCGCCCGATTATCACCGAAAAGTCCAATTACCAGCATACCAAATTGGGCCAATACGTCTTCGAGGTGGCCGAAGACGCGACCAAGCCGATGATCAAACAGGCGGTGGAGACCTTCTTCGATGTCACGGTGGAGAAGGTGCGGGTGATGAACATGCCGGCCAAGCGCACCCGCCGCTGGCGGAACCGGCGCTATGGCATCCGCCGCCGGGGCTACAAAAAGGCCATCGTGACCTTAGCCCCCGGTCAGACGATTGACATCTTCGAAGGGGTGAAGTGATGGGCATCAAGAAATACAAACCGACCACCCCAGGCCGCCGCGGCATGTTGGGGTATACCTTTGAGGAAATCACCAAAACTGAGCCGGAGCGCTCGCTCATTGTGCCGCTCAAGCGCCACGCGGGCCGCAATGTGTATGGCCGGGTGACGGTGCGCCATCGCGGCGGCGGCAACAAACGCTATTACCGCTTGATCGATTTCAAGCGCGACAAGCGCGGCATCCCCGCCAAGGTAGCGGCCATCGAGTACGACCCGAATCGCACGGCGCGCATCGCTTTGCTGCACTATGCCGATGGTGAAAAACGCTACATCATTGCTCCGTTGGGGCTCAAGGTGGGTGACACGGTGATGGCCGGGCCGGAGGCCGAAATCCACCCCGGTAACGCGATGCCGATTGCCAACATCCCCACCGGTACCATGATCCACAACATCGAGTTGTACCCGGGAAAAGGCGGGCAGTTGGTGCGGGCGGCAGGCTCTTCGGCGCAGTTGTTGGCCAAAGAGGGCGACTATGCTCACATCCGCCTGCCTTCGGGCGAAGTGCGCCTGGTGCGCCAGGAGTGCTATGCCACCATTGGGCAGGTGGGGAACGTCGAGCATAGCAACATCAAACTCGGCAAGGCAGGCCGTAAGCGCCACATGGGCATCCGCCCCACGGTGCGCGGCTCGGCGATGTCGCCGCGCGACCATCCCCACGGCGGCGGCGAAGGTCGTCAGCCCATTGGTTTGCCCGGCCCGAAATCGCCGTGGGGCAAGCCGACCCTGGGCGCCAAGACTCGTCGGAACAAGAAGACCGCGAAGTACATCGTGCGCCGACGCAGCAAGAAACGCCGCTAAGCGTGGTTGGAGGTTGAAACAATGGGACGTTCCCTGAAAAAAGGGCCTTATGTAGACCCAAAGTTGTTGCGCAAGATCGAAGAAATGAACGCCCGCGGTGAGAAAAAGGTCATTCGGACGTGGAGCCGGGCGAGTACCATCTTCCCCCAGATGGTGGGGCACACCATCGCGGTGCACAATGGCCGCCGCCACGTGCCGATTTACATCACCGAAAATATGGTGGGGCACAAACTTGGCGAATTTGCCCCCACGCGGACCTTTCGCGGGCACATCGTCGAAAAGAAGAAGAGGAGATAGGCCATGGCGATCGATGTCCGCGCAAAAGCGCGTTACGTTCCCGTCTCGCCGTTCAAAGCGCGCCGGGTCATCAACCTGGTGCGTGGCAAGGACGCGGTCGAGGCGCTGGATATCCTGCGCTTCATGCCGCACAGTGCGGCGCGGCCGGTCTACAAACTCATCGCTTCGGCCATTGCCAACGCCGAAGAGAACTTCGGTTTGAACCGTGAGGACCTTTACATCTACCGCATCTTTGCAGATGAAGGCCCCACCCGCAAGTGGCGACGCTTCGGTGCGCGGGGGCGTTTCAAGCCCATTCTCAGGCGCTCCTCGCACATCACCGTGATTCTGCGCGAGCACGAAGAAGAGGAATAGGAGTCATCATGGGTCGCAAAGTACATCCGATTGGCTTTCGTCTGAAGATCAACAAGACCTGGGAGGGGCGCTGGTACGCCGAAGGCCCCCAATATCGGGAGCAATTGCATCAGGATTTGGCAATTCGCGACCTGGTGCGCAAGCAGGCCCCCCGCGCGGGTATCTCGCGCATTGAGATCGAACGCTTCCCTGCCAAGGTCAAGATCACGGTGCATACGGCCAAGCCCGGCATCCTCATCGGGCGCAAAGGCGCCACCATCAAGCAATTGCGCGCTGCGCTGGAGAAACTGGTGGGCTCGAAAGTGGATGTGGACATCAAGGAAATCAAGGTGCCCGACCTGGATGCCTACCTGGTAGCCCACAATATTGCCGACCAATTGTCGCGGCGGGTGAGTTACCGCCGGGCGATGCAGCGCGCCATCCAGCAGGCCATGCGTCAGGGCGCCAAGGGTATCAAGATTCAGGTGGCCGGGCGCCTGGCGGGCGCGGAGATGGCCCGGACGGTGTGGCTGCGAGATGGTCGGGTGCCGCTGCATACCCTGCGTGCCGATATCGATTATGCCAAGGCGGAGGCCCTGACGACGTATGGCCGCATCGGTGTCAAAGTGTGGATTTACAAAGGTGATGTGTTGCCGGCGGCGGAAGAAGAGGCACCGGTGGCGACCGAAGGCGTGTACGTCAGCGAGTAAACGGCGTTCCCTCGCCGTGACGAGGAGTTGAAACCATGTTGATGCCCAAACGCGTCAAATATCGCAAGCAGATGCGCGGCCGCATGAAGGGCAAGGCGCTGCGTGGGGCAGAGGTGCACTTTGGCGACTACGGCCTGCAAGCCTTGGAGCCGGGGTGGATTTCCGCCCGTCAAATCGAGGCTGCCCGCCGCGCGATGGTACGCCACATGCGCCGCCGCGGCAAAATCTGGATCCGCATCTTCCCCGACAAGCCGGTGACCAAGAAACCGGCGGAAACCCGCATGGGTTCGGGCAAGGGGAATGTGGAATTTTGGGTGGCGGTGGTCAAGCCGGGACGGATTATGTTCGAAATCGCCGGGGTGCCCGACGCGGTCGCTCGTGAGGCCCTGCGGCTGGCTTCCCACAAACTCTCGGTGAAGACCAAAATCGTCGCCCGAGAAGGGTTGGAGGAAGCATGAAAGCCTCAGAAATTCGTAAACTTTCCACCGATGAAATCGAGGCGCGGTTGGCCGAGGCGCGGGAAGAACTGATGCACCTGCGTTTTCAGAAGACGACCGGTGAGTTGGTCGACACCAACGCCCTGCGCCGAACCCGCCGCCTGATCGCCCGCTATCTCACCATCTTGCGGGAACGGGAACTGGAAGCCGTGGAGGAAGGTGGAGCATGAACAATCGCCGACGACTGACGGGTGTGGTGATTTCCGACAAGATGGAGAAAACCGTGGTGGTGCAGGTCACCCGCACCTTCCGACACCCGCTTTACAAGAAAGTGGTGCATACGCAGAAGAAATACAAGGCCCACGACGAACTGGGCGCCCATGTGGGTGACCAGGTGCGGATTGTGGAAAGCCGCCCGATTTCCAAGACCAAGCATTGGGTTGTGGAAGCCATCGTGCGGCGTGCCCGCGGTAACGAGGACGTCGTGGCTCATCAGGAGGCCGAAGCATGATTCAGCAAGAATCGCGCTTGAAAGTTGCCGATAACACCGGAGCCAAGGAGATCTTGGTCATCCGTGTGTTGGGTGGTTCCAAGCGCCGCTATGGCCGCGTAGGCGATGTGGTGGTGGCTACCGTCAAGGCGGCGACCCCCAACGGCTCGGTGAAAAAGAGCGACATCGTGCGGGCGGTTGTGGTGCGTTGCGCCAAAGAGTGGCGGCGTGAGGACGGTTCCCACATCCGCTTCGACGACAACGCCGCTGTAATACTGGACAACGACGGCGTGAACCCTAAGGGGACCCGTATCTTCGGCCCGGTGGCGCGCGAGTTGCGCGAAAAGGGTTTCATGAAGATCGTTTCCCTGGCGCCCGAAGTGCTGTGAGGAGTGTGAGCCGTGAAGGTAAAGATTCGGAAAGGCGATACGGTAGAGGTGATCGCCGGCCGCGACAAGGGTAAGCGAGGCGAGGTCATTCGGGTGCTGCCGCGTGAGCGGCGGGTGGTGGTGCAGGGCGTCAACATCCGCAAGAAGCACCAGCAGCAGGTGCAGGCCCAGGGCCGCACCATTACTCCCGGCATCATCGAGTTCGAAGCGCCGGTGGACATTTCCAACGTCATGCTGGTTTGCCCCAAGTGCGGGGAGACCACGCGCGTGGGTGTCCGCCGCACTGATGGCCTGGCCGAGCGCTATTGCAAGCGCTGCGGCGCGGTCATCGAGTAGGCCGGTGAAGGAGAGAGCAACCATGATGCGTTTGGAAGAAAAGTATCGCAACGAAGTGGTGCCGGCCTTGATGGAGTCGCTGGGCTTGAAGAACATCATGCAAGTGCCGCGCATCACCAAGGTGGTGGTCAACATCGGCCTGGGCGAGGCGCTGGACAACCCGAAGGCGTTGGACTATGCCGTGCAAGACCTCACGACCATCACCGGCCAGAAGCCCATCATCACCAAGGCGCGCAAAAGCGTGGCAGCCTTCAAACTGCGCGAGGGGCGCGCCATTGGCGTGAAGGTGACCCTGCGGGGCGACAAGATGTGGGCGTTCCTCGATCGGTTGATGAACGTCGCTTTGCCCCGGGTGCGCGACTTCCGCGGAGTGTCGCCCCATGCCTTCGACGGGCGCGGCAACTACACCTTGGGCCTGCGGGAGCAGTTGATCTTCCCCGAGATCGATTACGACAAAATCGACAAAGTGCGCGGCATGGAGGTCACCATCGTGACCACCGCCCGAAACGACGAAGAAGGCCGGCAGTTGTTGTCCCTGCTTGGGATGCCGTTCAAAAAGGAAGGATAGCGATGGCCAAGAAGTGCATGATTTATCGCGAACAACGCCGCAAATACCCCACCCGGGTGCGCAACCGCTGCCGCATTTGCGGGCGGCCGCGGGGCTACATGCGCAAGTTTGGGGTGTGCCGCATTTGTTTCCGCGAACTGGCCTTAGAGGGTAAAATCCCCGGCGTCACCAAGGCTTCTTGGTAGTCGGGCGGAGGTGGTAACGATGACGATGACCGATCCGATTGCGGATATGTTGACGCGCATTCGCAATGCGCAAATGGCGGGGCATCCGCATGTCGCGATGCCCAGTTCCAAAATGAAGGTGGCCATTGCCCGCATCCTGAAGGAAGAGGGCTACATTGACGGCTACCAGGTAATCCAGGAAAAGGACCGCCCCAGCCACAAGACGCTGCGGATTCGTCTGAAGTATGTGGGTGAGCGTCGCCACCGCCGGCCGGTGATTGAGGGTCTGGAGCGGGTGAGCCGCCCCGGGCGGCGGGTGTATGCCGGTAAAAAGGAATTGCCCTGGGTGCGCGCCGGCCTGGGGATTGCCATCGTGAGCACGCCGAAAGGCGTGATGACCAGCGAACGGGCCCGCAAACTCGGCGTGGGCGGCGAAATCCTGTGCAAAATTTGGTGAGATTACACATTTCGGAACGACCTGGCGCGCTGCGGCGACGCCAGTGGCCGAAAGGAGGTTGAGCGTGTCTCGTATTGGACGATTGCCCGTGCCTGTGCCGGACAACGTGCAGGTGGAAATCAAAGGCGCCCATGTCCGCGTGAAGGGGCCCAAGGGCGAATTGGCCCACACCTTCCCTGCGGCGATGAAGATCACCTACAAGCCGGACGAAAAGGTGGTGGTAGTGGAGCGCCCCAGCGACGAACGGCAACATCGCGCCTGGCATGGCATGACGCGCGCCCTGATCAACAATATGGTGGTAGGCGTGAGTCAGGGCTTTGAGAAGGTGTTGGAAGTCCACGGTGTGGGGTATCGGGCGGAGATGAAAGGCAAAGATCTGGTGTTGCATGTGGGGTTTTCCCATCCCGTACCGGTCACGCCGCCTGAGGGCATTGAGTTTGAAGTCGATACCAAAGCCCGCCCGATGCGCATCATCGTGCGAGGCTACGACAAGCAAAAAGTCGGCCAGGTGGCGGCAGATATCCGCAAGGTGCGTCCGCCCGAGCCGTACAAGGGCAAGGGTATTCGCTATGCGGGCGAGCAGGTTCGCCGCAAGGCCGGTAAGGCCGGCAAGGTGTAGTGGAGCGAGGTTGAAAATGGCTAAGAAAACCCGACGAGAGGCACGAATTCGGCGTCACCTGCGGGTGCGCAAAAAGATCCACGGCACGCCGGCGCGGCCGCGCTTGAACGTCTTTCGCAGTTTGGGGCATATCTATGCCCAGGTGATTGACGACGAAGCGGGGCGCACGCTGGTCTCGGCCTCGACCATCGACAAGGAACTGCGGGCGCAGATGGACGGTTTGACCAAGACCGAGCAGGCGCGCCTGGTTGGCAAGGCGATTGCCGAGCGCGCCAAGGCGGCGGGCATCACCACCGTGGTGTTCGACCGAGGCGGCTATCAGTACATTGGCCGGGTGAAAGCCCTGGCCGACGGTGCCCGCGAAGGCGGCCTGGAATTCTAAGGCGAGGAGAAGGTTATGGCTCAGTATCAACCTGCTGTGGAAGCAGAAGAAGAACTGGAAGAGCGCACCGTTGAAATCGCCCGGGTGGCCAAGGTGGTGAAGGGCGGTCGGCGCTTCACCTTCCGCGCCACGGTGGTGGTCGGTGACCGCCGCGGTCAGGTGGGCATCGGCATTGGCAAAGCCGGTGCCGTGCCCGATGCCGTACGCAAGGCTTCGGAGCGCGCCCGCCGTAACTTGAAGAAAATCAACCTGTATGACACCACCATCCCCCACGAGGTGATCGGCGAGGTGGGCGGGGCGCGGGTGTTGTTGAAGCCCGCTTCTCCCGGTACGGGCGTAATCGCCGGCGGCGGCGTGCGCGCCGTGCTCGAGGCTGTGGGCGTGCGCGATATCCTCACCAAATCGCTGGGCAGCAACAACCTGCTCAACGTGGTCAAAGCCACCATGCAGGCGCTGGAGCAACTGCGGTCGGTGGAAGAGGTGGCGGCGGAGCGCGGCAAGAAGGTGGAAGACGTGCTGCCCTTCTGGGATCGGAGGAAGAAGCGCCATGAGTAAGAAAACGCTGCGGATTACCTTAGTGAAAAGCCCCATCGGCTACGCCAAGCGCCAAAAGGGCACGCTGCGGGCGCTGGGCTTACGCCGGATGCATCAAACGGTGGAACACGAGGACACGCCGGTCATCCGAGGGATGGTGGCCAAGGTGCGCCACTTAGTGCGTGTGGAGGAGAGTGCGTAGCCATGAAACTGCATGAATTGCGACCCAACCGCGGCGCCAAGAAGGCGCGCAAGCGCGTCGGCCGCGGCATCGCTGCCGGGCAGGGTAAAACTGCCGGTCGCGGCACCAAAGGCCAGGGCGCGCGCGCTGGCGGTGGCACCCGCCTGTATCACCAGGGCGGCAACCTGCCTTTCTTCCGTCGCTTGCCGTTCAAACGCGGTTTTACCCCCATCAATCGCGTGGAATATCACGAGGTCAACATCGAACGCCTGGCCGATTTTCCTGCCGGCAGCGAAATCACCCCCGAGGTGCTGGCCGAAAAGGGCATCATCCGGGACACCGACAAACCGGTGGTCATTTTGGGCCGCGGCGAACTGAAAGTCGCGCTAACCGTCAAAGCGCATCGAGTGACCAAGGGCGCCCAGGCCAAAATCGAAGCCGCCGGTGGTTCGGTAGAAATCCTTTTTGACCTCCCCTGATCTAAGGAGCCTGGCATGAAGCGATCGGCTTGGCGCTACCTGTGGATGGCACCCGACCTGCGCCGCAAACTGCTCATCACTTTGGGGCTGTTGCTCCTCTACCGGCTGGCTGCCCATGTGCCGGTGCCCGGCGTGAACCACGCGGTGTTGAAGAGTATCCTCAACGCGGGCGGCTCCCAGGGCGCTTTTGTGGGGTTGCTGGACTTGCTTTCCGGTGGCACGGTCTCGCAGTTTTCGGTGCTGGCGATGGGGGTGTATCCCTACATCACGGCGCAAATTATCCTGCAGATCCTGGTGCCCATCATTCCTTCGTGGAAAGCGCGGATGGACGAAGACCCGCGCGAGGGCCAGAAGTGGATGGAGCGCTGGACTTACATCTTGTCCATCCCTATGGCGGCTCTGCAAGCCATCGGTCAGATCAGCCTGTTTTCGGCTTTTGCGGGAGGCGCGCCGGTGCTGAAGCATTTTGGCTGGAGCGGCGCGGATTTGCTTCCCACCCTGACCGTGATCATCGCCATGACCGCGGGCACCATGTTTGCCATCTGGCTGGGTGAACTGATTTCAGAATACGGCTTGCGCAATCAGGGGCTCTCCCTCATCATCTTTGCGGGTATCGTCGCCCGGATGCCTTCCAACTTTGCCCGCCTGATGAGCGATGAGCAGCACCGTTGGGCGTATCTCACCATCTCCCTCATCGTCACGGTGGCTACGATTTTCCTCATCGTGTATGTCCAGCAGGGGCGGCGCAATGTGCCGGTGATGTACCCTGGCCGGCGTATCGGCACCCGCATGTCCATGCCGGTGAAGGGCACTTTCCCCCTGATGGTCAACCTGGCGGGCATGATCCCGCTCATCTTTGCCCAGTCGTTGCTGGCTTTGCCGGGCATTTTGGCCGGTTTCTTCTTGAAATCGCAGACGGCGTGGGTGCACGATATGGCGTTGAGCCTGCAGCGCATCTTTGCGCCTACCAGCCCGTGGTATTGGTTTACTTACTTTGTGATGGTTGTCCTGTTCACCTTTTTCTATACCGACGTGCTCTTCATGCAGCAGAATTATGGTGAACAGCTGAAGCGTTCGGGTGCCAAAATCCCGGGTGTGCCGCCGGGCGAGCGCACGCAACAGTATCTGATGAGCGTTTTGCGGCGCATTACCCTGCCTGGGGCGCTGTTCCTGGGCTTCGTGGCGGTACTCCCTTACCTGCTGACCTTGATGGTGCCGGGGTTGGCGGCAGCCGGGCGCTCAGGCCTGCTACTGATTTCTTCGGCAGGCTTGTTGATCGTGGTCGGTGTGGTGCGCGACGTCTTCTTCTTCATCGACGCCGAACTGCGCCTGCACGGCTACACGGATACGCTTCTGGTGCGATAAGCGCGCCTCGGCCTCGGTTGGAGGTGGTTTTCGCTCCGTGGGAGGTTTGTCGTGTCGGTCTTCATCGTGTTGCTGGGCGCGCCCGGTGCAGGCAAGGGCACGCAGGCCAAACTTCTGGCTGCAAAAACTGGTTTGCCCCACATTTCGTCGGGCGACATTTTCCGGGAGAACCTGAAAAACCAGACCGAGTTGGGCAAGTTGGCTCAGCAGTATATGAGCAAGGGCGAACTGGTGCCCGACGACGTCACCATCGCCATGATTCGGGAGCGGCTTTCTCGCCCGGATTGCGCCCGCGGGGCGATTTTGGACGGCTTCCCCCGCACGCCGGCGCAGGCCGAAGCCCTCGACGCCATGCTGGCCGAGTTGGGCGGCAGGGTGGGCGTGGTGCCTTTCATCGACGTTCCCGAGGATGAACTGGTCGAGCGCCTTTCCGGGCGTTTGATCTGCCGGGCGCAGGGCCATATCTTCCACAAGAAGTTCAACCCGCCCAAAGTGCCGGGCGTGTGCGACTACGACGGCTCGGAACTTTATCAGCGCGAAGACGACAAGCCCGAGGTGGTGCGCAACCGCATCCGGGTTTACCTGGAACAAACCATGCCCTTGGTGGCATACTACGAAAAGAAGGGCTTGTTGGTGAAAATCGACGGCACGCAGCCCATCGACAAGGTGACGGAAGCCCTTTGGGCTGTGTTACCGGAGGAAGCGAAAAGCGCATGAGTTGGGATCGGCAGATCGTTCTGAAGAGCCGGCGCGAAATCGAAATTATGCGCGAGGCCGGGCGGATCAATGCCCTTGCTTTACAGGCGGTGCGCGAGGCTATCCGTCCGGGTGTGACCACGGCTGAGTTGGATGCCATTGCCGAGGAGGTCATCCGGGCGCATGGTGCCAAACCGGCTTTCAAGGGCTACCCGGGGCCGTATCCTTACCCGGCCACGATCACTGCCAGCATCAACGAAGAATTGGTGCATGGCATCCCCAGCGAAAAGCGCAAACTGCGTGCAGGAGACATTGTCTCCATCGATTGCGGTACGATTTACAAAGGTTATGTTGGCGATTCGGCGTTCACCATGGGCGTTGGGACCATCTCTCCCGAGGCTCAGCGGTTGTTGGAGGTGACCGAGCGCGCGTTGTATGTGGGCATCGAGAAGATGCGCCCGGGCAACCGCGTGGGAGATGTCTCCGCGGCAGTCCAGCAGTATGTGGAATCGCACGGTTACCATGTGACGCGGGAATATACCGGCCACGGCGTGGGGCGCGAGATGCACGAAGGCCCCTCGGTGCCGAATTATGGCACGCCGGGGCGGGGTGTGCTCTTGCGAGCGGGCATGGTGATCGCGCTGGAGCCCATGGTGCTGGTGGGCACTCCCAAGACGCGTGTTTTGCCCGACCGGTGGACGGTGGTTTCGGCTGATGGCAGTCTGACAGCCCACTTTGAGCACACGGTCGCCATTACCGAGGATGGCCCGTACATTCTGACCCAAGTGTAAACAGAGAGCCCGCCCGGTTTTCTGGACGCGGACGGGCATGCCTGGTATAATTTTGATTTTGCCAGGTAGGAGCCAAGAAGCAAGGAGAGCAAACCATGAAAGTTTCTGCATCGGTCAAGAAGCGCTGTTCGAAGTGCAAAATCGTCCGCCGAAAGGGGCGGGTGTACGTGATTTGCGACAATCCCAGACACAAGCAGCGACAGGGGTAGTGCCATGGCCCGTATTGAAGGCGTCGATTTACCGCGCAACAAACGTATTGAAATTGCCCTAACCTACATCTACGGCATTGGCCGCGCGCGGGCAAAAGAGGTACTGGCCGCTACCAAAGTGAGCCCCGACACGCGGGTGAAGGACCTTACCGATGAGGAAATTGCGCGCCTGCGTGAGTTCATCGGGGCAAACTACAAGGTCGAAGGCGATCTGCGCCGCGAGGTGCAGATGAACATTAAGCGCCTGATCGAAATTGGAAGTTACCGCGGCCTGCGCCATCGGATGGGGCTGCCGGTGCATGGTCAACGCACCCGCACCAACGCCCGCACCCGTAAAGGGCCCAAGAAGACGGTGGCCGGTCGTGGTCGCCGCCGTGGCGCCAAGAAGAAGTGATTTCGGTGGCTGCGTGGCTTTTCGTCCGCGGCCTATGCTGAGAGCAAACAGGAGAAACAAGGTCTATGGCAAGGAATACGCGTTCCCGACGGCGCACCAGCGCCCGAAAGATCAAACGACATCTGCCTCGTGGGCATGTGCATATCCACGCGACGTTCAACAATACCATCATCACCGTGACCGACGAGCACGGCCATGTGGTGACGTGGGCCAGCGGCGGCACGGCAGGCTTCAAGGGCTCGCGCAAGAGCACACCCTTCGCCGCCCGCTTGGCTACCGAGCAGGCCGTCAAGGCGGCGATGGACATGGGGATGCGGGAAGCCCATGTCTTCGTCAAGGGCCCTGGGCCGGGCCGCGATGCCTCTCTGCGGGCGTTGCAGGCTGTGGGGTTGAAAATCCTCTCGATTTCCGACGTCACCCCCGTGCCGCACAACGGTTGCCGACCGCCGAAAAAGCGACGGGTTTAATTTGGGATGAGGTAGATTATGGCTAAGTATTTGGGACCTGCATGCAAACTCTGCCGCCGTGAGGGCGAAAAACTGTTCCTCAAAGGCGAAAAGTGCTTCACCAGTAAATGCCCGATGGAGCGCCATCCTTACCCGCCGGGTGAGCATGGCCGTATGGCGCGCTTTAGCCGCCGACGGGCGTCGGACTATGCCAAGCAGTTGCGCGCCAAGCAGCGCGCCCGCCGCATTTACGGCGTGCTGGAGCGCCAGTTCCGCCGCTACTACGAGGCGGCTTTGCAACGCCGCGGCCTCACCGGCCTCAACCTGCTGCAAATTTTGGAGTCGCGGCTGGACAACGTGGTCTACCGCCTGGGCTTCGCCCGCAGTCGGGACGAGGCGCGGCTTTTGGTGACCCACGGCCATTTTACGGTCAATGGCCGCCGGGTAGACGTGCCCTCTATGCTGCTGCGTCCGGGCGATGTGGTCGGTATTCGGCCTGAATCGCGCCGCCGCACTTATTTCAAACAGGTGTTGCCCGAATGGGCGGAAAAGCAAACTCCGCCTGCTTGGCTGAGCCGGGACATGAACGCCTTCACCGGACGGGTGGAGAGGCTACCCGAGCGCGGCGAAATCGATAGCAACATCGACGAGCAGCTGATCGTGGAATACTATTCGCGCTAAATCTTGGGTGAGATGCCCAGGGAAGGGGTGAACTGTGGTCGGTTTGGGTAATATGGTGACGCCTCGCATCGAGTGCGAACTGGAAGCGCTCAACTACAGCCGCTTCGTCATCAGCCCACTGGAACGGGGCTATGGGGTGACGCTAGGAAACGCGTTGCGGCGGGTGTTGCTTTCTTCGCTGGAAGGGGCGGCGGTAACCTCGGTGCGTATTTCCAACGTGCTGCACGAGTTCAGCGCCATCCCCGGTGTGCGGGAAGACGTCTTGCAAATCAGTTTGCAACTCAAGCAGTTGCGCTTCAAACTGCACGATGTCGACACCGCTCGCCTGTATCTTGAGGTTCATGGCAGTGGCATTGTGACTGGCGCTGACATTATTGCGCCCCCCGAGGTGGAAATCGTCAACCCTGACCTCTACCTCTTTACTGTGGATGACGACGAGGCTGCTTTGGAGATGGCGATGACGGTGGAGCGCGGGCGGGGCTATTCGCCCGCCGTGGAGCGTAACCGTCAGTTGCCCATCGGCGAAATCGCCGTGGATGCCATCTTTTCGCCGGTCAAGCGCGTCAACTGGGAGGTGGGGTCGGCGCGCGTCGGTCAGAGCACGAATTACGACCGGCTGGTGCTGGAGATCTGGACGGATGAGACCATTACGCCGGATACGGCCTTGAAGACGGCGGCGCAGATCCTGGTGGCGCATTTTGGTTACATTGCCGGTGCCAGCGAAAGCGACCTGATGGCGACGCCTCCTGCGGCTGATGTGCCCGTCGAAAAGTCGTGGCGGGTTGGCCTTACCAGCGAAATGATGGAAACCCGGCTGGAGGAACTGGGTCTCTCGGTGCGCGTGTTCAATTCCCTCAAGCGGGCCGGGGTGACCACCGTGGGCGAGGTGCTCGACATGTTGAGCAAGGGCGAAGAGGCCATGCTTTCCATCCGTAACTTCGGTGAGAAAAGCCTGGAAGAACTTCTGA
>Ga0256833_1001878_pt1 | contig 15156 bp, 9 predicted proteins | sample 356284metaG_FD_190535 | JGI IMG/M metagenome (GOLD analysis project Ga0256833, IMG submission 190535) | Hydrothermal vent microbial communities from Mid Atlantic Ridge, Atlantic Ocean - 356-284 | ecosystem: Environmental > Aquatic > Marine > Hydrothermal vents | place: Atlantic Ocean: Mid...
GCTATTAAAAAACAAACCGGACATGATTTTCCTCAAGATCCTTGGGAACAATTATGGGGTGCCATTTTAGCTGTATTCGATAGCTGGAACAATGATCGTGCAAAATATTACAGGAAAATGAATAAAATTCCTGATGATTGGGGTACTGCAGTAAATGTTCAAGCAATGGTATATGGAAATATGGGTAAAAATTCCGCTACCGGAGTGGCTTTCACTCGAGATGCAGGAACAGGTGAAAATGTTTTCAACGGAGAATATCTTATTAATGCACAAGGAGAAGACGTGGTTGCCGGAGTAAGAACTCCCCAGCAAATTACACTTGAAGGTTCAAAAAGATGGGCTGAATTGGCCGGTAAATCTGAACAGGAAAGAAAAGAAAAATATCCTTCTTTGGAAGAAGCGATGCCCGTTGTTTATAAAGAATTGTTTGATATTCAAAATAAACTCGAACAACACTATAAAGATATGCAAGATCTTGAATTTACCATCCAGGATGGTAAATTATGGTTATTGCAGACACGTACCGGAAAAAGAACCGGTGCCGCTATGGTAAAAATAGCCATGGATATGATCAAAGAAGGAATGATTGATGAAAAAACAGCTTTGATGCGAGTTGAACCGAATAAATTGGATGAGTTATTGCATCCCGTTTTTGATAAAGATTCTCTTAAAACCGCAGAAGTTGTTGCAAAAGGACTTCCTGCATCTCCCGGAGCTGCTACAGGTAGATTAGTGTTCTTTGCCGATGAAGCTTCAAAATATGACGATGCGATTTTAGCAAGAATTGAAACATCTCCTGAAGATCTCGAAGGAATGAATATCGCAAATGGTATATTAACTGCCAGAGGCGGTATGACCTCCCATGCAGCTGTTGTCGCCAGAGGTATGGGAAAAACTTGTGTTTCGGGAGCCGGTGAAATAAAAATAGACTACAAGGCTAGAACAATGACTACAGGAGGAAAAACTTATAATGAAGGAGATTACATATCGTTAAATGGTTCTACCGGAGAAGTATATGATGGAAATATTGAAACTATCGATCCGGAATTGAGTGGAGATTTTGCAAAATTAATGGAATTGACTGATAAATATGCAAGAATGTCTGTAAGAACTAATGCAGACACTCCTTATGATGCCTCTGTTGCAAGAGATTTCGGCGCTAAAGGTATTGGACTTACCAGAACAGAACATATGTTTTTTGAAGGAGAAAAAATAATCGCGATGAGAGAAATGATTCTTGCCGAAGATGAAGAAGGAAGACGTGCCGCATTAGATAGATTATTACCTATTCAAAGAAAAGATTTTGAAGGTATTTTTGAAGCTATGCACGATTTACCGGTAACAGTGAGATTGCTTGATCCTCCATTGCATGAATTTGTTCCCCATGACGAAAAAGGCCAACAGGAAATGGCAGAAGTGATGGGTGTTAGTGTAGATATAATTAAAGAAAAAGTAGAAAGCCTATCGGAATTTAATCCTATGTTGGGTCATAGAGGATGCCGTCTTGGAAATACCTATCCCGAAATTACGGAAATGCAAACAAGAGCAATTATCGAGGCTGCATTGAATCTGAAAAAGAAAGGAATAAAAGCAATTCCCGAAATAATGGTTCCATTGACAGGAACATTAGCGGAAATGAAAATGCAAGAAGGTATTATAAGAAAGACTATTGATCTCATTTTTGAAGAAAGAGGAGACTCTATTGATTATAAAGTTGGTACAATGATCGAGATACCAAGAGCAGCACTTACTGCTGATTTGATGGCTGAATCTGCTGAATTTTTCTCGTTCGGAACTAATGACCTTACTCAAATGACTTTTGGATACTCAAGAGATGATGCAGGCAAATTCCTGCCTATCTATATCGAAAAAGGTATTTTAAAACATGATCCTTTTGAAGTTTTAGACCAGGAAGGAGTTGGACAATTAGTGGAAATAGCATGCAAAAAAGGTCGTCAAACCAGACCTGATATTAAATTGGGAATATGCGGAGAACATGGAGGCGAACCCTCTTCTGTAGAATTTTGTCACAGAACTGGACTGGATTACGTTAGTTGTTCACCGTTTAGAGTACCTATAGCAAGATTGGCAGCTGCACAAGCGGCTATCAGAGAAACATTATAATATATTTGTACTAATAACAAAAAAGGTCTTCCGGACCGGAAGGCCTTTTTTATTATAGCCGGGTGATAATATCTAAAAATTCATAACAACCGATACCATACCGTTATCAAAATGTTGGAATAGAAAAAAATTGGTTTTTATAATCAGCATATTGGCAACAGTTTGGCATGACCTCATAAAACAATAATTTTAATAACAGATTGAGCATGAGACAATTAATTGAAAATCGAGAATTGAAAATTGAGAATGACAAAAGAGAAATTTAATTATGAATGGTGAATGGTAAATTTTAAGTTAAAAAGCCGGCTTTGAAGTCATGCTATCGCATGTTTTCAAGTCCTATCTGCAATTTCAAAAAATAATTTACAGCGGGCTATTTCATGCCAGTAATTAATATGAAATAGTCCAAGATAAATTAAATAAGAAAAACTGATAACCAAAAATCAAATACCAGCTGCATTAATCTGTCATGATTTTATCTGCCCATCCGATTCTGATGAATCGAGTCTTTCACTATTTGGATATAAATCCTTTTAATTTTTTAAGCTTTTTATCAAGATTTTTTTTAACATCAAGCACTTTCTCGTTTTTAACCGCTGCTTCCAAATCCGGAATTGCTGCCGTATATTCGGATTCTAAAATATAATTTGCTGCTTTTAATCTAATTTTTGGGTTCTTATGCCTTAACAAACCCATCGACCACCTTATGGACGGTCTTGACCTTAAAGCATGCAGGCTATCAATAGTATTAATAACGACATCCGGATCTTTGTCAAATAATTGCCAAAACAGACCGGATTCTCTTTTCTTGGTGTCTTTATAAAAAAGAATTTCCCTTCTATTAATACCGGGTCTTATTAATTCTTTAGGATAAGTAATTAATTTATTATTCGTAACCCATCTTGCCATTCGGGGAACTATCCATCTCATTCCGGCAGTGGCTTCAGGATGTCCTACGGAAACAAATACCTTGCCATTACCATATTTTTTAGTAAAAAATGCAGGTTTGCCGGGTGTATATCCATGTGGATACCCTTTGTGAGTAGCAATATCACTGTAAAGATTCCCCAAAACGTTTAAATCGTATTTTTCAGGATCTGCAAACATAGGACCATCATAATATTGAATATAAAGAGAATCCGTATTTTTAAGTTCATAAAATATTTTTTTGCCCTTATCATTAAGATGAAATGATATGAGACCCCGTCCCCTGTCATAATACTCCCTTGTATCCGGAGCTCCCAAAATTTCAAGACTCGGATAAGTAGGTGTTGTTGAAAAAAGATATCCTCCCGCACAGATTCCGACCAATCCTTTCCCTTCTTGTTGCCCGAATTTTCTTATTTTTTCTGCAGCCAATTGTCCAATATTATTAAACTCTTTACTACCGCTACCTCCGGGAAAAATTACAGCATCAAGTTCATTTAACTTGCCATTCATTATATCAAAAGCAGATATTTCAACCGGATTAATTCCCGTATCGATTTTAAGAGCTTCCATCGTCTCTAAAATACAAACCGGACTGGCACCGTTACCATTGAAAACCCCAATGTTAATTTTTTGAAACTTTTCCTCATTCTGCGATATAACAATATCTTTTTTATTGTTTTCACAAGAGATTATCGTTAAAAAGAAAATAAATAATAAGAAAAATATAAATTTTAGTCTCATTTATTTAAAATTTTATAGATAACTACTACTACGACAGAGTGTTTTTAAACTGAAAAATAATTCTACCTGAATAGTTGATTTTTTAATAATTGCAATTTCATTAAACAAAAATACAAATATTTCAAACTATAACTGAATTTTCAACGTCTTATTTATTAATAATTAATTTTTTATTGACGTCTTATTTCAAATCGTTATAAATATTCTAATATGATACCGAAATCACCATTTTCTCTTTCAAAAATACTCAAGCTAAATAGTTACTTTTTATATATGTTCTCAATTATATTATTCTCAGCTTGCCCCTCCAAATGGAATGGTTATAAATATAATACGGGAAAAATTCCTGAAGATGTTATAAATTTTAAAGAAATCAATAGTGAATATGATGATTATAATATTTCGGCGCCATTTATTCGAGATGTTTTTCCGTTAATATTTTCTTCAAATAGAATGAGTCAGGGTCTTCAATTTGATTATATTTATAAGCTAATTGCTATCAATTTTGATAAAGAAACAGCAGAATTTAGTGTTTATAATGAAAAAAATACAAATCTTGATGTTTTATTTAAATATTCGGGCATAACATCCTTTTTGCAAATAGTAAATTCTTCACAAAATGAATATGGTCCGTATCTGATTCCGGTATACCAAAGACATTCCCGAAAATATAATTACTTTTTAGTCTATACCTATGAGAAAGACGGTAATATGGATATTAAATATTATTGTGATACCGAGAACTATAAAAGCGATAAACCTAAGAGTATCAAATGGATTAACTCTCAATACAATGAAGGATATCCATCTTTTTATCAGGATTACTCCAAAATAGTTTATTGTTCCGATGAAAAAGGGAATTTTGATATATATGAAATCCCTACAAATATTGATTCAAGTCAATACAAATGGAATAATATTGATTCTTTATTGATTAACTCGTTAAGTGACACCATAGCAAGAGAAAAGATCCTGCTTTCCGCTATTTCTTCTCCGGCGGACGACAAATGTCCGTTTATTGATTCCGATATAATGGTCTTTGCTTCCAATCGCCAGGGAGGATACGGAGGATACGATCTTTATTATTCAAAATATTTAGACGGTTCATGGTCAAAACCCGTAAATATGGGAGAAAATATCAATTCTCCTTATGATGAATTTCGTCCCGTATTAAGAAAAGATAAAGGTTTTGAAAATAACTTTTTGATGTTTTCTTCGAATAGACCCGGAGGTAAAGGTGGTTTTGATCTTTATTACGTAGGAGTCGATTTCAAATGATATTATTCTTTATCTTTTACAAATAAAACCAAAATTGATGCGATAATCATTGAAACTCCACCGATTATAAGCGCATAAATAGCTTCACTATGGAAAAAATATTCCAGGAAAAAACCTAATATCGCAGCAGCAACAATCTGAGGCAATACTATAAAATAATTAAAAATTCCCATATAAATCCCCATTTTATTATGAGGAAGAGCATTTGTCAAAATTGCATAAGGAATAGACAAGATACTTGCCCAGGCCACCCCAACACCCAACATTGAAATAATTAACAAATATTGATTGTGAATAAAATAAATGGAAAACAATCCAAGACCACCCAATAATAAAGCTAAAGCATGAGTGATTTTCCTGTTGGTTAGTTTAGACATAGGAGTAAGTAACCAAGCGATGATAGCAGCAAAACCATTATAAACAGCAAATAATATCGATACCCAATCTGCTCCGTCATTGTATGCTCTGGATGTAGTATCTGTTGCATTAAAAACATATTCCGTAACTGCCGGAGTCGTATAAATCCACATTGCAAATAATGCAAACCAAGAAAAAAATTGTACTAATGCCAATTGCAACATCGTCTTTGGCATATCAAACATATCATTCATTATTTCGACCAGGGCATTCTTTTTAAATTTGCGAATCTGCAACAATCCTGAAATTGTCATTAATAAACCCAAGGCTATCAAACCAAAAGATAAAACATATAAGTCTTTGTGCCATTCTTTTCTGTAAAACAAAAAAGTTAAAAAAGCTCCTGCTATAAACCATAAAATACCGTTAATCAATTGTTTTTTACCTTTTTTGGTATAATCAATCCGGTATTTTATGTCTGTATTTTCTTTTTCCGGTGTTTTCTCTTTTTGTTCTTCTTCAAAAGCAGCCAATTCTTCGGGAGAATATTCTTTAGTGGAAATAACTGTCCAAATCACAGCAAGAAAATATACAATACCGCCAATATAAAATGACCATTTTACGGAATCCGGTATTATTCCTTCCGGTGCAGTATTATCAATACCGAGCCAATTGGTCATAATCCAAGGAAGCATACTTGCCACAACAGCACCGGTACCGATGAAAAAACTTTGCATCGCAAAACCTTTTGTCCTTTGTTCGGAAGGAAGCATATCTCCTACAAAAGCCCTGAATGGTTCCATCGAAATATTAATGGAAGCATCCATAATCCACAGCATACCTGCAGCAAACCATAAAGCGGGAGAATTTGGCATTACGATTAGAGCGATAGATGCCAATATCGCTCCTACAAGAAAATAAGGACGTCTTCTCCCCAGTTTGTTCCATGTCTTATCACTATAATGTCCTATTATCGGTTGGATCAATAAACCTGTTACCGGAGCGGCAACCCAGAGAATGGACAGATTTCCTATTTCAGCGCCCAAAGTTTGAAAAATACGACTTACGTTTGCATTTTGCAAGGCAAAACCAAATTGTATGCCCAAAAATCCAAAACTCATATTCCATATTTGCCAAAAACTCAGATGTGGCTTTGTTTTTTTCATTTTTATCTATTTTTATAACTAATCAAGTAGAATTATTTTGGCTAAAAAGCACTATACCAAAGTAGTTTCTTTATTTTAAATTATTATTTTTCCAATACCAAATAACTCCATGGCGCCATTTCCTGAACCCCTTTTGTCCATTCACTTAGTTTTTTATCTTTACCTGTAAAGATATTTACAAAATGATAATCACTGAGTGTTTCACCTACGATATTGAATCTCTGTTTTTCACCGGAAAGATTTAAGAATACAATTATTTGTGCACCGTCTTTCTTTCGTGTAAAAACATAAACATTTTCATTATCGGTTTTTAACTTAACGGCTTTTGCTCCGTATTTACCATTCCACAATGAAACATTGCGGTGGTGAAGATCTAAAAGTTTATGATAAAATTTTGACTTTGACAAATCAGACCAATCTATTTGATCTTTATCAAAAAATGATAATCTCTTATTCAATCCGGCTTCCTGTCCACTATATACAAGAGGCATCCCCTGTATGGTAAATGCCAATACAGCCATAGCATCAGCAGCGTCTCCCAACCTTTCTTTAACAGTACCATTCCATGAGTTTTCATCATGATTGGTAATAAAATTCATCCTATATGCTTCAGGAGGATATATTGAATAGTCTTTTTGCAAAAACGTGTCTATTGCTTTAGGACTTTTCTTGTTTTTTGCTATCTCATTCATTATATGATATAGTTCCCAACCATAAGTCATGTGAAAACCCGCTTTATGCAGTGCCGGATCCTCCCATTCCGCAAGCATAAACACGGGTTTGATTTTTTCCAGATCACTTATTGCTTCACTCCAAAAATCATTGGGCACAAAACCTGCAACATCACAGCGATATCCATCAATATCCGTATTTTTAATCCAGAATTCCATAGCATCTATCATGGCTTTTCGCATTTCTTTATTATCGTAATTGAGATCCGCTACATCTGTCCAATCGGTTCCTTTGGGATGTGTAATATTCCCAAGACTGTCTTTAGTGTACCATTCGGGATGAGATTTAATCCATTTATGGTCAAAAGCCGTATGATTGGCAACCCAATCAAGTAAAATTTTCATTCCCGAAACATGAACAGTATCAACCAAATTTTTAAAATCTTCGATAGTTCCCATATCGGGATTAATCGACAGATAATCCGAAACCGAATAAGGACTCCCGAGTTTTCCTTTTCGATTTTTCATTCCGATAGGATAAGGTGGCATTATCCATAATATATCAACTCCCAATTTTTTTAACCTGGAAATATGAGGAATAAACGCATTAATAGTACCCTCGGGAGTATATTGCCTAAGATTAACTTCATATATTGTAGCATTATTAGACCATTCCGGAGCCGGTAAAAGTTTATATATGGAATCTTTTTCTGTTTGCTGTGTTGAGTCTTTTATTTCAACTTTGGTTTTCTTGCATGAATAAGAAAACATAAAAAGAAATATTGATAAATAAAGAAAGGTTTTTTTCATAATTATTTTATTAAAATATCAGAACTATATGGTTTTAAATTAATGGTTATTTTATTTTTTTTGATTTTAAATCCGGAATCAAAAATACTTTTTAAATCTTTTAAATTATAATTTTTATCCAATGTAATGCTGATTTCTTTATCTTTATTACTGTTATTGACAAAAACTATAGCCAATTTATCAAAATATTTTCTTGAATAAACAATAATGTATTTTCCGGTTTTAATAAATTTCATATCTCCAAAAAGAAAAACAGGATTTTCCAGACGCAAATGAGTCATACGGGAGACTTTATCAAATAATTTTTTTTCATTTTTGTCCAAATTTTGAAATTTCATGTCTCTTCTGTTATCTGGATCATTTGCTCCGGTCATTCCTATTTCGTCTCCATAATATATAACGGGAATACCGGGAAATGTCATTATAAATGTATGCATCAATGCAAGTTTTGAATATCCTTCCGGAGTTTTCTTAATAATTTTCCTACTCCATCCGGCATATTTTGAATCCTCGTCAAGAGCAACATCTCCGGTAGCCAATGCCATAAAGCGGGGTTTATCCTGATTACCCGTCATATAACCCATTAGATTGTGTACACCATAATATTTTATGCTTTGATTCAATTTTTGTCTTAATAAATCAAATCCGGTATCATCTTTAATAAGAGTTTGAATCAATGCATCATAGATATTGAAATCAAATTGACCATCCAACATTCCCGAACCGATATAGCTACTGATTAATTCGGGTGTCCCATAGGTTTCACCGACCTGATAATAGTTTTTTCCGGTTTTAACACTTTCTTTTTTTACTTTTGTAGTGAGCATTCTCCAGAAATTTAACGGAATATGTTTAGTCGCATCATGCCTGAATCCGTCAATATCATATTTATCAAGCCAGTAAACGGCACTGTCCGACAACATATTTGCAACTTCCGGTTTTTCAAGATTCATAGTTGGCAAAAATATATCAAACCAAGTAGTTAACCGGTGGTCATCCCACCTTTCCGTATTTAACGACCCATCCGGCAAATATAAATTTGTAAACCAACCTTTGTTTTTATATTTTTTATAAATCGGATGCTCTTCATGAACGTGATTGGCAACAAAATCAAGCAATACATTTTGATTATTATCATGAGCGGATTTTATTAGAAAATTTAAATCTTCGGATGTCCCGAATCTTTTATCGATTTTGGTAAACGATACCGGCCAATATCCATGATAAGCGGAAAATTTACTTTTTATCCCTTTAACATTGTATAATCCGTATTTCCCTTTGGGATTTTGTATTATAGGTGATAACCAAATAGCCGTAATACCAAGATCTTTAAAGTATCCCTTGTCAATCATTTCAGTGATTCCGGCAAGATCGCCGCCATGAAAATCAACTTTTGGATCTACTTCCGGATCATTAAGCGGAGCATCATTTTCCTTTTTTGCATTTTTAAATCTGTCTACCATAACATAATAAAGGATATTCGTTTCCTTGTCCATCCTTGTTAATTGTTTCGAATCCAAAAGGACTTTTCCCGAATCCAAAGGTATAAAAACTTCATCTGAAACAACATTGTTATTATACGACCAACTACGTATATAACTTCTTTTAACTTTTGAAGCGACATCCGGAATTGTTATCTTCAGTTTATTCCCTTTTATTTCATATCCTATCCTATGATTTTGATACATCACAAGGTATTTCAAATTTAGACCCTTACTTTTTAATATAATTTTATTTTTCTCTGTTTTATACGTTATCAGACCGGGTTTGAAATTGTCTTTATTATTACCAACGGTCAATTGGGAATTGTATCCACCCATACCGTTACTTATCTTTACTTCATTGTTTGGATCCAATTGCCATTTACCATCCAAAACAATTTGATATGCATATTTATCCGGTTCAAGGAAAAGATCTGTTGTCCAACTACCGTTTTTGTATTTCAATCGAGTATTTGCAGGATTCCAGGCATTGATATCACCTACGAGATTTACGGTTTTATATTTCTTTTCCGGATCGGAAAATATATAAGTATATCGAATTTTATTGGATTTGAGTATGGGGATTTCGGTTATTCCTTTAGTCGTTTTTACTTTCAATACATCAATAGGTCTAAGGCTATCACTTGATATTAATAAAATAGTATCCGTAATAATATTATTTTTTGACAATATACCTTTAGGATAAATGATTTCTGTTATCATTTCAATATTATCAAAATAATCTTTGAGGATTAATTTCGTTGTATCATGGTTGAGTTTAACCGGAGTAGCCAGTCCGTATATTACCTGCGTCAAGTCGGGAACAATCTCATCATTGAATTTTTGTTTGCAAGAGATTGTAAATAATATGACGAAAAACAAAAGAAAAAAGAAACGGATAATTTTTTTCATTTTAAGATATTTATAGCAAATGTACATTAATTTATTTATTTTTGCACTATGAGTAATTTGAATCCTAATATAAAACTAAATAAAAAGAAGGAGCACAAAATAGAAGATTTATATAAAAAAATACTTAAAGGAGACCGTTATGCCTTAGGTAAAGCAATAACTTTAATCGAAAGCAATAAACCTCAGCATCGTAAAGAATCAAAAGAATTGATATCGATGTGTATGAAACATAAAAAGGATTCTTTAAGAATAGGTATTACCGGTTCTCCCGGCGTTGGAAAAAGTACTTTGTTGGAAAAACTGGGACTTTTTGTTATCGAAAAAGGATTTAAACCCGCTATTTTAGCTATAGACCCCAGCAGTAAAATATCCGGAGGAAGTATTTTAGGAGATAAAACAAGAATGAATAAGCTTTCAAAATCCTCAAAAGCTTTTATTAGACCTTCACCTGCAGGCAAAAGTCTTGGAGGCGTTGCAAACAAAACTATGGAATCCGTGATTTTAGTCGAAACAGCAGGATTCAATCCCGTATTTATTGAAACGGTAGGTGTTGGCCAATCCGAAATCGCCGTTAATTCTATGACAGACATTTTTATTTTATTGTTGCAACCAGGAGCAGGAGATGAAATACAAGGAATAAAACGTGGAATAATGGAAATGGCAGATATTATTGTGGTAAATAAAGCTGATGGAGACAATCTGGTCAATGCAGAAAAAACATTAGCAAGATATTCTAATGCACTAAACTTGTTCAAAGAAAAAGAAAACGGATGGAATACTGAGATTTTAATGATTTCAGCTCTGGAAAACAAAGGAATTGAAAAATTGTGGTCAGTAATATCAAAATTTGAAGAAACAGTTAAAAAATCAGGATACTTTGATTTGAATCGCAAAAAACAAAATTTGGAATGGTTCCAGGATTATATATATAAAAATCTACTTGAAAAAATTATCAATAATCCTGAACTGAAAAAAAAATATCCGGAAATGTTAAAAAAAGTCGAAGATGGTAGTATGTCATTTTATGAAGCAGGAGATTATTTAATTGATTTGTTATTGAAAAACTAATTATGAATGATAGCAAAATAATATTTATTAGTATTTTAATGGTTTTTTGCTTTTACATTCCGGGGAATACACAAAATCATTTCTCTTTTCCGGTTAAATATAACATACGCCTTAGCGGTTCATTTGGAGAATTAAGAAAAAATCATTTTCATTCCGGTATTGATATTAAAAGTTCCGGCAGCTATAAATTAAACAAAGTTTATGCTGTAGCCAACGGATATATATCAAGGATAAAAGTTAGTTCCGGTGGATATGGAAAAGCTGTTTATATTGACCATCCAAATGGAATCACAAGTGTTTATGCACATCTCAATCATTTTAGTAAAAAACTGAATGATATCGTAACAATTATACAAAATGAAAATAAAACATATTCTTTTGATAATGATTCCTTGAAAATACCCGTAAAAAAAGGTGAATTTATAGGTCAACTTGGAAATACAGGCAGGTCTTTCGGACCTCATCTCCATTTTGAATTACGAAATACTAAAACAGAACACCCATTAAATCCTTTTTTATACGGAATAAAACCCGGTGACAGAAGAGCACCCAAACTGTTAAAATTAAAAATTGTAGCTTTAGATACGGCATTTAATGAATTAAATTCAAAAATATACAATTTGACAAAATCAAAATACGGTAGTTTTATACCCAAACCTTTTACAATAAAATATGGAGCATGGAGGGTAGGGATTGAAGTTTTGGGTTATGATAAAATGAATCATGCCCCCAATAAAAACGGAATATATAGTATCGTGATGAAGGTAGATGGAGAAAGGGTTTTTAGTTTTAAAATAGATTCACTCGATTTTGATAATATGAGATCTGTCAATTCTTTTGTTGATTATAAAGAATGGAACCGTTCAAAATCAAGATATATAAGATTGTACAAACAGCCCGGCAATAATCTTAAAATAATAGAAGATACCTTGAATAGTATAATAAATTTATACAAAGACCGCAGTAGGAAGATTGAAATAACAGCAGAAGATTTTGATAAGAATAAATCAAAACTGATTTTTAATATAAAAAGAGATACCACAATTGAAAAACCCGAACCAAAACTGTTTAATAATACAATAAAATACGGTCTGGAAAAACAAATTGAAACATCCGATTATTCTTTATTTTTCGACAAAAACGATTTATTTAAAGATTTATATTTATTTTCAAATATCCAATTTGATAGTATTGACAATTATTCCGGCAAAATTAATATTTTTACTAATTATGATCCTTTTAAAAATGATATTGATTTATTTATAAAACCTTTAAAAATAGATTCTTTTGCAGATAAAATGACAATAGTAAAATTAGAAAAAAATAAAAAAATAAATTACGGAGGTATTATAAAAGACGACATGCTCCATACTCTAATAGATAATTGGGGCATTTATAAAATAGATCTCGATACGATAGCTCCGGTTATCAAACCTGTTAAATACGGTACAAATTTGACAAAATCAAAAACCATAAGTTTTAAAATATCCGATAATATGGAAGTGGCAGGACTTGCTTCGGATTTAAATTTTAGTGGATTTATTGATGATAAATGGGTTTTGTTTGAATATGACAAGAAAAAAAATATAATTAAACATAGATTTGAAAAAAACTTAAGAAAAGGACAACATCGATTAAAAATTATTGTTGAAGATGATAAGGGCAATAAAACAATTTTTAAATCCAAATTCAAAAGATAGACATGACACAATTAGCAAAAGGAGATAAAGCACCGGATTTTGAAGGAATTATTGAAACAGGTGAAAAAATAAAATTAAGTGATTATACAGGAAAGAAAGTTATACTGTATTTTTATCCTAAAGATTTTACTTCGGGGTGTACCCTTGAAGCACAAAATTTATCCGAAAATTATGACTATTGGAAAGAAAACGGTTATGAAATAATTGGTATTAGTCCGGATAGTGCCGAAAGACATTTGAAATTTAAAGAAAAACATAACATACCGTATCATCTTGTTGCCGATACTGAAAAGGAAATAGCATCGAGTTACGGAGTTTACGGATTAAAAAAAATGTATGGCAGGGAGTATCTGGGAATTTTCAGAACCACTTTTGTCATAGATGAATCAGGCATTATCGTTTTGGTCGTTAAAAAAGTAAAAACAAAAGAACATACCGGACAATTAAAAAAACTTCTCGGATTATAATAGCTAAGATTTTAGAATTTAATAGTGATTCCTGTTTTAAATTTTAAAACGTAATTCTGTATTTTTAAGCCATAGCGTCGTAACAGGTTTTTAATAACAGAATATTATTTTTTCAATTCTGTTTTGTGATTTTTATTTTCATAATACTAATATCTTTTTTTATTAGTATTTCATTTGTAGTACATATATAAAAACTGTTATTATAACCGATATTTACTTCAATAGCAGCCTTTACAATACCCGTATATGGATTTATTAATTCAAAAATTTGTCCGCTATTAATCTCTGTAATATAATCAATTTGGATAAATTTAAGATTTTTTTTATAAATTTCAATATTATGTGTTAATTTTACAAATTGATATTGCTGGCAATTTAATTGTAACAAAAAACGCTTATTTTCGTCCTAAAGAAAAATGATAAGTGAAATTCAATAAATGTCTTTGATAATGAATACAATTAGAAAAAAAATATTATTCGTCTTTTTTTTGGTCATACTTGGCCGGATAGTAAGCTTTGCTATTTTCAACACCGACCCCATATTCTTTATGTCTCCACGAAATTTTAATGGGCGAGGTTTGCTTATCCACCCTTCATGGTTTGATTTTATCATTCCATTATTTATCCTTATTATTTTATATGATAAAAAAAGGATAAATAAATTACATTTCAAAAACATAATCAAACCTTTGGTACCATCGATTTTATTATTAGCAACACCTGGTTTAACCGGATTACTGCTGAATAATTATATTGAAAAATACTACATTACTTTGGAATTTAATTCCGGTTTACTGATGCGTTATATTTTATTCATTCTGACATTTTCGGCAATTAATTTTTTTGCAGATACCTTGTCAATTTCTATCAAAAATAAGTTTTATAAATCCGTGATTCTTATTATTTTTCTTTTATCTATCGCCTATACACAAGACCTTTATGGTACGGCAAGCAGTATGCATATTTTGCTGGGACTTATCAATAGCGTTGGTGTTTCTACCGTAATTTTTGCTATCGGATTAAGAAAATATTATAAAAATTTTCCCTTTGAAACAATTTTTATTGTTTCTTTGATTGGAATACCCTTAATATTTTTTGTTTTCAATGTTTTATCAGTAAGTTTTTTCACAATATTTCTACCTTTCTTTGCTTTTATGACAATTGCAATTGTGTTATATAAAAACTGGAACATAAAGACGAGAGCAGTTGTTGCATCTCTTCCCTTTATAATAGCACTATTTTTAAACTGCGGATTACCTAAAATGGTTTCACCCGAAACGGCTAACGAACTTATCGAAAAGAAAACCGAAGAAAAATTCCATATTGAAAAGCTTGGCGATATAACGGTTAAATATAAAGATAAGAATCTACGAGAAATTGCTATAAAATTTGCAAAGGTTATTGATGCAGCTAATAAGGTTTGTAATGAAAAATTTAAATTTTCTCCTAAT
>Ga0256833_1001879_pt1 | contig 15152 bp, 10 predicted proteins | sample 356284metaG_FD_190535 | JGI IMG/M metagenome (GOLD analysis project Ga0256833, IMG submission 190535) | Hydrothermal vent microbial communities from Mid Atlantic Ridge, Atlantic Ocean - 356-284 | ecosystem: Environmental > Aquatic > Marine > Hydrothermal vents | place: Atlantic Ocean: Mid...
CACCAGCAGCGCGGCCCGGTCGCGCAGCACGCTGCGCAGGTAAGTCGTGGCCTCTTCCACGCTCAGGGGGGTGTAATTTTCGCCCAGGGCGCGTATCCAGTTGGTGAGCAGTTTCAGCAGGTCGGGCTCCTGGCCCAGGGTGGCCCACAGAATGCCATCGGGAAAGCGTTGGCGCACTGCATCCTGATGGGCCAGGTACGCGGCCAGGGTGGATTTGCCCACACTGCCCAGGCCGTGGATGGCGCTGACCACCAGCACGCCAGGGGCCTGGGCGCCCTCGGCCAAGAGGTCGCGCAGCAAGGGCTCGGCCACCTCGTCGCGGCGCACGAAGTAGGGCGGCAGGGGTGGGGCCTGGGAAGGAACCGCCGCGCGGGCCGGACGGGTTTGGGGAAGCCGGTGCAGGATTTCGCGCTGGCCCTGTCTCAGGGCGGCCAGGTCGTCTTGCATGGCGTCCAGGTGTTGGTGGAGACCGGCGACGGCGTCCTCCAAAGCGCGGCTTTGGGCCACCCGCCACGCCTGCAGGTCCTGCTCCAGGCGGTGCACCTTGGCCTCGGTGCGCAGCACGCTGCGGCCCAGGGTGCGCAGCGCGTCGGTTCCCACCTCCAGCAGGGCCGCGCGCAGGCAGGCCAGGTAGAGGTCGGCCAGGGAGCGGGCCTGTTGGGGGGTGGCGCGCCAGTCCCGCTGCAGGGTCTGGGCCAGGGCTTGCCGCAGGCGGGCCTCGTCCAGGTCGTCGTCGGGCAAGGCTTCCAGGGCCTGGCGCAGGGAGGGCAGGCCCCGCAGGGGCAGGCCGCGCGCGCCGGCCATTTCCTGCCAGGGGGTGCCCTGGAGGCGGGCCCGGGCGCATGCGTCGGCCTGGGCCAGGGCTTTTTCCAGCGCGGCGCGGCGGTCTTCCGACGCGAAGAAGGCCTCCAGCCGCGCGGCCAGTTCCTCCTGGCCCAGGTCGGCCAGGGCATCGGTCAGGTCGCGCAGGGTGGCGTCGCCCAGGGCGCGGGTCACCTGGCGCCGGGCCAGGCGAGCGAGGAAGCGCAGGATGGCGGTCGGCAGGTTGCGAGACATGGGCGGTTGTTCCCCCGGCGGCGTGGGCGCAAAGGGATGGGTGCAACGGGGGGAATTATACTATGGAGGCGGGGGTGGAAGTTGGAAGTTAGGGGTTGGAGGTTGGAAGTTGGTGGTTGGTGGTTGGAAGTTGGCGGGGGCGGCGCTTTCTTGTTTGGTTTTCGGGTGCGGGCTCACACGGGGACACGGGGAACACGGAGGGGGAGAGGTTGGAAGCTGACGGCTGGAAGTTGGCGGATGGCGGGATGGCGTTTGCTCCCTGCTGACTGCTGACCGCTGTCCTTCATCCGCGGCTTTTCCCCCGGCGCGGCACGCTGCGCCCCTACCGTTTCCTATTTTTCTTCCGTGTTTATCCGTGTTTTTCCGTGGTTTTTTCGTTTTATCCGCGTCTATCCGCGTGCATCCGCGGTTTCATCCCGCCGCGGCGGGCGACCTGCCAGGTCGCCCCTACCGGGCTCACTGCGCCCTACTGACTGACGGCTCCCTGCTTTTTGTTATCCGCGGTTATCCGCGTGCATCCGCGCCCCCCCGGCGCGGCACGCTGCGCCCCTACCGCCCGGCCGGTTGGCTTTCTCACACGGGGACACAGAGAACACAGAGAACGAAATCTTTGTTTTCCACGCCCATCCGTGTTACTCCGTGGTTTTTTCGTTCTATCCGCGGTTATCCGCGTGCATCCGCGGTTTCATTCCCTGGGCGACCAGCCGGGTCGCCCCTACCCGCGCTCCCTGCTGAACGCTCGCCTCAGGGCGTGGGCCAGGACCGCAGCCGGGCCTCGGCCTGGCGGCACAGGCGCTGGCCCCCGGCGGCCATCCAATCTTGCAGCGTGGGGCTGTCGTCGCGGCCGGACTGGGCATCCCGATAAATGCCCCAGCCCCAAGCCGCGTAGCGTTGGGTTTCCGCGGGCCAGTACGCCTCGGGCTGCTGCAGGCGCAGGGGGCCGCCGTTGTACGCGGCCAGGGCCAGGCGCACATCGCCGTTGGCCCGGTCCAGCATCTGGCGCAAAAAGCCCAGCCCGCGGCGGGCGTTGGTGTCGGGGTCCCAGGGGTCCTCGCCGGGGGCGAAGTGATAGGGCATGACCTGGAACAACCCCTGCGCGCCGGCCCGGGAAAGGGCCCGGGGGTCGCCGCAGCTTTCGATTTGCATCACCGTGGCCACCAGCCGCGGGTCCAGCCGATGTTGGGCGGCCCAGCGCTGAATGGCCGGAGCCCAAAAACGCACGCTGGGGGTGAAGAAGGGCGGCAGTTCGGCGGCAATCGGCGGGGCGGTGGGCGCGGGTGTGGGGGGGCCTGTCGCCGCGGTGGTGAGCGGGCCGGTGGCCGCGGAGGCCCAAATCAGCACCAGGCCGCTGAGCGCGCCCACGGTGAAGAGGGAAAGCAGCAGCTGCAGCAAGGCCGCGGGGCCCGAAGGGGCATCCTGGCGGGTCACGGCGGGCATTCCTCCAGGGGATACACGCGCCAGCCAATGGCTTCGGGGTCCATGCGCGCCAGTTCGCTGCGGGGAACTTCGGCCAGCAAGGCCTGGGCCTGGGCCAGGGTTTCCCCGGTTTCGTGGTCGTAAATCGCGCCTTCGGCCTCGTAGAAGCGGCCCTTGTCGCGCACCACCCAGCCTTCCAGGCGCAGCAGGCGCTGGGTGGGCACATGCCGGCGGTAGCGAATGGTGAGGCGGGCGGTGTAAAAAAGCCGCGCGGTGGCCGGGTCCGTGCCGGTTCCGGCCCGCCCGGTGACCTCGTCGAGCATGGCCGCGACCACGCCGCCGTGCACCACGCCCGGGTAGCCCTGATAAGCCTCAGGCACCACGGCATAGGCCCGCGCGCGGCCCGGTTCCACCTGCAAAAAGCGCAGTTTGAGCCCCACGGGGTTTTGCAGGCCGCACACGAAGCACCAGGCCGAGTTGGGCTGCAGCCGGTGGGCGTGCTGGTGGGTGGCCTGCAGGGCCGGGCCCTGAGTGGCCGGTGGGGTGGGTGGGGGAACCGGCTCCGCGGCGGCCAGGTAGGCATGGGCCTGGGCCAGCCAGGTTTCCACGGCCTGGGCCGCGGGGGTTGCCGCGGGAACCTCGGCCGGGGCCACGGTCAGCAGCGCGCGCAGGGCGGCCGCGGCTTCGCACGCGGCGCGCCAGTGGGTTGCGGCGGTGGGGGCCGGGGCCTGCGCGGCCTGCGCGCTGCGGGCCAACCAGTCCAGGGCCCAGCCCTGGGTCCGCTCGTGCCAGGGGTCGGCCGGGCTCTGGCGCAGCGCGGGCAGCAGGGTTTCGACGATGCGTTGGGCTTCGTGGTGCAGCGGGTGGGTCATGGTAGCCTCCGGGGGTTAGCGGTGCATGGGGGTCATCCAGGCGACGACGAGGCCCAGGGCCCAGCCGGCCAGCACATCGGTGGGGTAGTGCAGGCCCAAAGCCAAACGGGCCCAGCTCACGCCCAGGGCCCACAGGGTAATTGCGGCGGCCCAGGGGGGCGGCAGCCCTTTCCAGGCCAGCGCGGCCAGCAATGCAGCCCGGGCCGCGTGCCCCGAAGGGAAGGCGTGGGGGTCGGTTTTGCGGTAGATGTGGCCCCAGGGGCTTTGGGGGCGTTGGCGGCGGATGGCGAATTTGAGGCCCAGCACCAGCGCGGCCAGCACCAGCACCGCGGCCGTTGCGGCAAGGGCCTGGCCCCGGCTGTCGGGTTCCACCCAGGCGGCCAGCAGCAGGGCCGGAACCAGCAGCCATGAGTCGCCCGAATGGGCCAGGGCCCAGGCCAGGCTGCGCCAGCCGCGGCTGCGGGCCACGGGCTGCTGGAAGAAGCGGGAGAGCGCGGCATCCCAGGCCAGCCAGCGCGGGGGCATGTCAGGCCTCCGGCGGGGGGGCGGTTTGGCGCGCGGCCAGGTCCCGGCGTACGATTTCCACATGGGCCGGCTTGTCCACATCCATGGCCAGCTCCGCGTAGGGGCTGAGGACCGCGGTGCCCGGAACGCCCAGGCGCTGGGCCGCGGCGCGGGCCGCGTCTTCCAGGGTGTAGCGGCGCAGCAGCACGCCCAACAGCACCCGCCAGCCCAGCAGCGCGGCCTGTTTGAGGGGCGACTTGCGGCTGGCGATGATGCGCTCCCACAGGTCGTCGTCGCGTTGACCGGCCCGCACCCGCACCAGATTGACATCGCCGCCGCACACTTCCACATCCTTCAGGCGCAGGTAAGTGCGCTGCACGCCGGGAAAACGGCGCTCCATGGTCTGGCGCTCGACCACATGGTAGAGCACATCCAGGTCGGGGTAGCGTTGGGCGTTGGTCGCCACCCAATCGAGCACCTGGCCGGTCACGGTGGGCACATCACCCGAAACCAGCAGCACCGGCGTGTCGGGTTCCGCCTGTTGGGCGATGTCGTGCAGGCCGCGCAGGATGTTTTGCAGCATGCTGCCCTGGTCCGGGTAGAAGTGCGCGGGTTTGTCCAGGCGCCAGGGATAGGCGTCGGGTTCCACCCCAAACACCCGCACGCCGGTGACGGCCTGGGATTGGTTGAGGGCGTCGAACACCCATTGCAGCATGGGTTTATCGGCCAGGTCGAGCAGGGCCTTGGGCTGGCCCTGGGTGTAGGCATAGAGCGGGTCTTCGGGCCGGGGGTGGCCGCCGGCCAGGACGATGGCTTCCATGGCAGGCTCCTCACAGCTCGACCAGTTGGGGTTCCAGGCCCAGCCGGTCGATGAGGTCGTTGAGTTCGGCGTCGGTGAGGCGGCGACCCTTGCCGGCCACCGCGATGAGCGCGGCTTCCATCATGTTGGTGCCAAAGGAGCGCCCGTCCAGGCGGGGCGTGCTGGTGACCACATATTTGATACCCACCTGGCGGAAGAGCTCCAAATCGGCCTCGGTGGTGGTGTTGGTGGCGATGATTTTGCCCGGCAGGTGGTCGGGCAGGTGGCGCTTGATGTAGTGACAATCGCCGGCGATGACCGTGGCCCAGCGGTAGTACTTTTCCCACTTGGGAATGCGCTGCTCTTGCTTTTGGCCGGTGGGGTAGAGCCACTCGAAGGGGAAGCGGCCGACGATGGGCATGAACAGCGCGGCCATGATTTTGAGCCCCCGCAGGCTGCGCACGGGGATGGGCAGGCCCAGGCCGAACATAAAGTCGCCGAACACGGTTTCGTAACCGGCATCAACGAAGGACTTGGTCATGCCCCAGCGGTCGATGCCCACGGTGATGAGGGCTTTTTTGCCGCCGTGTTGGGCGATGTAGTCGCCCAAATGCCGGTCGATGAACGCGGCCAGGCGGTATTCCAAGGTGTTCTTGAGGCCCGCGCCGTCGGTGTAAGGCGTGTGGCGCACATCCTTGACCAGGGGCAGCACGGAGTAGAGGGGGTAGACCTTGCCGTCGACCACGGTGGCCAGGTCCGCGCCGCCCACGCCAAAGGCGTCGACTTTGCCGTCCAGTTCGCGGAACAGGCGGGCGGCTTTTTCCCGGTCGCCGTCGGTGCCAATGCGCTCAATGACGACTTTTTCGCCCAAGAGTTCGACCTCGACGCGTTTGTCGCGCTTCGAGGAACCCAGGCTAATGCTCACCGCACGTTTCATGGCGTCATTCCTCCCGAGGTGGTCGGGCCCTGCGGTGGGGCCGGAGCGAGGGCGCTGTGCTGTTTTCAAGTATACCTCATGGGGGTGGGGTTGGGGGAACCGACGCCGCGGCCGGGCCGCAGGGGAAACGTGACCGGCCGCGGCTTTTTCTTCGCAAACTTTTAACTTCGTTTTAGGAGATTTTAATCTTGATGCAGTACAGTATACCCGGCGAGCGAAAGAGCGTAGGAAGGACCGGCATAGCCCCCTCCTCCATACCTCCTCCCCTCCCTCCTCGTAGGCAGGCCCCGCGGTTCCCCCCGCTGCGGGGCCGCTTCCTTTTAAACTGCGCCCCCGGCGCTGGCGGCTGCTGGAACGACCGAGACGCGCGGCCGCGCGCCTCTCGTGTTGGTTCGGCCGGCCTTCGGCCTTCGCGCACTTGACGCTTTCCTGACGCGGCGGGGCTACGCTGAAATCACAACATCCTGCTCAGGAGGAACCCGCCATGCCTTGGGGATTTTTCCGTCGTTCGGCCAAAGTGGCATTGGAGGTGCAGCTGGACCGGCCCCAGGGGCCGTATTACCCTGGCGAAGTCGTGCGGGCGCGCATTCTGGTGCGCAATGAGGGCGGAACGGTCAAAATCCGCGGGGCCGAAGCCCGACTCTTCTTGTGGCAGCGCTATCGGCAATGGGTCTTCATCGAGACGGACCGGGACACCGAGGAGGACCCGACGCTGTTTGTCGACGATGAGCACTGGGAGCCCATGTGGGAAGAGGATGTCCTCCATGTGGCGGGCCGGCAGCCCTTGCCCCTGCCCAAGCGCCTGCCGCGGGGCTTTCAGCAGGTGTTCCAGGTGGCCTTTCGCCTGCCCCCGCAAACGGCCCCGGGATATCAGGGCACTCTGGCCCAGGGCGGGTGGTCCCTGCATGTGGCTCTGGACCGCCCCTGGGCCAAGGATGTGCGCCAGAGCCTGCTGGTGCCCGTGGTGGTGCCGCCGCCAGGGGTGCACACCCGGCCGGGCCTTTATGGGCGGGTATCCCATCCGAATGTGGTGGCCATGCAACTGGAGCTTCCGGGGTTGGAATTTGTCGAAGGTGACACCCTCACGGGAAGTTTGCTGCTGAAGAGTCATCGGCCGGTGGAGGGGCGCGAAATTCGGGTGGTGCTGGAAGTGCGGGAGTTCATTCCCAGCAACAGCCCGGCCGGGCCCATGGAGAACGCCAGGCCCGATTTTCGGGAGACCATCGAGGCGGCCCGGGTGGTTTTGCGGCCTGCGGCGGCTTTGAGGCCGGGAGAAAGCCTGCGCCTTCCATTTCGGTTGGAGATTCCGCGGCTTTGGCGTCCCACTTCGGCCACGGGGGGCGATGGTTGGATTCGCTGGTTTTTGCAAGGCGTGGTGGACCGCCCGCGGGCGCGGGACTACCGGGTGGAGCAGGAGTTGTTCGTGTACAATGGCCGCTGAGGCCCGGCCTTAATGCGTATAGTCAATACAGACAAAACCCGTTTTTTGTCCGCTACCTTAATGCGTATAGCCACTCCAACCTCCAACCTCCAACCTCCATCTTCTATCTTCTATCTTCCAATCCCCACAAACGCCCGAAACACCCAATTGGCCAACAAACGCCCTCGAGGAGTAACCCGCGCGCCCCAGGGCACGCGCTCCAGCAACCCCGCATCCTGGCAACGGGCCAGGGCCGAGGCAAAAACTGCTTCCGGTTCCACGCCGAAACACCGACGCACTTCATCCCAGCGCGCGCCTTCGCGGGTGAGGCGCAGGGCCATGAGCATGTATTCGCTCAAGGCCTCGTCCTGGGGCAGCCGCCGTAGCTGCACCGTGGCCGGGGTCCAGGGGAAGGGGTGCGCCGGTGGTCGCGCCAGGCCCGCCCGCAACCGGGCGATGTAGGCTTGCGGCGCGCGCACATTCACCGTGCGGTAGCCCGCAGCCCAGCCATGCGCGCCGGCACCCAGGCCCAGGTAAGGCCGGCTGCGCCAATACTGCACATTGTGCCGACACGCGTAGCGGGGCAAGGGCGGGGGCTGGTCCGACGCCGCGGCGCGCGCCGCGGCGTCGGTTCCCCCCAAAGCCCAGTTGGAAAGCTCATATTGCACGAAGCCGGCCGCCTGCAGCCGGGCCGCGGCCCACTCGTACATGTCCGCGGCCGCGTCGTCGTCGGGCGGGGGCACCAGGCCGCGGCGCACCCAGGCCCGCATGGGCGTGCCGTGCTCTAAGGTCAGGGCGTAGAGGGAAAGATGCTCCGGGGCCAGGCGCAGGGCCCATTCCAGGGAAAACTGCCAGTGGGCCAGGGTCTGGCCCGGCAGGCCGTACATCAGGTCCAGGTTGAGGTTGTCGAAGCCCGCGGCCCGGGCCGCGGCCACCGCGCGTATCACCGCGGGGAGGTCGTGCTCGCGACCCAGCAGACGCAGCTCCTCGGGCCGGGCCGATTGCATGCCCAGGCTCAGGCGGTTGACCCCCGCGGCCCGCAGCCCGGCCAGGGTGACCCGGTCCACGGTGCCCGGGTTGGCTTCCAGGCTGATTTCGGCCCCGGGCAGCAGGTGGAACGCGTCGGCGATGGCCGTGAGCAGGCGCTCGTAGGCCCCGGGCGGCAGCAGGGAGGGGGTTCCCCCGCCGAAGTAGACGGTGTGGACCGGCAAGCGCCAACCGGCCTGGCGGCCTAAGTAGCGAATTTCGGCCTCCAGCGCGTCGACATAGGCCGCGTGCCAGGCTTCGAGCCCGGCGTAGGTGTTGAAATCGCAATACGCGCACCGCTGCCGACAAAACGGAATGTGCAGGTACAGGCTGTAGGGGGTTTCGGCCATGGTTCAGGGCACGAATTGACGGTACGCTTCCCATACTTGAGGCGCTTTGGCCCGGGCCTGGGCCATGATGGCTTCTTCGTCCAAGGTGAGGAGCTCGCGGTTGCGCATGAGCACCCGACCGGCCACGATGGTGGTGGTGACCATGCGCTCGTGGAAGCCGAAGATGAGGTGCCAGGGCCAGTTTTCGGGGGTCAGGGGCGTGGGCGGGTGGTAATCCACCAGGATGATGTCCGCGGCCGCGCCCACTTCCAGCCGGCCCAAAGGCAGGCCGAAAGTGGCTTCGGCCAGGGCCCGGTTGTTTTCCACCAGCAGGCGGGCCACCTCCAGGCCGTTCATGCGCCGCGGGTCCCGGTGATGCACCTTGGGCAGCAGGTAGGCGAAGCGGGCTTCTTCCCACATGGCATGGGGGAAGCCATCGGTGCCCAAGGTGACCCGCACGCCGGCCCGCAACATGCTTTCGACGGGGGCCACGCCCACGCCGTTGTTCATGTTGGAACGCGGCTGGTGGCTGAGCCAGGTTTGGGTCTCGGCCAGGTGGCAGATTTCGCGCGCGTCTAAATGCACGCCGTGGGCGACGATGGTGCGAGGGCCCAAGATGCCATGCCGACGCAGGCGGTCCACCACCCGTTCGCCGGTGCGGGCCAGGCTGTCATATTCATCGGCCTCGTGCTCGGCCACATGGATGTGGAAGCCAGTTTCGTCGTCGGCCGCGGCGCGGCTGGCGGCCAGGGTCGCGTCGCTCAGGGTGAGGCTGGCGTGCAGGCCGAAGAGCGCGGCCAGGCGGCCCTGGGCCGGCCGCTCCTGCCGCACCCGACGGATGAAGCGGGCATTTTCGGCGATGGCCGCGCGGGCTTTCTCGGGCCCGTAGCGGTCGGTGACTTCATAGGCCAACGCGGCCCGCACCCCGGCCTGTTCCACCGCGTCGGCGATGATGTCCAAGGAGCCTTCCAGCGCGTTGGGCGAGGCGTGGTGGTCGAAGAGGGTGGTGGTGCCGTGGCGAATGGCGTCGACCAGCATGATGAGGGCCGAGAGGCGCACGGCTTCTTCGTCCAGGGCCTGGTCCAGGGGCCACCACAGGCGGCGCAGGATTTCGGGGAAGTCCTGGGGCGCGGGTCCGGGGATGGCCATGCCCCGAGCGAACGCGCCGTAGAAGTGGGTGTGGGCGCAGATGTTGCCGGGCATGGCGAGCTGGCCCTGGGCGTCGAGGCGCTCCTCGGTGGGGTATTGGGCCTGCAGCGCCGCGGTGGGGCCTAAGGCCGCGATGCGGCCCTCGCGCAGCAAAAGGGCATGGTCGGGCAAAATGCGCTGTTCCCGGTCGAAAGTGAGCAGCGTGGCGTGGGTGATGAGCATGGGCAATGCCTCCTGAACGAGGGGGAAGCGGGCCTGATGGCCGGATTATACCGCGGGCCTGAGGGGCGACCCGGCTGGATGAAGCCGCGGATGAAAAATAGCAGTCAGCAGACAGCAGACAGCAGGGAGCAGGGAGCAATATGCGGCACCCGCCAACTTCTAACCACCAACTACCAACCACCACCCACCAACTACCACCCACCAACCTCCAACCCCTAACTTCCATCCATCCTCTGCTACAATATCCCCCGGAGGTGCACCCATGATTCGCCGCATTGCGTGGGAAAACTTCGACTACTGGCTGTTGGGCCTGGTGGCCACCCTGGTCATCTTCGGCACCGCGATGATTCGCTCGGCCATCGCGGGCAATGCGGTTCTGGCCCAGGTGCCCAGCCGCCAGCTCATCTTTGCCGCGGTCGGCTTCGTCCTCATGGCCGGTTTCGCCCTGATGGACTACCATCACTGGCGGCCGCTGAGCAAATACCTGTATGTGGGCACCATCGTGCTGCTCATCGGCCTCAAATTCGCCGGAGAAACCCTGTTCGGCTCCGCACGCTGGTTCAATTTGGGGCCCGTGCGGGTACAACCCTCGGAATTCGCCAAAATCGTGCTCATCCTGGTGCAGGCCGGTTTTCTCGACAAATACCAGGACCGCCTGCAGCAAATGCGCTGGGTGCTGCTCAGCGCCATGCTGACCGCCGGCATCGTGGTGTGGGTGTTGCTCCAGCCGGACCTGAGCACTTCGGTGACCCTGGTGGTCATCTGGCTGGCCATGCTGTGGGTGGCCGGCCTGCGCTGGAAGCACATCGCGCTGTTCTCGGCCCTGGGCGCGGTCGCCGGGGTCGCGGGCTTCCCCTTCCTGGCCGATTACCAAAAGGCCCGCATCCTCAACTTCCTCTTCCCCGACCCCAACGCGCGGCACGGCGCCATTTACAATGTGCTCCAGGCCCTCACCAGCATTGGCTCGGGCGGGCTCTTTGGGCAGGGCTATGGCCAGGGCCCGCAGGTCCAATACCGCTTCCTCAAAGTGCGCCACACGGATTTCATCTTCGCGGTCATCGCCCACGAATTGGGCTTCGTGGGCGCGGTGCTCACCATCGTGCTGCTGAGCCTGGTCATTTGGCGCTGTCTGGTCGTCGCCCGGCGGGCCTACGACACTTTCGGCGCGCTCATCGCGGTGGGCGTGGCCGCCATGTTGGGGTTCCACATGATGGTCAACATCGCCATGAACCTCAACCTCATCCCCGTCACCGGGCTGCCGTTGCCGTTCATCACCTACGGCGGCAGCACCCTGCTCTCCACCCTCATGGCCGTGGGTCTGGTGGAAAGCGTGGCCCTGTACCGCCGCCCTCTGGAGCCCTGAGGGGCGATACCGGCCAAAGGGTGCCGAAAATCCCCTTGGCAAGGGCCCCGAAGCCGGGTAAGATGAGCCAAAATCCCTTGCATAAGGAGCGCGGCCATGAGCTTTCCGACCACAGCCGAAGTTGTCATCGTTGGCGGCGGGGTGATGGGGGTGAGCACCGCCTACCACCTGGCCAAGCGCGGGGTGCGCGATGTGCTGCTATTGGAGCGCGACACTTTTCTGGGCCACGGCGCGACGGGCCGCTGCGCGGGCGGTGTGCGCTATCAGTTCGCCACCGAAATCAACATCCGCCTGTCCCTGGTTTCCCTGCCCATGATTGAGCGCTTCGAGGAAGAGACGGGCGTCTCGCCCCAGTACCGGCCCATCGGCTATCTGTTCGTCCTCACCCGGGAGGCCGATGTGGCCACCTTCCGCCGTAATGTGGCCCTGCAGCACCGCTTGGGCGTGAACACCGAATGGCTCACCGGTGACGAAGTGCGCCGTCGGCTGCCTTTCATGCGCTTCGACGACGCGCTGGCCGGCACCTTCCACGCCAAAGACGGCCTGGCCGACCCCCACAGCATCGTCCAGGGCTATGCCCAGCGGGCCCGGGAGATGGGCGTGCGCATCGTTACCGACGCGCCGGTCACGGGCATTGAGGTGGAAGGCGGCCGGGTGCGGGCCGTGGTCACGCCCCAGGGCCGGGTGGAAACCCGCACCGTGGTCAATGCCGCGGGCCCCTGGGCCGGGGTGGTGGCCCAAATGGCCGGGGTGGACCTGCCCATCACGCCCGTGCGCCGGCAGTGGCTGACCACCACGCCCCTGCCCGACCTGCCCGAAGATTTCCCCTTCGTCATCGACTTCGCCCAGGCCCTCTACTTCCACCCCGAAGGCAAAGGCGTCTTGACGGGCATGTCGAACCCCAACGAGAAGCCCGGCTTCAACCAGCAGGTGGACCCCGAGTGGGAGCTGGTGCACATGGAAGCCGCGATGGAACGGCTGCCCATGCTGGAGCGGGCCGGGGTGATGAGCCGGGTGGCGGGGCTTTATGAAAACACGCCTGATGCGCACCCCATCTTCGGCCCCACCGAGGTGGAAGGCTTTCATGTGGTGGCCGGCTTTTCGGGCCACGGCTTCATGCACGGACCGGTGGCCGGGCTGCTCATGGCCGAAATCTTGCTCGATGGCCGCGCGCACACGGTGGATGTTTCCATGCTCGATGCGGCCCGCTTCCGCGAGGGACGCCTGATTCGGGAATACAATGTGGTGTAGCGCGTCCCTGAAGGCCGGGCGCCTTTGCCAGGGGCCCAAGGCGCGGGCGCGGCTTGTCGAAACCCCTCCCTTCGTAGGGGCGGGGGAACCTGGCCGCCGCGAAGGGGCCAGGGCCGCGCGCAGCCCCTCTTGCCTTGTGAACCCCTTCCCCCCGTGGCCCCCCTTCCCCTCATAGGGGACGGGGGGCATGGCGTCCTGGGCGCACCGCCGTGCCCCCTACCGGGCTGACCGCCTGTCTCCGCGGCTTTATTCGCAGGGCCGGGGCCGCGCGCCGCCCCTCCCCCTTACGAAGGGGGAGGGGTTGGGGAGGGGGATTGTGACCCACCTATCGCGCCAGACCCCCGCAGCGGGGAACCCAGGAAGCAGGAGAAATTATGCTCTCTGTGTTCTCCGTGTCTCGGTGTGAAAATAGGGTATAATGCCTCCGCGTGGTGCCGACGAGCGTTTTGCGCCGGCGCGCGACCAGCCGTTTGCAGGAGGGCCATCGATGTTGTGGGAAAGCCTTGCCGTATGGGCCGGGGAACGCGCCCTGGCCTGGCTGCAACGCCAGGCCGGGGACCTGCTGACCGCGCCGCTGGACCAGTTGCGCCAGCAGCTGTGGGATGAGCCGCGGGCCCGACGCCTGTTGTTGCAGACCCTTACCCGGCACCTACCCCCCTGCCTGAAACAGCAGCTGGCCGCCACCCATCCCCACCTGGTGCCGGTGGTACGCCAGTGGCTGGACCCCCAACGCGGGCTGGGCCTGGTTCCCGAGGCCCTGCGCGAGGCCCTGCAAAACCTGGCCGCCTTGGGCCCCGACGAGCTCACCCCCTACCTGGAGCGGGCCCTTTCGGGCTGGCAGCTGGACGCCGCGGACCGCGCGGCCGTGCTGGACGCGCTGCGCGCCTGCCTGCTTCGGCTGCCGCCCCAGGCCGGGCTGGACCCCGTGCTGCTCACCCTGCACCTTTTGCACTGGCACGACCGCCGCACCGAGGCTGCCCTGCAGCAGGTGTTAGAGCGCCTGCAGCGCTTTTTCGCGGTCTACGACCCCCAAACCTTAGGCGTGCACATCAGCGGGCCCTTGGGCCATTTCGTGCAACAGGATTTCTGGCCCCTCACCCCCGGGATGATGGACGCGGCGCGGCGCCTGCCGCCCCAACCCTTTTACGATGGCGCGGAGCCCAACTGGGCCAACATCGCGCTGGATTACGACGCGCCCCGCACCGCCTGGCTGCGGCAGGTGAACGCCTGGCTCGAGGACCCCGAGCCCCCGCGCAAAGCCATGATTCTGCTGGCCCCCGCCGGCCAGGGCAAAACCACCGCGCTCATGCGCCTGGCCTGGAACCGGGCCCAGGCCGGCGACCCCGTGTTGGTGCACCGCGACATGCTCTCGGACCCGCCCACGGACCTGCACGCCTGGAGCGTGCCCCAAACCCGGCCCTTCATCTTCATCGTCGACCGGGCCGACCAACATGTGGACATGTTACGCCGGTTTCACCGCGAATGGCAAAACCGCCCGGCCTATCGCCTGGTGCTGGCCGCGCGGCCCCACGAGTGGTCCCTGGTGCAACCCGCGGCCCGCAGCCTGGGCCTGAACGCAGAAATTCCCTTCCCCGACCTGGCCGACCCCGCGCAGGAAGACGAGCTGCGGGCCATGCTGGCGCGCCTGGCCCAACACGACGCGCTGGGCCGGCTAGAGCAAGTGTCTGCCGAGCAGCGGGTGCAGCGCTTTCGGCAAATGTTGCGCAGCCAAACCGTCACCCACGGCCAGCTGCTGGCCGCCATGCTGGTGGTGCGTCACGACCCCCAGGGGCGCCGGGGCTTCCTGAGCCTGGTGGAAAAACGCCTGCTCGATTTCCTCGACGCGGTGCTGGACCGCGAGCGGCGGCCGGCCCAGGAGGTGCGCACCTGGCTGGCCCTTTACATCCTCACCGCGCTGGTGCACCGCTGGGACCGCTGGCTGCACCACCAGGTGCTGCTGCAGGCTCTGGAGGGGATGCCCCTGTATGCCCAACCCGGGGTCGTCTTGCGCCAGGCCCGGGTGTGGCTGCAGCGGGAATTCCTGCTGCAGCAGGAAGTCGCCTCCAGCCCCCGCTGGCGCACCCGCCATCCGGTCCTGGCCTGGGCCACCCTGGTGCTCTTGTACCCCGACGACTTTCACGCCGGCCCCGCGGCCGAAGCGCCCCGGGCCGCGGCCCAACGCCTGGACCGGGAGAACCTGCGCCCCTGGGCGACGCTGGCCGACGCGCACCGCGCGCTGTGGCAGGCCCTGGCCGCCTTTCCTGCGGACCAGGCCCGGGAACTGGGCCTGCATCGCCTGCTGACCTCCATAGCCGTGCACTTGAGCCTGGAGGCCCGCGGCAAGGTGGACCCCGGGCTGCCGTGGTTGTGGCGCGCGACCCAGGCCGCTTCCGCGGCCCGGGAGGTGTTGCCCGTGGCCCAGGGTTGGGGACTGCGTTTCCCCGTGCTCTATCAGGCCCTGGGGGTGCTGGAGGAGAAGGAAGGCGACCTGCAACGGGCCCGCCAGCTCTTCCAGCAGGCCGTGGAGGCCAACCCCCGGGATGCCGCTTCCTACCAGGCCTGGGCCTTACTGGAGAAGGAAGCCGGCGACCTCCAACGGGCCCGCCAGCTCTTCCAGCAGGCCGTGGAGGCCGACCCCCGGGATGCCGCTTCCTACCAGGCCTGGGCCTTGCTGGAGAAGGAAGCCGGGGACCTCCAACGGGCCCGCCGGCTCTTCCAGCAGGCCGTGGAGGCCGACCCCCGGGATGCCGCTTCCTACCAGGCCTGGGCCTTGCTGGAGAAGGAAGCCGGCGACCTCCAACGGGCCCG
>Ga0256833_1001880_pt1 | contig 15148 bp, 16 predicted proteins | sample 356284metaG_FD_190535 | JGI IMG/M metagenome (GOLD analysis project Ga0256833, IMG submission 190535) | Hydrothermal vent microbial communities from Mid Atlantic Ridge, Atlantic Ocean - 356-284 | ecosystem: Environmental > Aquatic > Marine > Hydrothermal vents | place: Atlantic Ocean: Mid...
GCTAAAAACCGTCGTAGCTATGAACCTGATGTAGTTGTCGTCGGGCATGGTTTTCTCCAGGTCGAGCTTTGCAGCCAGGGCCTGCTTGAACGCCTCCTTGCCTATGCGTGACCTCACCAGCCCCGCCGCTATTGCCTGCGCGAGCCTGGTGGCAATGTAGTAGCGCGCGTATTTCCGCACAGTGTTTTCCTGCTCGGGCAGCACCTTAGCCAGCCTCTGTAGAAGCTTCACGAATTCTTCCTCTTCGCCGAAGCCTAGCAGCACCTTGGTGAACTCTACGCGCAGAAGACGTGCTATCGTGTTGTCGTCGACGCTCCCGCCGAGGAGGAAGAGCAGCAGCCTCCTCGCCTCCTCCGGGGGCTTCTCACGTATAATGCTGGCCGCCTCCTCCAGAACCTCCTCGTAGCTGAATAGCTTGTTGAAGAGCCCGGGCTTCTCCTCGTCCAGTGCGAACGCATACTTGGCTAGAACATAGAGCGTGGCCATCTCCTTGTCCCAGATGTCCGGAGGCCACGCCTTGCCGCGTATCGGCTGAACAGCGTGCCTGCTATAGACCTCGCTGAGTATCCTCCTCGCCTCCTCCCTGTCAGTCACCCCCTTCTGGAGGATAAGGGACAGAGCCTCCATAGCAGCGTCTATTCTAGCCTTTTGGGTACGCCTAGCGCTCCTGGCGTCCAGCTCGCTTATCAACCCCGAGCACCCTCTCAGCAATCTTCTTCAATGCCAGGCTTAGGCCGCCCGCCCCTCCATAGGCGCGTATACGCCCGTCTCGGTAAACTATGAGCTTTACACTATAACCCTGAAGCCTGGCGTAGAGAACCTGCTTGCCCCGGTGCTGCTCAAAACGCTCCACCTCGAAGTCCTTCCAGCGCTCGCGGCACCGCCTAACGAAGTTCAGCAAAGTGTACTCGTCGAACCAGCCCCGGCTCCGCGGGCTACGAGCCATAGCCGACGCCTCCTACGAGGGGCCTCGCCCATGCCCGAGCCTCGTCACCAGGCGCCCTTAGCGGCTCCCCTCAGCCCTGCGTAGGAGCGCTCAGCGGCCCCCCGGGTTAAGCAGCCAAGCCGCCCGGGTTTACACCGTCTCCCCCCTGCCCGCGTCGTCGGCCAGCACCTCGTCTACCACGCCGAGGCTCTTCAGGTGGTCCAGGGTCTCCGCCAGGCTCTCTTTGAGCAGGCTACGGGGGATGCGGCAAACAGGGAGACGATAGGACATGACGGCACGGTACGTGTGGAGAAGCGCCTCCTCGACCAGCCTGGCCTCGCGCCTGCTCAGCCTGGCACGCATGCAGAAAGGCGACGCCGGGGAGGGCACCAGGAGCAGACGCGGCACGCCCCTATACACATAGGCTAGGATGAAGCACGGGCTTCCAGAGCAGCGTCCACGGTAGACAACAACCCTCACTTCTTCACCATCTAGCTCCACTGAGGTAACCCTTGCCAAGCCTCGCCGCCCCCGCTCTCGCCCACGCAGAGGCCGGGTGCGCTGCAGGCGACCCGTCGCTCGGGGTCTATCTCGATGCGGAACAGTTCCTCGCCGCAGCATGTCACCGACACAAGGGAGCCGTTGAACACTACTTCCGCCCTACCCCTCTCATTGAGCCTCCTGTCGTACACGTCAAGCTCTATCCTCTCCACGACGCTGCCGCCAAGAGGCTCGATCTCTACCCGGTACCCTGCCGGGTCCACGATGAGCCCTTGGGCTAGTAGGACGCGTTTCAGCGTATACACTACCACGCTCGGCTCGAGTACAACGTAGTTATCGAACACGCTCACAGCCTCCAGCAGCTTCCTTGCAAGATAGCTGCCCCTCCGCGGGTCCGGCGAGAACGCGTTCCTGCCGCGCGGCGCGGGGCGTAGACGCCTCCTAACAAAGAACTCGTATATCGCGACAGTAGCCTCATAGGTTATACTTGGAGCGCCAAGGGTGGAGACGGGCTTAGCGCCCAGCGGTCTCCGAAGCATATCAGAGTAGTCCACCAGTAGCAGGCCGGGCTCTTCACCGATCTCCCAGGCAGGCCTGCCTCGGGGGTCGACCACGTAAACCGGGCCCGGGCCGGAGGGGACAGTGTCCATAACTATGCTGGTCTTCGCGACACGTACCGGTATCCGCGACTCCGTTATAAGCCTCAGCGGCAGCCTAGAGCCGAGGCCGGCTATGTAGAGGCGCCAGCCTTTAGGCCCGAGGCCGGTATAGAGCGTCCTGGCGATAACGGCGGCGTCGAACAAGCTCGGCGGGGAGGCGACCACTACATGCACCTCTGCGGCATCGTCTTCTACCATCCCAAGAACCCCCAGAACCTCGGCGACATGGCGGCGCTTGCGTCACATAAACGTGTCCCCCTAGTGGTTGTCCAGCGGCCAGGAGAGCAGGTCCGCCCAGCCTTGCCTCCTAGAGCCAGGGTGATAACCGTCCAGGACATAAGAGAGGTCGGAAATGTCTTCAAAGAGGCCCTCTACCTGGTTCTCGAGACGTACGGGCTAAGGTTCATCGAGGAGATAGAGCTTCAGGAAGGGAACCAGGGGTGCCTGGTACTAGTTGTCGGCGCTGAGGACTATGGTATACCCGAGGAGGAGGCTGCCCGCCTCCCCGGTGAACGCATAGTAGCCAAGATACCCGTGGCGGTGCAGGGCATGAGCTACAACGTTGTGGTCTCCGCCGCTATAGCCCTCTACGTTATTGAGGCCAAGATCGGCGAGCCTAGAGAGGGAACCCGCGGAACCGGTGCGGCGCAATGATGTCGTAGACCTCCTCTTTTAGAGACTTGTCGGTTGAGAACGCTCCCCGTACAGCCGCCACGACGGTGGGTGCTGGAGTCTTCACGCCCCGCATAGCCATGCATAGGTGGATAGCCTCAGTTACAACCATGACGTCTGGAGAGCCAGAGGCCCGGCTCACCTCATCCGCTATTTGCATAGTCATCCTCTCCTGTATCTGAAGCCTTCTCGTGTACTTGCGCACTATCCTCACTATTTTGCTGAGTCCTATTACCTTCCCTCTTGGCAGGTAGGCTACGTGCGCGACACCGAAGAACGGTAACATGTGGTGCTCACAGAGGCTGTAGAACCTTATTCCGCTCACCACGACTAGGTCGCTCGACTCCGTGAACCACGTGTACTCGCCGTCCAGCTCGTATCCTTCGAGCAGCTCCTCTAGCATGTCGGCTACTCTGCGTGGTGTCTCGCGGAGACCCTCGCGGTCTGGGTTCTCGCCTATGGCTTCTAGTATCATGCGCACAGCTTGCTCGACCTTAGCCTTGTCTATCGCCAATGGTGGCACCTCCAAAGCCTTGTAGACTGTGTCCGTCTTCTCGGCGCCGGTGGCGGCGAGGCGTGTGGCGAGATTTTGAGCCTTCCCTGGGCCTGCTTTAACGCACGTAGCGTGCTCTCTCCAAGAAATCAATCAAATACTTAAATGTAAAGGCCTTCACTGTGTGTTACCCCACTCGGTGTCCAAGCGATGAACATCCATGAAACTCTTGGTCCAGGAAAGAAGGCCCCGGAGCTAGTCAACGTCCTAGTAGAGATACCTATGGGTAGCAACGTGAAGTACGAGTATGACAGCGAAAAAGGTGTAATATTCGTTGACCGCTTCCTCTATACCGCAATGTTCTATCCCTTCAACTACGGCTTTATACCTGGCACTCTTGAGGAGGATGGCGACCCTGTTGACGTACTTGTAGTGTCGTCGCAGCCTGTGATGCCTGGAACCGTGATAGAGGCGCGGCCCATCGGCCTACTCGTGATGGAGGACGAGGAGGGCCCCGACAGTAAGATAATAGCTGTTCCCAAGGAGAAGGTGGACCCGCAGTTCAAGGATGTAAAAGACGTTAACGACCTGCCGGAGGTTATCCGTGAACGAATAAGGCACTTCTTCGAGCACTATAAGGAGCTTGAACCCGGCAAATGGGTCAAAGTGCGTGACTGGAGAGGAGCAGAAGAGGCGTTCAAAAAGATACGGGCCGCGATAGAGAGATACAGCTCGGCAAAGAAGTAGGCATAGGGCACGCAAGCCCATATCGCTGTACTGCTTTAATTCCATTTATAACTATAAAAATATGGCAACGGTTGCCGGCTTAGCGGACAGGTGGTACATGCATGAAGATTACGCCGCTCTGCATATCGTGTACACTTATGAAACGCTCTCTTGAGCTCGAAAGCCTCTACGGCGATGAGGAGAACAACACCCGCCTCTCCATTATGCGCGAGCTTCTCGAGGCAACCGGGCTCTACATAGGCCCCGACATCGAGGCGGCGGAACTGGCCACGGTAAGCTTTCGCCGCCTGCGCAGCCTAGCCCCACGCGTAGTCGAGATGTACAGGACTCTCGCAGCGTCCTCCATGAAGATGGCTGTGGAGAGAGCGGAGGAGATAAGGAGAACAATAGAGGATAAGAGGCTAGGCGACGTGCTAGAGTTTCTCCTGCAGACTATTGCGGCTTCAACAGGCTACCGGCCCCTAGCTGGCCACTGGAGGCTGCTAGAGGAGCCGCCCAGCCAGCTGGACGTGGTAAGCGCAAAGAAGGGACGCATAGATGTTGAACAGTTTAGCCGCCTTGTAGATGAGGCCTCCTCGTCCTCGCAGCCAGTATACTACCTCTTCGCCTCGGCGCACGAGCTGCCATACGACATGCTTCTCGTGGAGAAGCTCGTTGACGAAGGCGTCTCAGTAGTAGGTGTTGTACGTGGCGAGCCCTTTGAAGACTACGCAACCGCTGAGGACCTGGACACCGTGGGGGCCACTAACTATCTCGAAGACGTGGTCGAGATAGAGGCCGCAGCCGCGCCACTAGAGGAGGACAGCCACATAGTGAGCCGTATGAACAACGCGCCCTTCGTGGTAGTGAAGGGATGCGTCCAGAGCCTATACTTCCACAACAACCCCTTGAAGACACCAATGCTTCTAGCGTTCACTGCATTCTGCCCCGTACTCGTCAAGATATTCCAGGTTCCCCCGGGAAGCGTTAACGCGATAGTAGCCTCCCCTCGCGGCGAGGGAGCAGGGGAGGCCGCCGGGGCGGCGAAATGAGCGAGAGAACCCCGCCTGAACCCCCGGCAGCGTGATGAGGTCCTATCCTTACCGAGGCCTCGGCGGCCCTCATCCCCGATCCCGCTTTTCGGCCACGGAGCAGGCCCTAGGTGCCCATGGCATGAGGCTAGAGGAGCTTGCTAGAAGGATACGAGGCTTCGACCCGGTCGCGGTGTCGCGGCTCCTCGAGGACAAGATCCAGAAGGGGTCAAAGAGGAAGTACTTCCGCTTCCGCTACAGCAGGTTCTATGGAGGCAGTGCCGTTGGCGACGTGGTTGGGTGTAACCTCCGCTGCGCGTTCTGCTGGACGGGCAAGCCGCGTGACGACACGCGTCTAGGCTTCTGGGTCACGCCCGGCGAGGCCTCGAAGAGGCTGCTCCGGCTCGCACGGCGCGGCGGCCTCGTACGCCTCTCGGCGGGCGAGCCGACTCTCGGCTGGCGCCACCTCGCGGCCCTCCTGGATAGGCTGTACGAAGATGGCCTCGAGGAGGGCAGGTTTGTCCTGGAGACCAACGGTATACTGATAGGTGCGTTCGAAGAACGTGCCCGGTTCCTGGCCGAGCACCCGCTTCGGCCCTATGTGCGGGTAAGCGTGAAGGCCTGTAACGCTACGTGGTTCCGCGTGCTCACGGCAGCGTCTGAGAGGGGGTTCGAGCTGCAGCTGAGGGCTATAGAGAGCTTGTACAGTAGTGGTGCAGTGGTAAGAGTGGCGCTTTTCGCCGCTTTCGGCGAGAAGGAATGCTGGTCAGAGCTTTTAGCGGAGATAGCTAGGCGTGCCTCCCCCCGGCTAGTCGAGGACGTAGAGATTGAACCCCTAGTGCTCTACCCTACCTCGCTCCGCAGGCTGAGGGCTCTAGGGCTGAGCCCCACGAACCCGGAGCTAGTCTACAGCCCGTAGCGGGGCGTAGTGCCTACATCAGCCGCCGAAGGAGGGGCTGCTTAGTGCCTGGGTGGAGTGCTTTGGGGAACAGGTTCTGCCTAGGAGGTAGCTGCGTCGCTGTAAGCGTTGAGGGCGCCGACGCCAGGTGCCTCGGGCTAGGGCTTTTCGAGTTCTCGCTAGCAGCGGGGTGCCTGGCCAGAGCTATACGGGCCAAGGGGGTTGCCGAGGCGCTGCGCAACCTGGTTAACGACCTCTACGCGCTCTGCGGCACCATCTACGGCTACGTGGCTGACGCTCATGAGGGCTTCTACATCCTCCACCCGAAGGATTGCAATATTACGGCTGCTGGTCGTGTGGATGGCTCCTTCTCTGTCGAGACAAGTTGTGGCCTCCGCGGCTCGTGCCGGCTGGTAAGCGCCGGGGACGGCGGGGAGAAGGCTCAGGACTAGGCCCCGGTCATTGCCGTGGCTTCCCAGTGCGTAACGTCATCATCGCCGTTTGTTACTACCGCCTATGGCGGCGGGGTCGGTGCTGCGCGGCTCTTCACCGGCCCCCCGGGGTGTCTATTCTCGGGGCGGCCTCCGACCTTTCGAGCATCCTCACACCCGCCTTTTTCACATGTGTTTCATAGACGCATGTTCGCCCGGTTCTAGTAGCTTCTTTACCATCAAGTATTACCCTGGTATTACACCCCACGGCGCTGCAGCATGGGCGCGTTCAAGCTAATCCTGGGTACACCGGTTAACGCTGTGCCACAGCCCTGGAGGCTAATCAAGTTTGACGGCGTCATGGTGAACGCCTATGAGCTCCTCTCGACGCGGCGCCGTAGCGAGCTGCGTGGCCGCGGCCTACGCCGCCTGCTGGGCATCGACGACGACACCGAGCTTTGGATAGACAGCGGCGGCTACCAGTTCTTGAAGAACAGGTTAAAGCCTAACCCGGAGAAGCTTATCCGCCTGTACAGGGAGATAGACGCAGACTACTATGTGAGCCTCGACTACCCCCCAGGCCCCAGGGATCCTCCCGGCGAACGTGCAACCAAGATAGCGAAGACCGTGGCTACTTTCATGGAGATGCGTAGCTCTCTCCGAGGCATCGCGCGGGAGGGCCGGCTGGTGCCAGTGTTCCACATCACAACCGGGGACGGGCTGGAGCTGCAGCTACGCGAGTACGAGCCCCACGCTGTGGCCGCAGCAATCGGGGGCCTCATACCCTATGTGATGCAGCGTGCCGGCAAAGGCTCGCGCCTAAAGGCGGTCCTCTTCATGCTCCTCGCGCGCCGGCTCTGGCGTGGCCGCCTACACGCCCTCGGACTCGCCTCGGCGGCGATGCTGCCCCTGCTTCGGGCAATAGGGGTGGATAGCGGCGACACGCAGACATGGAGACACAAGGCGGCATTCGGTAAGGTGGTTATACCCGGCATAGGCGAACGCCACGTGAGTGGGCGAAAGGTTAGGTTCGGGCCTGCTGTGCTCCGGGAGGAGGACGAGGTGAAGCTATTCAAAGACTACCTAGAAAGGGCGGAGAAGCTGCTAGGCATAAACACCGCAATGATAGCCGAGAGTTTTGAGGCACGTGCCCTGTTTAACGCCTGGATGATTAAACATGTAGCAGAGAACGGGTATGGCTACAGGGGGTCTAGCAAGGCGTTTCAGAACCTCTACGCCACAATAGAGGCCCTCAAGCGTCAGCCGGCGGAAGTGATAGAGGCGATGCTCGCGAGGCTCATGAACGGCGAGGCTGCTGCGCCCGCAGAGGAGGGAAGGGTTACGAGGACGACCGTATCGGCGACGCCCGGCGCGGTGGGCCACGTGGCGGTGGGCGTCTCGGAGACCTAGCCCGCCGCCCTCAGCTTCTCCGAACCAGTGACGGTTATTATGACGAAGACGCTTCGCTTATACTTTCAGCTGCGTTAAAGAACCTATGCTGCTCCGGTCTATGCACGGGGGGATGGTTGGGCAGAGACGGCAGGAAGAGCGGCTGCGATAAGACTGTGGCCCTAGTTGGCTCGCCCAACGTGGGCAAGACCACGCTTTTCAACACCCTCACCGGGTCGAGCGAGCTTGTAGCAAACTGGCCCGGCGCGACGGTCGCCGTCAAGTACGTGAAGAGGAGGCTCAACGACCTGAACGTCTGTATAGTCGACCTGCCGGGCACCTATAGCATCCACGGCACGGGGCCCGAGGAAAAAGTCACACGGGAGTTTATACTACGCGGCGACGCCGACCTCATCTTGGTGCTGGCTGACAGTACCAACCTAGAGCGCGGGATCTTCCTAGCCATCGACGTGGTCGAGCTATTCCCCAACACCATAGTCGTATTGACGAAGTTCGACGAAGCCCAGAAAAGAGGCATAAAGATAGACGTGGAGAAACTGAGCAGGCTGCTCGGGGTACCGGTCGTCGGTGTCAGCGCCCTGACCGGGGAGGGCGTAGAGAAGCTCCGCCAGCTCATATCGGCAGCGCTCCACGGGGCTACGCGGATAAAGCCCGTGCTGGACGTGGTAGTGCCGCCGGAGCTTAAGGAGCTACACGCCAGGCTCGTCAAGCGGCTAGAAGCCCACGGTGTGAAAGGGAGGCTCGCCAAGTGGCTCGCCGCCCGCCTTTTAGAGGAGACCGAATGGGCTGAGGAACTCCTGAAGCGGCTGCTACCTGGCGCCGCCGACGAGGTCGCCGCAGAGGCCAGGAGGCTAGCGGAGGAGGCCAGGAGGCGTGGAATAGAGCCCTCCACTGCGTTCGTTGCGGCGAAATACGAGATAGCGTCACGTATAGTAAACGAGGCAGTCGTGTCCAGCCACCAGCAGCAGCCCTCGACGAGCCCGGTGGACCGCGTGTTCCTTCACCCTATGCTGGGCCCCATAGCAAGCCTTGCCTCGATGTTCGCGGTGTTCCTGGCAACCTATGTGATTACAACAGGGTCGCCCCTAGACCTTCTGCTGGACTCCCTCGGGTTCCACCACGCAGCCGAGATCGTGACAAAGTATAGCCTAGTGAACCTAGTAGCCGAGGCAATGGACCGGCTGGCAGCTATCGCGATGTCTACGATACCTAACCCCGTCATAGCAAAGATGATAGGCGAGGGCGTCCTATCCTCCGGCTACGGCGTCGGCCTAGTGGTAAGCTTCCTGCCGCTAGTAGCAATACTCATGATGCTTATAGGCTTGCTCGAGGACAGTGGCCTCGTGCCTAGAATAGCGGCAGGCGTGGACGGCTTCTTCCGCCGCTTCGGGGTCAGCGGCAAGGCCGTGTTTCCTGCAATGCTGAGCCTTGGCTGCAACGTGCCCGGAGTACTGGCCACGAGGGTGCTCGACAACCCCCTGGAGCGCCGCGCAGTGGTCTTCGCAGTGCCGCTCGTGCCCTGCATGGCCAGGTTCACGGTGCTGATGGCCTTCGCGCATGTCTTCTTCCCTGGGGGGCTGAGAAGCGCCGCAGTCGTCTTTGCCATCTACATGCTCTCTATAGCGCTGTTCCTCCTAACCCTCCGGTTAATGACCAGGGGGGAGGCTGTTGGCGAGGAGTTCCTCCTAGAGCTCCCGCCGCTGAAGAAACCGAGCCTGAAGGTAGTCTGGTGGCTCACCTGGGACAAGATAAAGCACTTCCTGGTGAGGGCTGGGACTGTGATAACGTTCTTCAGTATAGTGCTCTGGCTGCTCGCAAACTACGGCCCCAGCGGCTACCTGGGCGACACGCACGCCACGTCGATGAGCTATGCCTCCATGCTGGGCCGTGTGCTGGCACCCTACATATCGGCTATAATAGGCGTTGGCGAGGACCTCGCCTGGAGGCTCGGATTCGGCTTCATAGGCGGCTTCGTGGCGAAGGAGGTGTTCCTTGACGCGCTGGCGGCGGTGGCTCCGGGGCCCAAGGGCCTATGGTCGTATCATCTCACGCCGGCGCAGGCACTAGCAGTAATGGTGGCGGTAACCCTCTACATCCCATGCGTGGCAACACTGTCGGCCATGTACAGCGAGACCGGGGAGAAGAAGCTAGTACTGCTCGCCTTCATTTACGACATGGTACTGGCCTCTGTGGCGGCAGCGGCGGTGCGCCTCCTAGCGGCCCTGGTCTAGGGTTTCTCTGGCCGGGCGGCTCCTATGCTATCACAACCCGGTTGCCGCCGCGCCGCTTAGCCTCGCGAAGCAGGCGGGCGGCGAGCCTCCTAGAGGGTGTTGCGGTATACGCCGTTCTGCGGTCGCCGCGCCTGCTGACCAGGCCCACATAGCCCTTAACAGCGACTATGGTTACATTGACTCCGGCCTCGTTCAGCCTCTTTTTCACCTCCTCCAGGTCCCTGCGCAGCTCCTCGGGCTCGACGAACGGCACCTCTATGACCGCCTCCTCGGTCCCCCTCTCCCAGTCGAGGCCATAGACGACGTAGCCGTGCCAGCGTGTCACAAGCTCGTCGACAAGGCGGCTTAGAAGCCCGGTGGCAGGGTTGGGGCTGTAGCGGCTCCACCCCCTCTCCTCGACAACCTCCTCAAACCTGTCAAGATCTATGACGAGAACCGTGCCCTCGACGAGGCCCTTCGAGCCCTCGTCTGCCTCCTCCCGGCGCCGCCGCATACAGTAGCCCCCGGGCTTGGCCGGTGGCACCGTTGCCCCATATCCTAACAGCCGGCGTATTTGTTAAATTTGTCCAGGACAAACCTATGTTACATGGCGAGGGTGTGCCCGTCTTGTCCTCAAAGGATTCTCGTATCCTCCTCCTCGAGGAGGAAAAGATTCTACGCCGTGCCGTTGACTTGCTCGGCCTCGGCCCAGAGGTCTACGAGGCTCTCCGCATCCCCGAGCGTGTAATCCAGGTGAAGATCCCCGTCAGGCGCGATGATGGCAGCGTGTCTGTCTTCACCGGGTGGCGTAGCCAGCACAACAGCGCCCTCGGCCCCTACAAGGGCGGCATAAGGTTCCACCCCGGCGTCACGATGGAGGAGGTTGAAGCCTTAAGCATGATGATGACCTGGAAGAACGCCCTCGCAGGCCTCCCCTATGGTGGCGGCAAAGGCGGCGTGCGGGTTGACCCGCACACCCTGTCTCCCCGTGAGCTGGAGCAGCTCTCTAGGGGCTATATACGCGGCATATACAAGTACATTGGCCCGGACCAGGATATACCCGCGCCGGACGTTTACACGAACCCCCAGATAATGGCCTGGATGATGGACGAGTACTACCGTGTAACCGGGCTACACCACTTCGGGGTCATCACGGGTAAGCCGAAGCTGCTGGGCGGCCTGGAGACGAGGATAGTAGCCACGGGTCTCGGCGTAGCCGTGGCGGCACGGGAGATAGCCGGGAAGATGTGGGGCGGTCTTGAGGGCAGGACTGTCGCCGTGCAGGGCTATGGCAACGCCGGCTACTATGCGGCGAAGTTCCTGCACGAAATGGGCGCCATAGTTGTGGCCGTCAGCGACAGCCGCGGCGGTATATACAGCAGCAGGGGGCTCGACCCGGACGAGGTCAAGCAGGTGAAGAACAAGACAGGCTCGGTCATCTACTACGATAAGGCTGAGAGGAGGATAACAAACGAGGAGCTACTAGAACTAGATGTCGACATACTCGTGCCCGCTGCCATAGAGGACGTTATAACAAAGGATAACGCTGCAAGGGTGAAGGCCAGGCTCATAGTGGAGGCTGCTAACGGCCCGACAACGGCAGAGGCGGACCAGATACTGGCAGAGAAGGGCACCGTAGTGGTGCCCGACATACTGGCCAATGCGGGCGGCGTAATAATGAGCCACGTCGAGTGGATGAACAACCGCATAGGGGGAATGATAACCGAGGAGCAGGCACGCGAGATGCTCGAGAAAAAGATGAGCCACAATGCTGCAACCCTCTGGGAGTACTGGCACCGGGAGCTGGAGCCGGGCAAACACCCCATGCGCGACGCTGCCTACATGCTAGCTGTCAGCAGGGTCGTGGAGGCTATGAAGCTCCGCGGCCAGCTCTAGTAGCTCCCCCTCTTTTTCTCCCCGCCCTCTCCATGCCTATCCCTGGGCCCGGAACCCGGGCGGCACCTTCTCCGCGACCTCCGGGTTAACCAGGTTAGGTGGAACCCTGCCCTCCCTGAAGGCAAGCAGGTTGTCAAGCACAGCGCAGGTCATAGCCTGCCTTGCCTCCCGCGTGGCGCTCCCTATATGGGGCGCCAGTACGACGTTCTCTAGACGCGTTAACGGGTGGTCCGGGGGCAGCGGCTCCTCGTGGAACACGTCGAGGCCGGCTGCGGCTATCCAGCCCTCGCGGAGGGCACGCACGAGCGCCTCGGTGTCGACCACCGCTCCTCTAGCAGTGTTGACTAGTATGGCCGTGGGCTTCATCAGCTTCAGCTCCCTCTCCCCTATCATGCCCCGCGTCTCCGGCGTCAGCGGGACGTGGAGGCTCACAACGTCCGAGCTACGTAGGAGGTCCTCGAGTGTCGTGTACTTGGCGCCTATCTCTTCCTCCACCTCTCTAGGGGCGCGGCGGCGGCTATAGTAGAGCACACGCATGCCGAACCCCTTGGCTCCTATTCTGGCCACGGCTCTCCCTATCCTGCCGAACCCTACTATGCCGAGCGTCTTCCCCCTTAGCTCCATCCCCAGGAAGAGTTCCGGGTGCCACCCGGTTCCGCTGCGGAACCATTCTCCGCTCCTCACGTAGCGGTCCGCCTTTACTATGTGCCTGGCGGCTGCGAGTATGAGGGCCCATGTGAGCTCGGCGGTGGCCTCCGTTAGCACGTTCGGAGTATTAGTCACGTAGACGCCGTGCCGTGTCGCACACTCCACATCTATATTGTCGTAGCCTACGGCGTACTGCGATACTATCCTGGTACCGTGGCTAGCCGCCTCCCTGATGAAGCCGCAGTCAATCCTATCAGTCAGCAGCGTTACGAAGCCATCGTAGCCCTCCCGTGCCTTCTCCAGCAACACCTCGTACGGGGGATGCCTCCACTCCGGCCACACATCAGCCTCGAACTCGGAGAGAAGCCTCTCGAAACAGGGCCCGGGAAGCCGACGCGTCACAAAGAGGCGTGGCGCCTCCACTCCCCACTACACCGCCTAGAGAAGCCGCCGGAGGCCGCATAAGGGCTAATACGTTACCACGCCTAGCCGACGCCTCCACCGTCGCCGGGCAGGGCGGCCACAGACACCCGTCCACCGTGGTCGGGGGTCAACACGCGCATCCCGCAAACCTCCTGGAGGCTCCCCTCCACCTCCACCCTGGAGCCCACCGGTATCTCCATGTAGCGCAGGCGGTGAGTCACAACAAGCACGGCACCCTGGTCGCCACATACACGGTAGTATGCAGGCGTAGTGTAGCCCACCGCGCTACACACCACGCCCGCGGCACGCCCCCTGCCCAGGCTCCTCACCCGCGTGCAGGGGACAGGCCGCGTGCATGGAACCAGCCTCACGTTGTACTCGACCCCGTTGAGTCTCCCGAAGAGCAGCCGCTGGGCTGCAAGCCTGGAGTGGAGAGCCTCATCGCTCCTGCTCCAGCCGTGGCCGCCAGCCAGGTGGGGCTCGGTGATGCCTCTCTCGCGCAGCTCGCGCAGAGCCTCATACGCCCGCTCCGCAGCCCTCCACCCGTAGACCACCAGGTCTACGTCTCCGGCGCTTCGGGGCGAATAGGCGAGCCCCCCGGTGACGCCCACCTCGCCCACGGCGGCCTCCAGGAGGGAGACGAGTAGCCGCCCCGCCCGACAGGCACGGGTCGAGCACTCGCCTCTCATCAGGTTCTCGGCGGCCTCCAGGGGGGAGACGAGGTCCGCGGCCTCCGGGTCGGCCACGGGCACGGGGAAGTCGAAGCAACGCGTCATAGCTGCCACGGCTTGGGGCCTCGGGGCCCAAGTCTTCCGGCCGTGGAGGAGCCGTGGCGTGTAGACCAGGCGGGGTAGCGGGTGGAAGCAGCCCTTAACGAAGCCCACCACGCCGCCGGTCCTCACGAGCCAGCCCTCAACGGGGCCCAGCCCGCGCCGAGGCAAGGAGATAGACACCCTGGATGCGGCCAAGGGCTGCCAAAACCGCGTAGAGGCGCCGCGGCCCCCGTGGCGTCCTCCCGGGGAGGGGGCGGGCTCTCAGAGCCTCACACAGGACGGGGCCTTCTCCTTGGCGCAGACGAGTACGGCCTCACTGCTCTTCCTTGCCGCGTTGGCCACGTGGCGCAGGAGGTAGAGTATCTGAGGCAGCTCCGCCACTATCTCGTCCCGGTTCGCCGTGTTGAACTCTTTGCAGTAGCCCCACTTGCACAGCCTGACCCTCGTCCCCTCGACCTCCATGCGCGCCACTCCGCGGTGGAACGAGAAGCGCCCCTCACGCAGCGACATCACGGTCTCAGGCTTGACCCTTACGAGTATGAGGCCGTCGCCGCCCGGCACTATGCGCCAGCTAGTGCAGAGGGCCTTCACCTTGCCGCCCTCCGCGCCCGCCGCCTCGCCTATGCAGCGCAGCCTCTTAAGCGCCAGAGCGATCTCGTCGAGCATCTCCGAGATCGTGTAGACTACGTTGTTAGCCTTGTTCTCCACCAGCGTCTCAGCCGGCCTAACCGACTCCCTCATCCTGTTGGCCATTGCCTCGAGGCTCCTCGCCGCGGTCTCCAGGGGCTCGAACTCCGCCACTGCAGGCTACACCTCCCGGCTCCTTGGCTAGACCCGGCGCGTACACCCCCAACCCCCACGATTTATAGCTTAATTAGGCGCAAAGTGCTGCGCAGCTGTTAGACCCCAGGAGCCTAGGCCGTGGAGAACCCCTCACCGAGACTATCGGCGATACCAGGCATAGGGGAGAAGACCGCACGGAAACTAGCGGAGGAGCTGGGCGGCGAGGACAACGCCCTCAAGGCGCTCCTAGAAGCCGACGTCCCCCGGATAGCCGCGGCAGTGGGCTCGGAGAGGAAGGCGCTGCGCCTCATACGCGCTGCACGCGCCAGCCTCGAAGGCTACCGTCCCGACGAGGTGCTGGGAACCAGCGATGCCGCAGACATCTACAACAAGGCGCTAGGCTACGTCGCCTCCTTCGCCGCGAGCAAGCCAGCAAGGCTCCTCATACTGGCCCACAGCCCCGCGCCCTCTCACATAGCCCCCAGGCTGCTGGCCTCCACCATGGAGAGGCTCAGCGTCCTCAACGGGCTGCCCCCCGGCTCACTAACCAAGGCGGCCAGCATACTGGAGAGACTCACCTGGCCTAAGAACTGCCTCCACGCCAAGAGAGTGGTGCTCGCACCTAGAGGGCGAGCCGCCGAGGCCAGGAAGGCCCTCGCAGGGATAGAA
>Ga0256833_1001881_pt1 | contig 15141 bp, 9 predicted proteins | sample 356284metaG_FD_190535 | JGI IMG/M metagenome (GOLD analysis project Ga0256833, IMG submission 190535) | Hydrothermal vent microbial communities from Mid Atlantic Ridge, Atlantic Ocean - 356-284 | ecosystem: Environmental > Aquatic > Marine > Hydrothermal vents | place: Atlantic Ocean: Mid...
CAGGCGCGGCGGTAGGCTGTACGGTCACCGGCGCGATCTGCCCCGGGCGGCGCAGGATGACAATGCTCGGCGCGGCGGGCACCGGGTTGGCGGTGGCGGTCGCCTCGGACGTAACCGCCGCGTTGGTGGCGGTCGGGACGCTGTTTTGCAGGGTAAACGAGTCGGCAAGGGTGACGTTGGAGGTGGCTTGTTCCACCTGCGCCGCCTCGGGGGTGATTAACGCTGAGAAGGCCTGCTCATCGAGCATCGCCAGGCTTTGCGCGCCGATGATCGTGGCGAGCGTGCTGCCGGTGACCAGCGACATGCGGACGGCAAAGCGTTTGGTTGCGTTCAGTTTTGCTGCGGACATTGTGCTCTCTCCTTGACTTGACAAGCCCAAGGATAGAGCAGAGGGCGGGGGGATGTTTTAACAGTGCCTCAAATCTACCTTAAATGCACCTTAACTCGATCCGCTTATCCCGACACTCAAGGCAAGCGTCACGCCTTGCTTGCGTGGACAGGCGTTGGAGCACTTCATTTTCGCATCTGAATTATTAGCATTAGGTCGCATACCCATGGGCGTAAAACTACTCGCAAACTCCTTGTCCTCTCAACCGCTCACAATCCCTCGCCCCAGGCCCGCCGCCGCCTCACGGATGAAAACACGCGCGCCCTCTCCGGCAAATTGGCCCAGTGCTCGGACGGCCTTGACCCACTGCTCCCGCTCACCACGCTTGAAAAGCCCCAGCCACTCTTCACGCGCCAGGAACTGCCCCAACTCCTCCTCGCTCTCAGTGCCAGCCTGGCGCAGTAGCTCCAACAGCTTTTCGGAAAGCCACCACAACATTACTTCGGCGGTGGCACAATAGCCGCTCGGGTAACGCTCCTCTTTGGTGATGAAACCGCGATCTTCCAGATAGCGCACCTCAGCACGACAAGCCAGCGCCGCATCTCGCAGCTTCTCCAAATCAAATTCCCGCTTCCCGAGCAACAGCGGTGCTTGATCAAGCGCGATCAGGGCGAACGCTTTGCGCTTGTCCGCAGACCAGTTGTGCCATGTCACCGCTAACGCGCTTTCCGCCGTGCGCAAAAGCTCCTGCCCCACGTATTCCTTGCGCTCTGACGGTGGCATTTCGCTTTCGTAAGCGTCCCACAGCGCCGCGCCCGCATATTGCAACAGATAGGGATGCCCGCCCGCAATGCGCAAGATGAAGCGCACCTCCTCCTCGCTGAAACGTTTGTCTTTGCCGCCCCTCTGAAGAACTTGTCGTGCGGCTTTCTCGTCAAATGGCTTCAAGGGCAATTCCCAAGCTGTGTTGAAGAAGGGAGAGCCACCGGTCAGATGCTGGGTCTGCATGTTCAGCTCCGCAACCGACTGACGAGAGGCGATGATCATCGAAAGCGCGTGCCCAAAACGCGAAGTCAACGTGCGCAGCTTGCTGAAAAACTCTCCGCTGCCGAGGGACGGGTGGTTGAGCACCACATCGAACTCGTCGAGCAGCAGCACCAAATGCCACCCTTCTTTTTTCACGGCCATTAAGAAGCCTTCCAGCGCCGATACAGAAAATTCTCCGCGCTGACATTTTTCGTAGGCCTCCAACAGCGACGAGGTCGCGTTTGGCTGAGGGATAGCTTCCAGCAGCGCACCAAAAGCGCCCTCCCAAAATTTCTTGGGATTAAGGTCGGCATCCCAAGCCTGCGCGTCGGTGTAATAAAACACCAGACGCTCCCCCTCCTCTTCGTACAAAGTATGGCGCGTGTCCGGGTGGCTCAGGTAGTGAAGCAGCGAGGTTTTCCCGCTGCGTGGCTCGCCGGTGATGGCGGGAGACTCGCCGTTGAGAATGCGCTGGCAAATTCTCTGTCTCTCGCCACGGCGGTTGACAAACTCATCCGGCTCAAGCACTCTGCCGGTCACGAACGGAAAATGCTTCTTCATACAAACCTCCTAGAACCAGTTGGTGACCAGCTGCGCACCACCGAAAAAGCTGAGCCAGATCAAGAAGGCGTGGATGGGGAGCGAGAGCGCCCACCCCCACAACAGCGGATGTTCGCGGTTTTCAAGCAGATCTGCCACGCCGAACGCCACGCCGAACGCCACGCCGACCGCCACGACGCCCGCCACGACGCCCGCCACGCCGCCCGCCACGCCGACCGCCACGACGAGCGCAAACGAGGTTGTTATGTCTCTCGGCTTAAAGGTTATCTCCAAGACGCCAGTCAACAGCCAAAGGAGAGGCAGACCAATCAATGCGAAAGAGAGATACCCCTGAGCCGTCAGCGGGGCTTCCGGGCGCAGAGGCAGGCGTTCCAGGCCCAGACCCAGGGATAACCAGAATAGGGGCAGCCAGACCAGGGTGCTGGCCAGCCAGGCGCCTGGTCGGTGCAAGGCTTTCTCTCCAAATTGCTCCTTGTATTCGTGAAACCGCACGGGCGTGACCAGCAACCACCACAGGAGACGGAACCAGTCCAGTGGGTTCCAGGGTGAGAGTTGCTTCTGTTTTGACCGTTCTTGTTGAGGTTTTTTCGCCGGTTTCGGCGTTTCCTGATTTTGCCGTTGCTGCCGTTCCCGCTTCCGCTTCAGTTCGGCCTGCGCTTCCCGCAGTTGCCGTTGTATAGTAGCGACCCGTTTCCATACATTCTCGCCGGTCACGGCGATGTGCAGATAGCGGGTGGCCTCCTTATAATGGGGGTTTTCGTGAAGCACCTCCAGAAGCAGGGGGATGGCCTCTTCGGGGTGACCTTGCTCCAGCGCGCCCAGTGCCTGCTGGTAGCGGGCCTCCATCCATACCTGTTTCTGCATCCGCTCAATAAATTGCATCAGTTCCGGGCATACCCCGCCCAGTGCAGGGTACTTTTCCCGCAGGGCTTCGGCCTGTTCCAGGGCCTGGGTATAGCGCTTTTCCCGTTCCAGGGCCTGCAGTCGTTTCACTGCAGCGCTGCACAGGCCCTGCAGAGCTTCCTGATGGTGGGGGTCAATACGCAGCACCCCCTCATACCACTGGACTTTTTTCTTCAGACTCCGGGTCTGCTCGGCCCGTTTCAGGTAAAGCTGCACCAGCCGGGGCCGGGCCACGGCTGGAAAGACCTCCTGCAGTCGCTCCAGCAGATCCTGGGCTGTGTCTAACTCTCTCTGGCTCAGATAGATGGTGCTGAGCAAATCCATCGCCCGGCCATGGTTGGGGTTGATGGTCAGGGCCTGTTCCAGAAGCTCCTGGCTGGCCTCCAGATTCCCGGCCTGATACAGGCTATACGCCGCGCGGTACAGGTTCTCCGCAGCCGGTTCCAGGTAGTCTAGCTCCTTCTGCACCGTGGTCGGGGGATAGCGTTGGGCAATCCAGCGACGCAGCAGCTCTACCCGGAAACGGTAGCCGGGGTCGGCCGGCTCGAGGATATCCCATTCCTGCAGCAACCGCGGGGCCTCCTCCAGCTCCCGGATGACCAGACGCACGCCGCTTTCCTGAAGAATGCGGGCGAGAGCTTCTTCGGTGACCGGGCCGGGCCCGGCTTGAGCCAGCGCGGCCGCGACCACCTTTTCCGCGGGGCCCAGGCCGTCCCAGAGCCACTGCAGCGCGTTGGCGCTACGTTCCAGGGTGGCGGGCACGGCCGCGTCCACATCTTCGGGCCGTACCGTGGGCGGCTCTTCAGGCTCCTCTTCATGCAATCGCTCCCACACCTCCCAGCACAGGGCCTGGGTGAGGTAGGGATGGCCGTGGGTCAGGACCCAGACCCGGTCCACGCTCTCCCGGGGCCAGCGCAGGCTGCCGTTGCGCTCGGCCAGGCGAACCAGGGCCTTGGTATCCTCCCGGGGGAGGAGGGAGACCCGTTTGGTGGGCACGCCTTTGAAGAGGGCCAGGGCGATGTGACTCAGGTCGCGGATGTTGCGGCCCAGCACGAAGACGAACTGGAGCCGGGCCGGGTCGTGGTTCAGCAACTCCCGCAGGTAGGGGAAGAAGGCGCGGGCGGCCTGGCCCTGCTCGGGGGCGGCCAGTACGTCGAACTCGTCAAAGAGCAGCACCAGGCTGTGGCCCCGGGGTAGATGTTCCAGGGCCTGAGGGAGCCAGGTCTCCCGGAAGGCCGTTTCGGGGTTCCGGTCCAGGTCGGGCCAGGGGAGGTCGAATCTCTCGGCGATGGTCCGGGCCAGCTCCTCCAGTACCCGGCCCAGGGGCCAGGCCGCGCGGTTTTGCAGGTCGAAGTACACGGGCAGGTAGGGGCCGCGATTGGGGAGGCTGTCCTCCAGATATTGCAGGATGGAAGTCTTGCCGATGCGCCGCTGGCCGTAGAGGGTCGTCGCGCTGTGGTGGGGGGCTCGAAGCACCCGCAGGATCTCCCGCACCACATCTTCCCGGCCCACAAAGGCGGGCGTCTTGCCTACAGGGTTGCCGGCAATGTAAGGGTTGAGTAACATGGCCCCTCAATTACCCTCTATCGGTGTAAAAGGAGCGGCGTGCCACGCATTGCAAACCGCGTTCTCACCGCAAGAGATGGAACAAAATGCCGGCCAGCACGACCATCTGGCTGAGCCAGAAACCAAAGGCCCAACGGATCAACGAGGCTTTGATTTCCGCTATCTCCCGGCGCACCTGTTCGATTTCCAGGCGCAACTCTTTGCGTACTTGCTCAATTTCGAGACGCAGTTCCGCGCGCATCTGCTCAATTTCTTTGGTCAGTGCGGCGCGCACCTGTTCGACTTCCAGTCGCACCTCCGCCACGTCTCGTTGTCGGGCTACGTCGGAAGGCAAGTGGCTCAGGAAGAACTCCATCACCAGCAGACCCTCTTCCTGTCCCAGGGCCTGCTGCAGGATGCGAGCGACCTGCGTATAGGAGGGTAAAGTGCGCTCAGGCATATACTTCCCTCCAGCCCGGTCTCGGGAATATTCTTATTGTACCAGGAGAATGCACGACGCACCGTTCATCGCTTACCAACGAGTGTCTTGCAGTTTAGTGGGCGCGCCTTATCCCACCGCTCAAGTGGCGGAGCGCTTTTAAAGGTCAGCGCCATTGTATCACCTCGTGCCACTACATGGCCACCTACCAAATTGAAATACGCTCCTTACCAAACAACCCGCAGTGCGCTGTCCGCGGCCCGCCGCCCGTTCCGCAACGACCGATGACCGAGGGCATAACGCAGTGCACAACTCGCGATCTGCCGTCCGTCCTCTTCCTTACCCACCATCGACCGTTGACCATCAACCAACCCACGACCGACCATCAACGAACTTCCAACGATCGACGACCGACGGCCGACGACCGACGGTCGACGGAAACCACCACCGACCACCGACCATTCACCGCGCCCTTCGAATCGCCTCCACGGCCTCGGGGTTGACCAGCGCGGAAGTGTCGCCCGGGTCCTGGCCCAAATATGCGGCCCGAATCATGCGCCGCATGACCTTGGCGTTGCGGGTCTTGGGCAGGTCATCCACGAAGTGCACGGCTTTGGGGGCCAGCGGCTTGCCCAAGGCCCGGGCCACCATGTCCCGCAGTTCGGCGCGCAGCGCGTCGTTGGGCTCGTGCCCCGGCGCCAGCACCGCGAACACCACCAGGGCCTGGCCCTTCACCTCGTCGGGCACGCCGATGGCCGCGGCCTCCACCACCGCGGGGTGTTCCACCACCACCGATTCCACCTCCGCGGGGCCTAAGCGTTTGCCGGCCACCTTGATGGTGTCGTCGGAGCGGCCCAGGATGTACCACTGGCCGTCCGCGTCGATGAAGGCGAAGTCGCCGTGCACCCACACATTGGGCCAGCGGCTCCAGTAAGTTTGCAGGTAACGTTCGGGGTCCTTCCAGAAGCCGCGGGTCATGCCAATCCACGGCTGCTTGATGACCAGCTCGCCCACCTGCTCTCGCACGGGGCGGCCCGCCTCGTCGAACACATCGGCATCCATGCCCGGGCAGGCCGCGGAGAACGCGCACGGCTTGAGGAGCAGCAGGGGGTTGCCCATGAGAATGCCGCCCGAGATTTCGGTGCCGCCCGAGTAGTTGATGATGGGCCGCTTGCCCTCGCCGACTTCCTGAAAGAGCCACATCCACGGTTCGGGGTTCCACGGCTCGCCGGTAGAGGCGAAGAATTTGAGGCTGCTCAGGTCGTGCCGGCGCACGGGTTCCACCCCGTGGGGGATGATGGCCCGCACATAAGTGGGCGACAGGCCCAGGTGGGTGAGGCGGTGGCGTTCCACCAGGGCCCACACCCGGTCCACCGCGGGGTAATCGGGTGCGCCGTCGTAAAGGAACATGGTGCTGCCCAAGGTCAACGCGCCGAACACCAGCCAGGGGCCCATCATCCAGCCCATGTCGGTCATCCACCAGATGCGGTCACCGGGGTGCACATCGGTGCCAAAGGCCATGTCTTGGGCGCCCTTGATGGGAAAGCCGCAATGGGTGTGCACCGCACCTTTGGGGCGGCCGGTGGTGCCGCTGGTGTAGATAATCATGAGCAGGTCTTCCGCGTCGGTTACTTCGGTGGCCGCGGCATCGGCCTGCTGGGGGATGAGCTCGTGCCACCACACATCCCGACCCGGTTGCATGGGCGTGTCGTCTAAGCCCACCCGGCGATGCACAATCATGTGCTGCAGCGTGGGCATCTGGGCCGCGGCCGCGTCCGCGACGGGCTTCATGCGTACCACCTTCCCGCGGCGGAAGAAGCCATCGGCCACGAAGAGGGCCTTGGCGTCCGCGTCCTTCAGCCGGGTGACCACGGCCTCGACGCCATAGCCCGAGAACAGGGGCAAAATCACGCCGCCGATTTTGGCGATGGCCAGCAGCGCGATGACGATTTCGGGCGTCATGGGCATGTAGAGGCCGATGGCGTCGCCCTTGTCCAGGCCCAGGCTGCGCAGTGCGTTGGCCGCGCGGTTGACTTCCCGGAAGAGCTGGCCGTAGGTCAGGGTGCGGGTCTGGCCCTCTTCCCCTTCCCAAATGAGGGCCGGTTGGTGCTCGGTGGGCGTGCCCATGTACTTGTCCAGCAGGTTGTGGACGATGTTCATCTTGCCGCCCACGCACCAGCGGGGCCATTGGGGCCCCCGGCTCAGGTCCACGATTTGGGTGTAGGGCTCGTAAAACTCGATGCCCAAATACTTCAGCACGGCTTCGGTGAACCAGGCGATGTCTTGGGTCGAGCGTTCCATGAGGGTGGCATAATCGGGAATGCCGTGGCGCCGCATGAAGTGGGTCAAATGGGCGCGGTCCACATATTCGGGGGTGGGGTGCCACACGAAGGGATTGTGGTAGAGGAAGGACTCGTTCATGGGCGACCTCCAACGGTGGGGGGAAGGCCCGATGGGCCGCAATCGAAGGCCAGATGCAGAGCGAATTATACCCGCATCTGCGCGACAAGCAGGCTATGCTATAATCAAAGTGCTCCTGGTTTCTGGTTTGGTTTTCGGACGAGGAGGGGGAGGGAGACCGCGCTTGGGCACCCCGGCCCTGGCTTGAGCAATCCCACGCGCCAATGGCAGCGCGCCGCGACCCTGCCCTGGGGCGCGGTTCCCGGCTATGGCCAGGCCAAAGCATCCAAACCCGGCGCAGCCCGCGCCGCGTCGTTGGACGCGGTGGCGGCCATTCCTTGGAACTTACACCAATAGAGGTATCGTATGAGCGACGGAACTTTACGCATCATTCCCTTAGGAGGTTTGGGCGAAATCGGCAAGAACATGATGGCCTACGAATACGGCGATGACATCCTCATCGTCGACACGGGCCTCATGTTCCCCACCAGCGACATGCCGGGGGTCGATTACATCATCCCCGATTTTCAGTACCTGCACGACAAGGCCCACCGGGTACGGGGCATCGTCTACACTCACGGCCACGAGGACCACACCGGCGCGGTGCGCCATGTGCTGGAGCGCATTCCCGTGCCCATGTATGCCACGCCCCTCACCAAAGGCCTGCTGCAGGTCAAACTGCGGGGCGACCGCAACCTCAAGAATCTGCCCATCCACGAGGTGCGACCCGGCGACCGGGTGCGCATCGGCCCCTTCCAGGTGGAATTCATCCATGTGACCCACTCCATCCCCGATTCGGTGGCCCTGGCCATCACCACGCCGGTGGGGTTGGTGGTGCACACGGGCGATTACAAATTCGACCACACGCCCATCGATGGTAAGCCCACCGACTTCGCCGCGCTGGCCGCGCTTTCCCGCCGCAGCGGGGGCGTGCTGGCCCTGCTGGCCGATTCCACCAACGCGGACAAGCCCGGCTGGACCCCCTCCGAACGGGTCATCACCCCCGCGCTGGAAGCCGCGATGCGCGAAGCCCCGGGGCGGGTGCTGGTGGCCACTTTCGCCTCCCTCATCTCGCGCATGCAGCAAGTGGCCGATGTGGCCACCCGCTTGGGCCGCAAAATGGCCTTCGTGGGCACCAGCATGGTGGAAAACGCCAAAATGGCCCGCAAACTGGGCTATTTGCGCATCGACGACGAAGTGCTGGTTCCCCTGGAGCAGGCCCTCAAGCTGCCGCCCGAGCAGGTGGTGCTCATGGTCACCGGCTCCCAGGGGGAACCGTCGTCCATCCTGGGCCGTCTGGCCGGGGGCAGCGGCCGCGGCCGGCGACCGCCCTTCACCGTGCAGGCCGGGGATACCATCATCATCTCCGCGCATCCCATCCCGGGCAACACCGAAAATGTCTATCGCACCATCAACAGCCTCATTCGCAAAGGCGCGCATGTGCTCTACGACCCCATCGCCCGGGTGCATGTCTCGGGCCACGCCAGCCAGGAAGAGATGAAGCTCATGCTCAACCTGGTGCGGCCCAAGTTCTTCATTCCCATCCATGGCGAGCTGCGCCACCTGGACCAGCACCGCCGCATGGCCCAGCAGCTGGGCATTCCGGGCGAGCGCATCGCGGTGGTGGAAAACGGCCAGGTGGTGGAATTCCACAACGGCCAGATGCGCCTGGCCGAGCGGGTGCCGGGCGGCTGGGTGTTCGTCGAGGGCGCGGCCGTGGGCGAATCCAGCATCCGCGAAATCAAAGAGCGCCAGGCCCTGGCTCGGGGCGGCCTGCTGTTGGTCACCGTGCCGGTGGACGCGGCCACGGGCAAACTGGCCGGCGATGTGGATGTCATCACCCGGGGCTTTGTGTATCCCGAAGGCGCGGAGGAATTCGCCGCGGTGCTGCGCAAGCGCATCAAGAAGGCCCTCAAGGGCGCAGTGGGCGATTTGGAAAAGGCTTTGGAGCAAGCGGTGCGCAACTTCGTCTATAGCGAATTGCGCCGGCGGCCGCAGATTTTCGTCACCGTCAAGGATGTGACCCGCAGCGGCCCCGCGGCCGGGGCCAATGGCGGCACCCCGCGCCGCGGCAAAAAAGGGGGAGGTGAGCGATGAACTTCCTCATCACCGGCGTGGCCGGCTTTTTGGGCGCGGCCCTGGCCCGCCGCCTGGTGCGTGAGGGCCATCAGGTGCGCGGCTTAGACGACCTTTCCACCGGCGACCCCAATCGGGTGCCGCCTGAGGTGCTCTTCACTCGGGGCGATGTGAACGACCGGCCCAAGCTGTGGACCTTGCTCCACGACATCGACTGCGTCTATCACCTGGCCGCGCGCGTTTCGGTGCCCGAATCGGTCCTCTACCCCCGGGAGTACAACCAGGTCAATGTGGGCGGCACCGTGACCCTCATGGAGGCCATCCGCGATGTGGGCGTGCGGCGGGTGATTTTCGTCTCGTCGGGTGCGGTGTATGGCCACCAGCCCACCCAGCCCCTGCGGGAGGACATGCTGCCCAACCCGGGTTCCCCCTACGCGGTGTCGAAACTGGCCGCGGAGCATTATGTGCACACCATCGGCCGGCGGTGGGGGGTGGAAACCGTGGCCCTGCGGGTGTTCAACGCCTATGGCCCCCATCAGCCTTTGCCGCCGGCTTACCCGCCCGTGGTGGCCAATTTTCTCTACCAGGCCGTGCGGGGCGGCACCCTGGTCATCCACGGCGATGGCACCCAAACCCGGGATTTCGTCTATGTGGACGATGTGGTGCAGGCCCTGGTGGCCGCGGCCACCGCGCCCGGCGTGGCCTATCAGACCATCAATGTGGGCAGCGGCGTCGAGACTGCGGTGCGCGACCTGGCCGAGCGCATCGTGGCCCTGACGGGCCGGCGGGCGCAAATCATCCACAACCCCCGGGGCCAAAGCGGCGTGCCCCGCATGCGGGCCGACCTGACCAAAGCCCGCCGCCTGTTGCGCTATGAGCCCCGCTTCTCGCTGGAAGCCGGTCTGCAAGCCACCCTGGAACAGGACTCGCGCTTCCACATGCCCGCGCCGGTTCCCCAGCAGGCCCTGTGACTTGGGCCCGCCGCCGGCGTCGGCTCCCCACCGGTGACAATTCGCGATTTTCCCCCGGGCCGGGCTGTGCTATGATGAAAATGCAGCCCGGCCTCGCCGCGTTCCCATAGTCTATCGCCGCAACACAGCCCGCACTGCACCGGGTGCGTGAAACCGCACACCGTTCGGGCCGTCTTCTTTATACCCATCTTCTTCAGGAGGTATGCCATGAGCGCGCATTTGAACCCCTTTGCCATGGCGCAGGCCCAGTTGGACGAGGCCGCGCGGTATTTGCATCTGGACCCCGCGACCCATGAGTTCCTGCGCTGGCCCAAGAAGGAAGTGCAGGTCACTTTCTCGGTGCGTATGGACGATGGCTCGGTGCGGGTGTTCCGCGGCTTTCGGGTGCAATACAACGACGCCCGGGGCCCGGCCAAGGGCGGCATTCGGTTCCACCCCGAAGAAACCATCGACACGGTGCGGGCCCTGGCCGCGTGGATGACCTGGAAGACCGCGGTCATGAACCTGCCTTTGGGCGGCGGCAAAGGCGGCGTCATCGTCGACCCGCGCGAGCTCTCGCCCTATGAGCTGGAGCGCCTCTCCCGGGCCTATGTGCGCGCGGTGGGCGCGGAAATGTTTGGCCTGCGTAAGGATGTGCCCGCGCCCGATGTCTACACCAACGCCCAGATTATGGCCTGGATGATGGACGAATACGCCACCATCGTGGGCCACACCGAATTCGGCATGATTACCGGCAAGCCCATCCCCTTGGGGGGCTCGCTGGGCCGCAACGACGCCACGGCCCGAGGCGGCATGTATGTGCTGCGGGAAGCGGCCCGCACTTTGGGCCTGGAGCTGCAGGGGGCGACCACGGCCATTCAGGGCTACGGCAACGCGGGGCACTTCGCCCATAGCCTGGGGCAGAAGCTGCTGGGCCTCAAGGTGGTCGCGGTGTCCGATTCCAAGGGCGCCATTTACAACCCCGAAGGCCTGGACCCCCAGGCCGTCTATCGCCACAAGCGGGAAACCGGCTCGGTGGTCGACTTCCCCGGCGCGGAGAACATCACCAACGCCGAGCTGCTCACCTTGCCGGTGGATGTGCTCATCCCCGCCGCGCTGGAAGGCGTGCTCACCGAAGACAACGCCGACCAGGTCAAGGCCAAAATCATCCTCGAGCTGGCCAACGGCCCCACCACGCCCGAGGCGGACCGCATCTTCCACGAGCGGGGCATCTATGTGCTGCCCGATTTCCTGGCCAACGCCGGCGGGGTGACGGTTTCGTACTTCGAGATGGTGCAGAACGCGTACAACTATTACTGGGATGCGGAAACGGTGTATGAGCGCCTGGACCGGAAGATGACCGAAGCCTATCGGGCCGTGCACGCGGCCGCGGAGGAACACGGCGTACACAATCGCCTGGCCGCGTACATCGTGGCCGTGGCCCGGGTGGTGGAAGCCATGAAGCTGCGCGGTTGGGTGTGAGGGACCGAAGGGGCCCGTCCGTCCTCGGGCCGCGGGGACGCGGCCTCTGGGGGCGGGCCGGGCCCCCTGAGCGTGGTTGGAGGTTTGAGATTAGAAGTTGGAGGGTAGAAGTTGGTAGTTGGTGGGTGGGTGGCGGGGGCGCGCTTTTTGGACTGCGGTGTGCGCGCACCGCTTTGATTTTCGGATGGGGGTTCACGCGGGGGCACAGAGAACACGGAGGGGGCAGAGGTTGGAAGTTGGTGGTTGGGAGTTGGCGGTCGGTCGGTTCTGCCGTTTTTTAGTACAATAAAGCCATCGTCCATCCGCTGGCCTTTTCCCGCCCTGCGAGGTGCCTCATGTCTTCCGCGTCTGCTTCTCCTACGCTCGACCAACTGCTGGCCCCTTACATGGGTCAGGGGCGCACCATGTTGCTGCCCGCACTCCACGCGGTGCAGCAGGCCCAGGGTCACATCGGCTTCGAGGCCGCGACGGCCATCGCCCGCGCGCTGGATGTGCCCGTGGCCGATGTGTTCGGCGTGGTGGAATTCTACGCCCTCTTTTCTGCTGAGCCGCGCGGCCAGCACACCATTCGGGTGTGTCATGGCCCGGTGTGCCGGGCCCACGGCGCGGACCAGGTGGCCCAGGCCCTGAGCGCGCATTTGGGTGTTGCCGAGGGTGAAACCACCCCCGACGGCCAATGGACTTTGGAGCGCTTCCCCTGTTTGGGGCTGTGCGAGCACGCGCCCGCGGTGCTGGTGGACGACCGGGCCGTGGCCCCCGCGGACCCGGCTCATCCCGAGGCCGTGCTGCACCCCACGCCCGAGGACGAGCCTAAGCCCGTGGTGGGCGGTTCGGTGCGGGTGCTCACCGCCTGGGAGGACCCGACCCAACCCCGCAGCCTGCGCGCCTACCGGGCCGCGGGCGGTTACCGGGCCCTGGAGCAAAACCTGCCGGCCGAGGAAATCGTCGCCCGGGTCAAGGCCTCGGGCCTGTTCGGACGCGGGGGCGCGGCGTTCCCCACGGGGCTCAAATGGCAATTTGCGGCCCAGGCCCCGGCGCAGCCCAAATATGTGGTGGTCAACGCGGACGAATCCGAGCCGGGCACCTTCAAGGACCGGGCCCTGTTGGAAGCCGACCCCCATGCGGTGCTGGAAGGCGCGCTGCTGGCGGCCCGGGCCATTGCCGCGGAGAAAATTTACATTTACCTGCGGGGGGAATATGGCCGCGCGTACCGCATCTTGCAGCGCGCGCTGCACGAGGCCCGCGACGCGGGCTTCGTGGGCCCCCAGGCGGGGGTTGAGGTGGAAATTCGCCGCGGCGCGGGCGCGTATGTGTGCGGCGAAGAAACCGCGCTGTTTGAAAGCATCGAAGGCAAGCGGGGTTTCCCGCGGCTCAAGCCGCCTTACCCCACCACCCACGGCTTGTTTGGCAGGCCCACGGTCATCAACAATGTGGAAACCCTGGCCGCGGTGCCCTTCATCGTGCGCGAAGGGCCCGACGCTTACCGGGCCTGGGGCACCGATGAGAGCCCAGGGCCCAAGCTGTTCCCCGTCTCGGGCGATGTGGCCCGGCCCGGCGTGTACGAAGCGCCCTTCGGCATCACCCTGGGCGAGCTGCTCGAGCTGGCCGGCGGCCCCCGGGGGGAAGTGCAGGCGATTTTGCTGGGCGGCGCGGCCGGCTTCTTCGTCGGCCCCGACGCGCTGCAGGTGCCGCTGACTTTGGAAGACCTGCGCGCGGCCGGGCTGGCCCTGGGTTCGGCCGCGGTCATGGTCTTCAACACCCAACGGGACCTGCGCCAGGTGCTGCTGGATGTGGCCCACTTCTTCGCCGAGGAATCGTGCGGCAAGTGTTACCCCTGCCAGCTGGGCACCCAGCGGCAATATGAGCTGCTGCAGCGCATCTTCGCCGGCCGGGCCCAACCGCAAGACCTGGCTTTGCTGGACGATGTGGGCTGGACCATGACCGACGCTTCGCTGTGCGGCCTGGGCCAAACCGCGGCCAACGCGGTGCTGAGCGCCAAACGCCTGTGGCCCCATCTCTTCGAGGCTGGGAGCGAAGACGCATGAAACGATTGCCGCGGCCCTGGATGTGGGCGGCCTGGGCAGGGAGCGCCGCGCTGTTCATGCTGGCTTTGGCCGTCGCGCTGCCCCGTTCCCCTTTGTTTTGGGTGGTGGGCGGCGCGAGCGTGTTGCTTTTGGGCGGGCTGGCGGCCTTTGCCGGCGCCCTGGCCGACCGCTGGCAATTGCCCGGCGACGAACGCCGCGCGCTCAAGCGGGCTCAGGCCAAATTGCATCAGGCCCGCGCCCAAATGGGCCGCCTGCGGGAGGAAATTCGCCGCCTGAACCGGGATGTGGAACGCGCCCGCCGCGCGGTGCAGCAGGCGCAAAAAGAAGCCTCCGCAGCCCGACGGCGGGCCGAAAAGGCCGAGCAGCAGGCCCGACGCTGGCAACAGGAGGCCCAGGCCCAACGCCAAAAGGCCGAGGACCTGGCCGCCCGCTTGCAAAGGGTGGAAGCCGAACTGGCGCGCACCCGCAAGGCCCGCACCGTGCTGGAGGCCGTGCACCGCTTAGAGCAGTGGAAGGAAGAAGTGCTGGCCCCCGACGAACGACCCGAAGACCTGGACCCGGCCACGCTGTTCCAGCGGCTGCGCGAGGCCCTGCAGCGTCGGGAGCAGGAGCGCCAGGCTGCCTGGGACCTGGCCCAGGAGAGCGAGGCCCAGCGGGAACGCTTGCAGCAGCAGGTGGACCATTTGCAACACGACCTCGCCCACTTGCAGGGCGAACTGGCGGCCCAACAATCCCAGGTGCAGGCGTTACAAGACGAAAATCGCCATTTGGCCCAATACTTGCGGCACATTTTGGAAGATTTGGCCGACCCTCAAACCGACATCATCGCCGTGCCCGAGACCCAATGGCGGCAAATTGCCCCCTACCGGGACCGTCGGCGGGGCTGGGAAGCCCTGCTGGCCCGTTTGCGTCATCGGGAGCAGCGCCAACAGCAAACCAAGGCCCTGCCCCAGGGCGAAGGCTTCGTTTACCCCCGAGGAAGGCAACCCAAGCGGGTGCTCTACTTCGAGCAGCCCATCCAGAAGCGCATTGTGTGGGTGTGCCGCTTGTGGGATGCCCATGAGGACGACCGCGATTACGAGGAGTTCACCACCAAAGGCGCGCCGCGTTCGGCCTGCCCCGAAAGCGCGGCCTTTGTGTACTGGACCCCGCCGCGGAGTTCGTCCTCGTCATGAAGTCGTCTTCTGCTGCTTTTCAAGCGTGGGAGTATCGCCAGGGGGGATGGCATGCGCGCACGGTGCACGCGCCGGCCGAACAGCCGCTGACGCTGTACCTCAACGGTCAGGAATGGGTGACCCTGCTGGCCAGCCCCCACGAGCCCCTGGCTTTGGCCCTGGGCTATTTGGCCAACGAGGGGGTGGTGCGCACACCCGAAGAGGTCGCGTT
>Ga0256833_1001882_pt1 | contig 15134 bp, 13 predicted proteins | sample 356284metaG_FD_190535 | JGI IMG/M metagenome (GOLD analysis project Ga0256833, IMG submission 190535) | Hydrothermal vent microbial communities from Mid Atlantic Ridge, Atlantic Ocean - 356-284 | ecosystem: Environmental > Aquatic > Marine > Hydrothermal vents | place: Atlantic Ocean: Mid...
CTCCAGGTGCATCTGCCGGATATAGGGATGGCAGACCAGGCAGGAGGCGTTGGTGCCGTTGCGGATCGGGCGGTTGATCTCGTCCTGGATCGCGTCGGCCCGGTAGTGACCATACCTGCCGAACGACTCGGGCAGCACCATCGCCCGCACCACAATCCCCACAACCACCAGCACCACAAGGATGACGATGATCCTGATGAGGTGCGAGTTGTATTTCGATGTATAGTCCGGTTGCACGTCACCCTCCCCTCTGCAGAGCTTGAAACCTCAGTAACAGTCCGGCAGCATGCCATCTGCAAGCACCCACGGCCAGCCGCCTGGACGATGTCAGGGGCACTGCACCTTCCCCGGTCGTTCCCGGCCGCAGAGCGGGCTGTAGACGGCCAACCATGATCACACACGGCTGAGGCACGGCGGAACTCTTCCGAAAAAATCACCTTCAAACGCTGTACTGCCAACGATGAACTGGTACCTTTCCTGCGCCTGACCCGCCTTTTGCAATCCGTGTTCCATCATTTTTTCTCTTTATTATCAGCATGATAAAATAATACCCATTCCCACGGTTACGTAGCGGTAACAATATGGTCGCCCGAACGTTACCATGCAGTAACATGTGGACGGCAGGCAGGAAAAAAAATTGTCTTGACCTGGGTCAATGCGGATACGCTATGATGCCGGATAGTATGGCAGTGTGGAAATGGAAGAGAAGGGCAGGAGAATGGAACAACCAGAGAAAAAGAAAAAACGATCACCGCGCATGGAGCGGGAGAGGGCCACGGTGGAGGTGATGATCCGCCGCTTCTGCCGCGACCAGCACGGGGGCGGCAGCGAACTCTGCCCCCGGTGCAGGGAACTGCTCGACTATGCCCGTTACCGGCTCGCCAGGTGTCCTTTCCAGGAAGGCAAGACCACCTGCGGCAAGTGCCCGGTCCACTGCTACAAGCCCGGCATGCGGCAGAGGATCCAGGAGGTGATGCGCCATGTGGGCCCGCGCATGATGCTGACCAATCCCCTGCTCAGCTTCCGCCATTTTCTCGACGGACTGCGCCGCAAACCCAGGCGGCGGTAATCCTCTCTTCCGGCCCGCTTGACACCGGTGGGCAAATCCCGTACATTGGGCCCGTGAGCATTACTGTTTGTAATAGTTCACCGCTATCACATAGCAATACCCTTGGTAAAAGTTCGGCAGTGCGTCACCTGTGCGTGATCGCGGCTGGCCGCTATAATCCGCGCTATGCGGCCAGCCGCGAGCGCATGCAGATGGCGTACCGCTGAACTTTTACCACTGTTTCCTTCCGGTAACCATGCACAACCCGGGGTACCGGTTTCTCCCTTACCCGTGGCAGGTGGACATGTTTGGTATCGGCCTTCCGGAAATGCTGGTGATCCTGGCCGTGGCCCTGATCGTGGTCGGCCCGGACAAACTGCCGGACCTGGCCCGTTCCCTGGCCAAGGGGATGGTGGAGCTCAAACGGACCATGAACCAGGTCAAGCACAGCCTCACCGAAGAGGACGATGTACTCGGCGAGGTGCAGGATGAGCTGAAGAAGACAGCCGGCGAGCTGCAGGAACACCTGCTGGATGCGGAGAGCCAGACCTGGCGCCATCCGCAGTCACCGGCCGGCCGGGAGGGAGAGATCATCGAGTCTGAACCGGTGGAGGAACGGCCCTGGGAGGCCGACCGGCTCAAGGTCCCGCCTCCGGACCACGGAGCGGACGCGGACGGGCAGGCAGCCGACAGCGGGGCCGGGACCGGGAAAGGGAAGGATGACGGCACCGGCAGTCCCCCTGTCCAGGCCGCATGATCGCCGCGCTTGAACATTTCGCCCCCCACCACCAGGAGCTGCGCACCCGCCTGATCCGCTGTTTCCTGGCCATCGGGATCTGCACGGCGGTGGCCTACCTGTTCATCGACCACATCGCCGCCTTCTGCATGCGGCCCCTCTTTCTCGCCTACCCGCCGCTGGCCCATCTGGTCTATACCAGGCTCACCGAGGCCTTTATCAGTTATATCAAGCTCTCCCTGCTCACCGGCATTCTTGCAAGCTCGCCATTCATCCTCTACCAGGTCTGGATGTTCGTGGCCCCGGGCCTGCTGGACAACGAGAAACGGATCGCCCGCCGGGTGGTCTTCTGGGCGACCATGCTCTTTGCCGGTGGCGCCCTGTTCGCCTTTTTCGTTGTTCTGCCGCGGACACTCCATTTTTTCATGTCCTATGCCGGCCCCGGTCTGGAGCCCATGCCGAAGCTGGGTCTCTACCTCACCTTTGTCGCCCGCATGGTCATGGCCTTCGGTATCGCCTTCGAGATCCCCTTCCTCATGGTCATGGCCACCCGCACCGGCCTTGTGCGGGCAGATCATTTCAGAAGCAAACGCAAGTACTTCTACATGGTTATCGTCGGCCTCTCCTTTCTTCTCGCCGCCGGCGACATCACCGCCACCGTTCTCCTCTCCCTGCCGCTCTTCGGGCTCTACGAGGCCGGCATCATCGCCGGCAGGGTCTTTGCCGGTCAGGGCCGGACGGACGAAGCGGAATCCCCGTAAACGCACCGCTACTTCAAGGAAATTGCCGATAGCGGTGGACTGCAATCCCCGCTGCCGGGGACCGGACAGGGACCACCGGCCTCAGCGGGGACATCGCTGCAGCAGCCAGAGATCCCCTTCAAGCCAGCAGCCGCCCTCCCGGCGCAGACCGGACTCCCTGGTCACGAAAACCTTCCAGCCGGTGGCATCCGCCACGGCCCTGACATATTCCCGCGCATGGGCATAGCGGCCCGTGGGCCGCAGTGACCAGCCATCGCCATCACCCCGTTCCGTGGAAAAGGCAAAGAGAGTCCCGGCCCGGGCCGCACCGGCCGCGGCGCGGAACAGGGGCGCCAGGTCCCCGAGGTAGATCAGGACATCGGCGGCCACCAGCAGGTCAAAGGGGTCGCGGCTGTCCGCCAGGTAGGGGACCAGGTCACTGACCGCCAGCCGGTCGTAGACCTGTTTGCCGGCCGCAACCTCTATCATCCGCGGAGAGAGGTCGATGCCGGTCAGGTGGTCGCAGACAGGACGGAAGGTCTCGCCGGCAATGCCGGTGCCACAGCCCAGGTCGATGGCACGGGGAAAGCGGAGATCGTCACCGGCCTGCCCGGTGACCAGTTCATGCAGCAGGAACGGCACCCGGTAGCCGAGCTTCTCCAGCAGCTTTTCCTCGAAATGCTCACTGAACTGATCAAAGAGGTCACGCACATAGTCCCTGGGCGGCTCGGCCACGGCCCGGCCTTCCAGGGCGGCCAGCATGTGGCTTGCCGCCGGGTGGCCGGGCCGGGCCGCCAGCAGGCGCCGGTAGAACACCCGGGCCCGGTCGTGGTTGCCCAGGAGGTGGTGCAGGTAGGCCAGGTTGTTGAGGGCCGGCGTGTAGCCGGGATCGCGCTGCAGGAGCTCCTCGTAGACAGCCACCGCCTTTTCCGCATCACCGCTGTCCTTGTGGCAGCAGCCCAGGTTGTAGAGGATATCGCTGTCACCGGGGCTGAGCTCCAGGGCACGATGGTAGGCGCGTTCCGCCTCGGCAAAGCAGTGGCACCGCTTCAGGGCCAGGCCCAGGTTGTACCAGTTGTCCGGATCGTCGGGCCGCAGCTCCGCGGCCCGGCAGAAGGCCTCCACGGCCTCGTCGCTCCGGTCCAGCTCGAAATGGACCAGGCCCAGGTTGTAATGGACCACGTCAGCATCGGGTATCTCGGCCACGATACGATGGTAGCAGCGGGCCGCCTCCTCGAGCTCTCCCTGTTCGTGCAGGGCCACGGCCTGCAGGTAGATCTTCTGTAACTCTTCGATGTTCTTTTTCTGTTGCATAACCGCACAACACCCGGCCGGCTGACCGCCGGAACCGGGCAGAATAAAGGTAAAAGTTCAGCAGCACGCCATCTGCACGCGCTCGCGGCTGGCCGCATAGCGGGCTATAGACGGCCAGCCACGATCACGCACAGCTGACGTACTGCTAAACTGTTACCTAACGTATCGGTATTTTTAGGTGGTTGCCGATAGCGGTGAATTATTACGAATAAAGGTCCTCGGTAATGAATTCAGTTGGCCGGCGGCATCTCCTGCTTGAGCAGGCAGCAGGAGATGCGGTGCAGGGGTGTACCATCCTGACGATAGCGGATGGTATCCGGCTGCAGCAGCTTGTTCATCACGCATCCTTCCGGAATGGTGAGGGTGAAAAACCGGTCCTCGTTGAGCCCATGCCTCGTCTGCAGCCGGCCATCGGCAATGGCGAGACTGTGGACCGGATAGTCCTCGCAGAGCGGACAGCGGTAGACCCGGCCATTGGGAAAGACAAAAAAATTCTCCGCCACCAGTCCGGCGCATTCAAAGAGTTCACCGGCGTCGAGGTAGACCTTGGGATAGGTGACATGGATCCCCAGGTTCGCTGCCTCGGCCGCCACCTGCGGCACGATCTCCAGCCAGTGGTCCGGATCGACCTGCCAGCCGCTCTCCTCGCCCGGCCCTCCCGTGGCGGGCTTGCCGCGCAGACCGATCACCTGGATGAAAAACCGCTCCACTCCCAGGTCGGCCAGCAGGGCCGGCATGCGGTGCAGGTGGTCGATATTGAGCGCCGACACCGTGTAGATGAGGCTGGTATGGAACCCCAGGGCCACCGCCCGCTTCAGGTTGTCCGTGCAGGTGGCAAAGACGCCCTGGCCGCGGATGGGATCGTTGACCGCCGCGTCCGGACCGTCCAGGCTGAAACTGAGGAAATCGAGCTCGTCCGGGGCGACGCGCTCCAGGAAATCGTGGAACAGGTAGCCGTTGGAATCCACGGTGACAGCAAAGCGCATATCCCTGGCCGCGCGGATGATGGCGGCAAGGTCCGGATGCATGGTCGGTTCGCCGCCGAGCAGGATCAGGTTGCTCTCCACGTCCGGCCGCGCAAAGAGGCGCAGCCAGGAGAGTACCGTGGCCAGCGGCAGGGTGCTGGTGCCGTGCTGGGAGGGATTGATGTAGCAGTGCCGGCAGGAGAGATTGCAGGCCGTGAGCAGATGCAGGAAGACATTGCGCTCGCCGGCCTTGAAACCGACAGTGCGGGCAACCGGGTCAGGAGAGTTCATCATCCACCTTGGCGGCCTGTTCCAGGGTATAGGTGGCCAGCAGGCTGTCCTGCCAGTAGGACCAGGCACGGAAGAATTCAGCAAAGAGGCGCAGGCTGCGCGCGCGCAGGACCCGGCCCCGGACAGTGACCTGCATGCCGGCATAGAGGGGCGGCAGCTGGTGGAGGTCCAGGGAGGTGCCGCCGCCCATCACATCCTCGTAGGCCCAGACAAACCGGCGGATACCGGAAAGGAGCATGGTGGCATAGCACATCAGGCAGGGCTCCATGGTGGAGTAGACCGTAAGCCCGGCACAGTCGATATCGGGCCGCTCATTGAGCAGGCCACGCAGGGTCACCACCTCGGCATGGTCGAGTTCGTTGAAATGGGCGCCGCAGGAGTTCTCCCGGTGGCCGCGGGCCAGGATGCGGCCCTCCCGGACCAGGACGCAGCCCACCGGGAACTCGCCGGCGGCCAGGGCACGCTCCGCCTCCACCAGGGCCTCGGCCATGAACTGTTCATCTGCTGCCACCACCTGCTTCCTCCCCATGCTCAGTACCGGCGCCACTGCCGGTCACGGGGGAGCATGGTACCCCACAACCTCCTGCTCCGTCAACCGTCGGATAAACCCACCTGCCCGGATTGCCGGGCGTCAAACCCCTATCTCTCAGCCACAGGCGGAACAAAGACTCCTGGCCCCTGGCACCTGACACCTGGCACCTGGCACCTGTCCCCCGGCATGCTACAGGTGGCGGCCGAATCCGAGGACCCGCTTGTTGATCACCATGCCGGTGTGGGGCTGCTGCCATTCCTGGCCGGTGGAGATAAAGGGGAGATAGACCAGGGAGAACGAGAGCCGGTCCGGCCGGACCCGGGGCAGTGCCGGGAAGATCGGCTTCGGGCTCGCGGCCGAGGCGGCCAGGATCACCTTGATGGCCTGCCGTGCCTCGGTGGGCGGCAGGGTGACGGGATAGAGCTCCGGGCAGGCCCTGGCCTGCTCCGGCCTCATCCGGTGCTGACCGATGGTGGCCTGACGGCCGAGGCGCAGGAACAGGCGGGGCCGGACCCTGAAGGCCGGTATCCAGAAACTCATGGGCCGCCGGTGCCACTGCGGCCGGATGAGCAGGGGCTGGTTGGTGCGGGCGATGAAATCGGCAAAGGTCTCCATGGCCAGGGCCTGGATGCGGGCCGTGATCCTCCAGAAACCGATGTAGAGACGGGTACGCCGGTCACCGGCGACCTTCTGCCAGGAAACCGGCTGCAGGCCGGTATTGTCCACCAGCCAGGCGCGATCGCAGTTGCTGCAGGTGAGCACCAGGCAATCCCCTTCCCCGTCCAGGGTCCAGCCGCAGTGGGGGCAGAGGGTGGGCAGGAAATCGACCTGCCAGCGGGGCGAAAAGGGACGTTCCCTGAAGCCGGCCTCGGCCAGCCGCTCGCCGGATAGCAGCAGCCGGTCCCGGACCGCGTCGTAGAGCCCCTGCTCGCGCCGGACCATGGGCAGGTAGATGCAACTGATGGTTTCGCCGATATAGGCCCGGTGGAAGAGGACCTCGTCCCTGCGGCGCATCAGGGTACTCAGGCGGGCCGCCTTGTCCAGGACCGCCGAGGCGCGGATGGTGGGCCGCAGGAAGCTGCCGCCCTGCCCTGCGCTCAGGCGCACAAGCTGCATGGCCTGTGGCCGCAGGCCCAGGGAGGGTGGCAGATCGGGGTGAAAGACCGCGGCCTGGGTGGTGTCCACCAGGTGGTGCTCGATCGCTTTTTCCCGGACAAGGAAGATGGTCCCCTTGAACCGCAGGTAGGGTGCATGGACCATCTCCCGGGAGTTGCCGGCCGGCAGGACATAGCGAAACAGGCCATGGCTGCGCAGAAAATTCCTGACCCCGCAGTAGGAACAGGTGAGCAGCCGGTCCGACTCGGAGAGCACCACCGGGCCGCCGCACTGGGGGCAGGGCTGCTGGATCCTGACATCCATGGCGGCAGGCGGGCAGGATCAGGCGATCTTGCGGCCGCAGTGGTTGCAGAAGCTGGATCCGGGCAGGTTCTCGGTCCGGCAGTGGGGACAGACCACCACCTGTGGCCGGCTGGAGGCTGGATGTCCGCAGCGGGAACAGAACCGCGCGCCTGGGGTCAGGTTCTTGCCGCAGTTGGCGCACTGCTGCAGGACCAGTTGCTGATGACCGCAGAAGGGACAGAAACGGGCATCGGCCGGGATCGGCTGTCCGCAGTCCGGGCAGCGGGCCCCGGCTGGCCCGGCACCACCGCTGGCAGTGCTTCCGGCCGCACCACCCTGACCGAAACCGCCGAACATGGCCGGCATCATCATGCCCATGCCCAGGCCCAGGCCGGCACCGGCCTCACCCTCGGCCTCGGCCGCCTTTTCCATGGCCATGGCCGCTTTCATGCGGACGAAGTTGTCCATGTCCCTGATAACGCTGAGACGGCCACGGTCGTCGATGGCCGCCTGTACCTCGTCGGGCGGGGTGATGGAGGTGATGTAGAGCTCGTCCAGGGCCAGGCCGAACCGGCTGAAATCGGTGACCAGCCGTTTCTTCAGGCCGGCGGCCAGCTCGTCGAACCGGCCGGGCAGGTCAAACAGGGTCTCCAGGACCTCGCCCAGGAAATCGTTGAGACGGGAGACAATGACCCGTCGCAGATACTCCTCCACCTGGCTGGTCGTGTACTTGCCCATGGTGCCGGCCAGGGAGTTGATGAACAGGACCGGCTGCACGACCCGGATATTGAAGACGCCATGGGCGCGCAGCCGGACCAGGCCCAGCTCGGCATCGCGGAAGGCCACCGGATCGCGGGTACCCCACTTCAGGTTGGGGAAGACCTTGAGATTGACAAAGTAGACCTCGGCCCGCAGGGGGCTGACCATACCCCAGGGCGCGGAAAGGATCTTGGTCAGGATGGGGATGTTGCCGGTCTTGAGGGTATGGCGGCCGGCGGCAAAGGCGTCGCAGGCCCTGCCCTTGTAGAAGAGGACCGCGGCCTGGGACTCGCGGACCGTGAGCTGCGCCCCATACTTGATCTCACCGGAACCGTGTTCCGGCAGCCGGTGCAGCAGCTCTTTTCCGGTTTCATCAAACCACTCCAGGGACTCCAGCAGAATAATATTGTCTACACCCATGGGCTCTCCCAGATGTCTGTGGTCCGGCACCGCCTCCATTGCCCGGGATCAGTCACGATGCCCCTGAACCGTTACGGATAAACCGGTCTTGTGGTCACCATCTACAGTATATGCTAGAATAGGGGCCATCACAAAACAGAAAAACAGCCCCTGCCTGTTCAGGGGGGATGCGATCTTTTGTTTTTTTCGAGCTCACACCTGTGATGGACTCACAAAAAGTCCATACGTCGAGCATGGGCCGTACCGGCTACAACGCTGTAGATCGGACTTTTTGCGACGCCATCACCTGTAACCACTCAGACCAGACCAGGAGCGACACGATGAGCGAATTCAAGAATCAGTGGACCCTGGAGACGGCCATGGAGATCCTGCGCCATCCCACCGTGGACAGCAGGACCTGGTCCGAGGCCGTGGAATGGCTGCTCCTCTATGGCCCGCCCGAGATCCGGGACCTGCTGCAGCAGGCCTCGGGCCATGCCACCCGGGAGAGCTTCCCTGACCTCAGGCCGACCGGCTTCACCCCTGATGGTGAACCCTGCTACAATATTTCAGATATCGCACGTTCGCTGGGAATCAGCGAGGAAGAGGCCGCCATGATGGTGGCGGAAAAGGAGGCAAGACACGGAATCCGGCAGCTCTTTGCAGAGGACGAGACCCACAAGATCCAATAGCGCGCCATCTGCATGCACCCGCGGCTGGCCGCATAGCGGGCTATCGGAGTCTCGCTGCGCCCGCTTGCCTGACAGCCAGCCACGATCACGCACAGCTGACGCACTGCTGAACTTTTACCAAAAGTATCCGCCTATCAGTTGGTTGCCGATAGCGGTGAACTATTACCAACGTACCCCCTCACGGGATAACCAACCATCGGTTTTCTCGACCACAATGCTGTAAGTGCCTTCAGGAGCCGCAGACTCGGATTCTACGCTTACCTGTGCAGGCGTGCCTGACCGCAGGTAAGCAGACCCTAGGGAGACTCCGATAGCCTACCTGTGCAGGCAGGCACGACCGTGCAAAGAGGTAAGCGAAGACTCCGTGCGGTCCCAGTGAGCGCTTACTAGCCAACGGCTACAAACCAAACAGGGAGAGCAAGGATATGCAACCCCTCAAAAAGAAAGCCATCAAATTCGTTTTCAGTATCCTTTTAATAATGCTGTCCCCGCCTGATTCTCATGCGGGGAAAACCGATACGCAGGTTCGGACTTACAGCGAATTCAGCAGAAATGACCTGAACATGCTCGGGGTTACCGCCCTTCCCGAAAATTCCTTTTTACAAGATACATACAAAGGCATAAAATTCATTGCAACTCCCAAAAAAGTCTATTCAAAAGAACAATTAGCACTTCTTAAATACTTTATCGACCGGACTCCATATGCACTTCTGAAATACCCTCCTTCTGCAATTATTAACGCAGAGGCCGGATTTATGCCAACTTCAATGGCTCAGGCAAGTGGCCCATATGTATATTTTGATTCAGGGGCATTTCATACGGGAGGTTTCTGGTCTGCCGGTTCCATAGAAGGGGTCTTCAGGGGATTTGTACATGAGCTTGTGCATGTATTGCAGTTTAGAAAAACTGTCAGATCCATGGATCTTGCGAAGGCACGCAAGAGCTTTCAAGAGAATATGCGACAAACCTTTTGGAATTACGCATTGATGAACACGGACCTGATTAGTTCATTTGTCAAGGTAACCGGCTGGGAACTAAATAAAAGCATTATAACAACCGCGAGGCTGAAAGATTTCAGTCATGAGAAAACGTCCAGTTACGGACGCAGCTCAATTATGGAAGATATGGCGGAAACGGTCTCATTTGTTGCTATCGGGGACCTCTCACCTCTCTCACGGCAGAGAGTGACATGGGCAATTGATCTCCTTGGATATCCCTCCCTGGAAAAAACGCTTGAATACACCTTTCCCTACAATGGAGAACTTGAGGCCACCAAGATTGCGGGTGGTTCCAGGATCACTCAATTTGACCAAAAGAAAAAGCAAGCATATGAAAAAAAATATTTTGTCAGTGATATTGGTTATTTTGTCAGCAAATCAAGATACAGCAAAGTTATTCATCTCCTGAAAGAAGGCTTTAGACAACGCAAATGGAGAAATATTCTTTCAAAAAATCTCCAGTTGAAACACCATGTAAAAAAGGCGGTCATGGAATATCACGGCAAGTGGCGGGATATCTATCTTGAAGTCATCAGTTTCGAAGAAGCGACCGGCTATCTCATAAAACCTGACGATACGATAATCACGGTTTTAAGTGGTTATCACCGATAGCCCTGGCTCGTTCTTTCCCTACTATTTTATGAACATAGATTTCAACCCGGCGATTTTTTCGTCTCCCTTCAGGGTTGTCTGAACCATCCTTTTTGGTATTGGGTGCAACCGGCATGGATTCCCCATAGGCATGAGTCGTGATGAGCCTTTCAGGAATACCTCTACGCACAAACCACTTCTTCACAGAATTTACCCGGCGTTTCGAAAGATCCATATTGTATTCTTCCGTGCCTTTGGAATCCGTATGACCATGCAGCCGAATGGGCATATCTTGATAACGCTGTATCAATAGCGTGTAGATTTCATTTAGCGCCTTATATGCATCTGGCCTGATTGTATCTTTGTCAAAATCAAAAAGTATATCAGATGAAAGGGTAACCAGAGCCCATTCATCGTTTTCTCTTACCTTGACGCCGGGTATGGTTATTTCCGGAATATCTATTTCTGGAATATCTGGTGCTTTTGGAATAATCGGCTCGGGAATAACCACTTTGGGAATAATCGGTTCGGGAATAACCGGTTCGGGAATAACCGGATGAGGGATCCAATTCTTATCACTATTCTCACACTTTACAAACGAAGCATTCGAGATAGACAAGAGGCCAAGTATTAATAAGCATAAAAGAGTCTTCTTCATCTTATCCCCCTTCTTGTACCGATGTGAAAAAAATCTTTACTACTGTTAACGACAAGAAACATAGCAATGCCCGCCGGAAAATCCGCAATGCCCATCCTCGCCGGGCCTTTTCCGAGGCAACCCGGTTCTTCCTCAAGAGCAACGAGCGGGGCCGGAGGTACATGCAGAAGATCGTCAGCAGGCACGGCAAGGTAACTCCTCACGGGAGACCGAATGGCGTATCAGGTATCGTCATGAACTATTTTTGTTGCTTGACAAACGAGGACCTTCTAGGTGTTCGGCGATCCTGGCCGATAATTTATCGTGAAATCAGGGCATTGGTACGATCCTTAATATCTTCTGTGCGCACTTCGTCAAGTGGGATGCTGCGGATTTTGTTCCCTTCAAAGTTTAACTTCTTCAAGTCAACCATACGCATCCGCCGATTAAATTCAGTCCACCAGTAATAACGCCTGTTCTTGATATCACCGATTGTTGACCATTGAGTAAAATTAAGATGGTAATCCTCAGGACTTTTTCCTTCCCGCACTAACCCACGAGGAATATCGAAATTGTTGAGAATTCGCGATACTTCGTTAATTCCCGATGCAATATTTTCAGGTGGAATTGTGGTTGACGTAAACGCTACGGCACGAACAAAACGAGACGGTGGCGTGACATCTCCCGGCAAACCAAGCATACCGCTCCCCGCACCAAACGGCACAAGACTGACGCCTTTGATATTCTTATCCGCATGTCCTCCAAAAGCAGTGAGTTGAGGATAATTGCGCAAGTTCAAAATATGCCAGTCATACGGCGGCGAATTCGTCATCACGCCGATCGTATTGTCATAGATATGCAACTTTCCATCCACGTATTCAATAACGATAGAAGCCCCCGTGCTGTCCGTGGCAACAAGGTGCAGTGGCGCAGGCGCCCCAAAAGCTTTGTCAATATCCTTGTTATAAACAACCCGAAGCTTTGGGAGATCTGCCTTGATTTCATTAACGGTCTTAAACTGGCCAAGGATATATGCCGAAAGGTCAACATTGTTCAGGGTGTGAGATTCTTCGCCGTCTCTAAAGCTCTGATATTCAGCAAACCCGGGGAAGTACAGCACTCCTAATGTTAATCCAGTTTCATTCATGCCGTCAGTGACAAAAGGCTTTTTGACCGCGTTCATGGCAACGAAACCGTATTTATTTTTCCAAGTCATGCCTTTTCTGCCACCACCTAATTCTGAGGTAAAAGACAATTGACGTGGAACGAGAACAAGCTCTGCGTGCAAATCAAATGCACCCCATTCCATAGTACGACCATAGATGGGACTGCCATCAGTCGTCTTAATAACAATGCTTGTGCAAGCCTTTACATCTGCCTGTGATGCCAATATCACGAAAGTACAACTTAGCATCATTAGGAATATTTTTTTCATTTCACTTCTCCCTTGCTTGTTTAAGTTTTCTATGCGCCGAATCGTCGCAAATCACCGGCGGCGAAAAGGTAAGCGCTCACAGGGAGCGCACGGAGTCTTCGCTTACCTCTTTGCACGGTCGTGCCTGCCCGCACGGTAGGCTATCGGTGTTAATGACACTCCATATAGAGCCATTTCATGATCACCCTAATCGGGCCACCTCATGATCGCCGTAATGGAGCCACCCGATGATCAGGCTAATCGAGCCACCCTGTGATCATCTAATGGAGCCACTGGAGGATCATCGTAATCGAGCCACTTCCTCGGATCATAATCGGTTCTCGGACTTCCAGATGATCTGGTATACCTTCGCGAAACCAGGAAAACGTTTCCATGGAGGTGTACCAATGGCCAACAGGAGGTTCGAGATGTTTCATTACCGTCAGGTTCTCGCCCACATGCGGTCCGGGCAGTCAGATCGCCAGATTGCCAAAGCCGGTCTTATGGGACGGGCCAAGGCGTCGGAGCTCCGTCGTATCGCGACGGAACAGGGTTGGCTTGACCCCAGGCGTCCTCTGCCCGAGGACCAGACCCTGGCAGCCGTTCTCAAAGGGCCGAAGCGGCCAGCATCGGAGTCCATTCTGGCACCCTACCACGACAAGATCAAATCCTGGCACCAGCAGGGCATCGCTGGTACCACCATCCATCAGGCTCTGGTTCGCAACTACGGTTTTACCGGCAGTTATTCTGCAGTACGCCGGTATCTGCAGCAATTGAAGGCCAGTGCGCCCGAAGCTACGGTCATGCTCGACTTCAAGCCGGGCGAGGTAGCACAGGTCGACTTCGGTAAGGGGCCGAAAATCACCGACACGACCACTGGCGAGATCTTCTCCACCTGGTTCTTTGTCATGACCCTGGCCTTCAGTCGCCATCAGTACGCCGAGCTGGTCAGAGATCAGAAAATACCCACCTGGCTCGGCTGCCATCGACGGGCCTTCGAGTTCTTTGGCGGCGTTCCGGAAAAGGTCGTGGTCGACAACCTGAAGTCCGCCATCACCAAAGCGTGCTGGCGAGATCCCAAAGTCCAGCGATCCTATGCCGAACTGGCCCAGGGCTATGGTTTTCTGATCTCGCCCTGTCCGCCCAACGAGCCCAGGAAAAAAGGCAGGGTCGAGGCCGGAGTCAAGTATATCAAACGCAGCTTTCTGCCGCTGCGCCGGTTCAGGGGCCTTGCCGACGCCAACCGGCAACTGCGCCAATGGATCCTGGAGACTGCCGGCAACCGGATCCATGGCACCACAAAGCAAAAGCCACTTACCCTGTTCGCGGAAGCGGAACAACATATCCTCCGGCCCCTGCCGGACAGGGCACCGGAACCAGCGGTCTGGTCCCTCCACAAGCTGCACGGCAACTGCCACCTGCAGTTTGAGAAGTGCTTTTACTCGGCACCCTACCGGCTGGTCGGCAAAGAGCTCTGGGTCAAGGCCACGGAAACGACGGTCAGGATCTTTCACGAGCATGAGCTGGTGGCGCTCCATCCCCGCAAACACAGGCCGGGTGAAAAATCGACCAGCACAGCTCACCTGCCGCCGGATGCCGTGGCCTACCTGATGCGGGATCCGCAGTGGTGCCTCAGGCGGGCGGAGGCAATAGGACCTAACTGCTCACGGCTCATCAGGTCGCTCTTCTCTCATCGGGTTACCGACAATCTCAGAGCCGCCCAGGGTGTCATCGGACTTGCCAGGAAGTATGGCCAGGTCCGCCTGGAAGCGGCCTGCCGGCGAGCAATCATCTTTGACAGCCCCAGGTATATTACGGTCAAGACCATCCTGGCCAAGGGATTGGATCAGGAAATCCCTGATCCAGTTCCCACCCGGCTGCCACTGGCCTATACCGGCAAGGGACGTTTTCAAAGAACATATCAGGTGATTACCGCTTCACGCAGGGAGGACACGATATGCACCCCATGCCCGAACTGATTCCCATGCTCAAGCAACTGCGTCTCTCCGGGATCATGGACTCCCTGGAGATCCGTAACCGGCAGGCGATCGATGAAAAGATGGCCTACACCGACTTCCTCGCGCTGCTTATCCAGGACGAGGTGGCGCGGCGGACGCAACGGAAATTCGACCTGCGTATCAGGCGGGCCGGGTTTCGGAATCAGAAGACCCTGGAGGATTTCGATTTTTCCTTCAACCCTGCCATCAACAAGGCCCAGATCATGGACCTGGCTACCTGCCGCTTCATGGAGGAAAAGGCCTGTGTCCTTATCGTGGGGCCCTGCGGGACCGGGAAAAGTCATATTGCCCAGGCACTTGGCCATTGTGCCATTCGCCAGGGCCGTGACGTCCTCTTCACCACCCAGACGAAGCTGCTTGGCCAGCTCCAGGCGGCCAGGGCGACAAACTCTTATGATCGACGCCTCAATACCCTGGCCAAGGTCGATCTGCTGATCATCGACGACTTCGGGCTCAAGCCCCTCAGAACACCACAGGACGAGGATATCCACGACCTGATCGGTGAGCGATATGAACGTCGTTCGACCATCATCACCAGCAACCTTGATCTCTCCGAGTGGCGGGACGCCTTTCCCAACAAACTGCTGGGTGCGGCCACCATT
>Ga0256833_1001883_pt1 | contig 15121 bp, 14 predicted proteins | sample 356284metaG_FD_190535 | JGI IMG/M metagenome (GOLD analysis project Ga0256833, IMG submission 190535) | Hydrothermal vent microbial communities from Mid Atlantic Ridge, Atlantic Ocean - 356-284 | ecosystem: Environmental > Aquatic > Marine > Hydrothermal vents | place: Atlantic Ocean: Mid...
CCCGGAATCTGGCGTGAAAAATTTGCATTTATGAGCCCCCAACGAGTCTTGTAATCAGCATCGCCTGCCGGTAAAGTCCAGATACAATGCAGATGATCAGGCAGAATAACAATCGCATCTATCACAAAAGGATGCTCCTCTTTAACCTTGCGAAACACATTCCGCAACAATTCAATCCGATCAACCAGCAAATGGTTACCGGAACGCCTGGCAAGATTGACAGTAAAAAAATAACAGGCACCTTCAATTTTCGTTCTGCGATAATTTGTCATCATTCAATACCCATAATCCCCTCACATGTAGGATTCGGTGAGGCACGAACCGCATCAATAATGCTACATTTCATCCAAACAGACGATTATTCTATATTCTGAATCTGCTCGCGCATCTGTTCAATTAACACTTTCAGGTCTATCGCAATCCGGGTCATTTCCTTGTCTGATGATTTTGACCCCAGGGTGTTTGCTTCGCGGTTCATTTCCTGCATGAGAAAATCCAGCCGTCTGCCTATGGGTTCATTTTGTTTTAAAACCCGCAAAACTTCATTGGTATGAGCTTTCAGCCGGTCCAGTTCTTCATCCACATCCAGCTTTTGGGTCAGCATGACCAGTTCCTGCTCAAAACGGTCAAAATCGGGGTCTTTTACCATTTCAACGATGCGGTCTGCCAGTTTTTTACGTATTCTGGACAAGACCTCCGGCATCCGTTTTTCAGCCTCGCTAATCAACTCAAATATTTTCTGACAACGGATTTCCAGCATCTGGCCGAGTTGTTCGCCTTCACGTTCGCGGCTGACCAGCAACTGGCTCAGCGCCTGTTCAAGCAGTTCCTGTCCGGCTTGCTGCAAAGCTGATTTGTCAATTTCAGGTTCCTGCTGTATCCCCGGAAATGCCAAAACATCCAGCGCTGAAAATGGCTGACTGTTATCCATCAGCTTTTGGATGCTGTCTGTAGCCGCCAAAAGCCCTTTAACGGCTTCCAGGTTCGGCTGGTATGATTGTGCCTGTTCCTTCTTTTTGTAATTGATTGCACATTCTATTTTGCCGCGTTTTAAAAACTGAGCCAGTATTTTACGGATATCGCCTTCCATAAAACGAAAGCGTTCCGGCACTTTAAGTGTGATATCGCAGTAGCGGTGGTTAACCGAACGCAGTTCGCAATTAATCGCTAAATCTTCCGTTTCCACTTCACTGCTTGCAAAAGCAGTCATACTTCTGATCATTTTTCACCTATAATCCTAAGGGTAATAAACCTTTCAAAATAAGCTTATGCCCGAAACCTACGACCCGGAAACCTATCCTAAAGAATGGAATTATCTTGAAGCCGGCACCATTATAGACCAGTATATGATTGAGCGGGAACTGGCGCATGGCGGATTCAGTTCTGTCTATCTGGCCCGGCAGCTGGAAGACCAGGTTCAGGTGGCAATCAAGGAATATCTGCCCAGAAAACTGGCGCACAGAACCTGGAATAACGTGGTTGTGCCACATAATGACGAGGCACGGCAATTATTTATGCGTGGCCGGGCTTTGTTTTTTGAAGAGGCCAAGGTGCTGGCTAATTTAAAACATCATAATATTGTTGAAGTGATTAATTTTTTTCAGGCCAATGAAACAGTCTATATGGTCATGACTTATGATTATGGTCTGACGCTGGACAAGATTCTGAAAAAGAAATTATTGAAGATAGATGAAGCTTTTCTGCTGAATGTCTTCACCCGGCTGCTCGATGGCATCGCCGCCATCCATGATAACAATCTGCTACACCTGGATATAAAGCCGGCCAATATTTTGATTCGCAGTCAGCAGGATCCTTTGTTGCTGGATTTTGGCGCCATAGAACAATACCCTGTTCCGAAAAAACTCAATCGGACCAAGGTATTGACCAAAGGCTTCTCACCCATCGAACAATACTCCAGCAAAACCCAGCTGGGGCCATGGTCGGATATTTATGCCATTGGCGCCACCATGCGAACCTGTCTGGAACCCAAAAATCCCATTCCAACGCCGGACAGAGAAAAAAAAGACACCCTGGTTCCGGCTGTCAAAGCCTTTAAAAACAAGTTTCCCGCCTATCTGCTGGAGGCCATAGACTGGGCCATGGCTATTTATCCCGGCGACCGGCCACCGAATATCAAAGAATTACAACAAGCATTGACCCCGCCCTTATAACTGCTTTTAGCAAGTTACCCAGCGCGGCGGTTAATCCCGCCATAAAAATCCGGTATACTGGGCGGTTTTATTTTTCATGGATTAAACGATGAGACCAAGCGGACGCGCAGCCAATCAATTAAGAGAAATTACATTTACCAAAGACTTTACCAAACATGCCGAAGGCTCTGTTTTGGTGGAATTTGGCGAAACCAAGGTTATTTGTACCGCCAGCATCGATAATTCTGTTCCCCGCTTCCTGAAAGGAAAAGGACAAGGCTGGGTTACTGCCGAATACGGCATGCTGCCCCGCTCCACGCATAGCCGCATGGGACGTGAAGCCAGCCGCGGCAAACAGGGCGGCCGAACTCAGGAAATTCAACGGCTGATTGGTCGCTCTCTGCGTGCTGCGGTTGATTTGAATGCTTTGGGCGAAAACACCATCACCCTTGATTGTGATGTTATTCAGGCAGACGGCGGCACCCGCACTGCGTCCATCACTGGCGGCTTTGTCGCCCTGTCTATTGCTGTACAGCATTTACTGGATAACCGGAAAATCAAGAAAAACCCTTTACATGGACAGATTGCCTCGGTTTCGGTCGGTATTTACGAAGGCATCCCGGTGCTTGACCTGGATTATCTTGAAGACAGCCAGGCGGAAACCGATATGAATGTGGTCATGAATGATGCCGGCGCTTTTATTGAAATACAGGGCACGGCTGAAGGCCATGCCTTCCGCAGGGATGAGCTTGACAGCATGCTGGAACTGGCCGAACAGGGCATAGGTAATCTGCTGGAAAAACAGCGGGAAGTGTTGGGCAAGTAGTAAAATATTTTTCAGACAGAGTTCCCTCGTTCCTGTGTGGGAACGAATAGCTATACTGGAACATCGGGTATGGATTCCCACGGAGACCGTGGGAACCAGAAAGAGCTGTTAATACTGGAGGAATCACCATGAAAACCAAAATATCTTATTCACAGTTCGCTGTTTCTGCTATGCATCGGGCCTCTAAAATGGCTAAAAAAAAGGCCCTGGAAAACAAATTAAAAATCCCCGTATGGAAAAATGGCAAAGTTATCTATATGGATGCAGATACATATCAGACTCAACAATCTTCAACAGCCCAATAACGCTCTCTTTCCAGATTAAAAGCAAGCTTTTCTGAGTCTGTTTTACAGGTCGAGTTAGCAGTCGCATAACTCGACAAAATTAAGAACATATTGGCTTTCATTCCTTAACCAAGCTACATTTTCAGGAACGTCAGATATGGATTCCCACTGCGACCGTGGAAACCAGAAAAATTACGACGAAAAAAATAATATGACAGACAGCTATTCCAAAATTGTTCTGGCCAGCGGTAATGCCGGCAAAATCCGGGAGTTTCAGGCCATTTTGAAAGATGTTCCTGTCCTGCCCCAATCTGATTTTAATGTACCGGAGGCTGACGAGACCGGCTCAACCTTTATCGAAAATGCCATCATCAAGGCCCGGAATGCAGCACAGCATACCGGTCTGCCGGCTATTGCGGATGATTCCGGTCTAGCTGTGGATGCCTTAAACGGCGCACCCGGGGTCATTTCGGCCCGTTATGCCGGTACTGACGCCAGCGATGAAGACAATGTACAAAAGCTACTGACCGAAATGGCAGAAGTTGATACCCCGCTGCGTACCGCCCGGTTTATTTGTGTTATCGCCTTTATGCGCCATGCCGATGATCCGACCCCTGTTATTGCTCAGGGAAGCTGGGAAGGATTTATTTTGCAGCAGCCTCAAGGTGAAAATGGTTTTGGTTATGACCCGGTTTTTTGGGTGCCCACGCACCAATGCGCTTCTGCCGAACTAGCCGCTGACGTTAAAAACCGCATCAGCCATCGTGGACAGGCTTTAAGACAGTTTATCGACTTACTCAGTCAGTAATGCTCATCCCTGATTCGGTCATCAGTCAATATCTGGAAACCCCGGCGGTCCGGATATCCACGCTTGGAAACGGCCTGATTAATGACACTTACCGGATAAGCGATGGGCATTATGAGCGGGTGCTGCAAAAAATTAATTCGCAGGTTTTCAATGCCCCTGAAAAAATCATGGACAACCTGCAGACACTTGAGCAGCATCTTGAGCAAACAGCCTCGGGTGAAATTTGCCTGCATCTACCCAGACTGATTAAAACCCGTTCAGGACAATCCTGCTTCCGGGATGACCAGGGTAACATCTGGCGGGCACTGGAATATATTGCAAACAGCGAAAGCCGGGAATCCATTAATCATCCTCAAGAAGCCGCCAACCTCGGCTCGACACTGGCTTGTTTTCACCGGTTATTTGCCACGCTGCCCACGAACAGTCTGCACGACACCCTGCCCGGATTTCATATAACACCGCATTATCTCAAGCAATATCATCAGGCGCTCAGCCAATTTCAACAACAAAAAACATCCGATGCGTTTCGCTTTTGCGTGGAGTTTATCGCCGCCCATCAGCAGCAGGCTCATATTCTGGAAAACGCCAAAAAACAGGGGCTGTTAACGGAGCGGGTCACCCACGGCGACCCCAAGCTGAATAACTTTTTATTCAGAAAAAACAGCCTGGATATTATCAGTCTGATAGACCTGGATACCGTCAAACCCGGACTAATTCATTATGATATTGCCGATTGCCTGCGCTCTTGCTGTCATCAAGCCGACGACGACCAGTTTGACACGCAAATGGCCGAAATCATTTTGCAGAATTATCTTGCCGCTGCTGGCCCCTTTTTTTCAACGGCCGATTATGATTATTTATATCCCGCCATTGAATTATTACCCTTTGAACTGGGCCTGCGTTTTTTTACAGATTATTTAAGCGGCAACCATTACTTCAAAATCACTTATGTAGAGCAGAATATTGACCGCGCTATCAGTCAATTTAAACTCTGCGAAAGTATTTCCCGGCAGCGTCAAGCCATTGAAGACATCATCGCCCCGTACCGATAATATTCAACAGCATCACAGAACTTGAATGAGCTGACTGGATTTCTCAGCGGATTCATCTAAACTGGACAGATAAATATCTGTTTCAAGCTTTCAGGATTTTACTATGGCTTTTCGTGCATTAACGGCAACCCTCCTCAGCTTATGTTTTTTAACCGCTGTCTGGGCCGACACTCTCAAAATAAACCCGAATCATCCAGACAAATATATCGTCAAAAAAGGCGATACCTTATGGGATATATCCGGCAGATTTCTGCAAAATCCCTGGCAATGGCCCAAACTCTGGCACAGCAATCCGCAAATAAAAAACCCGGATCTTATCTACCCCGGTGATACCTTGTATTTTTCCTATGTTAACGGTCAGCCCAGATTAAGCCTGACTCCTGGCAATGGAAAATATAATAATGGTCTGCATCCCGGCATCCGCGAATCCTCCATTGCCGATTCAATTAAAATGATTCCGTCTGATGCCATCCGTCAGTTTCTGACATCACCCAAGGTCGTGACCGACAACGAACTTGAACAGGCCCCTTATGTGATTGATTTTGCCGGTGAACATTTAATCGCCGGCGCCGGCGACAGGATTTATGTTCGCGCCATCACCAACCCCAAAAGCCTGAGTTATACCATCTACCGTAAAGGCCAGCCGTTTATCAGTCCGGCCAGCCAGGAAATACTGGGCTATGAAGCCATTTATATTGCTGATACCACGTTACAGGTTGCCGGCGACCCGGCCACCCTGGTGATTAATAAATCCGACAAGGAAATCCGCAAAGGCGATCGTTTGATGATTAGCGCGGCGGGTGAGCTGGCATTGGATTATCTGCCACATCCACCTGCTACCGAAATCACCGGTTCCATTATCAGCGTTCTGGATGGCGTCTCCCAAATTGGAAGGCATAATATCGTGGTGATTGATAAAGGCACCCGGGACGGTATCGAAACCGGACATATCTTTGATATTTATCGCAAGGGACATATCGTCACCGACCAATATGTTGAAGAAGATGCTACCGCCCTGGTTAAACTGCCCGATGAAATCGCCGGAACATTAATGGTCTTCCGGCCTTTTGACAGAGTCAGCTATGCACTGGTCATGGAGGCCACTTCAGCTATCCATATCCATGATAGAATCAGTACACCTTAAACCGACTCCTTTCAGGATAATCTGACACCTATTGAAAAACACATCACTGAAATACTGGCTGGCCATGCTGAGAACTCCCGGCATGGGCAGCAAGACCATTCAGAAGGTTCTGCAACAGATAACACCCGAGCAGGTGTTTTCAGCGCCTCATCAACAACTGACCCGGCTGGGACTGAAAGACAAGCTTATCACCGCCATCAAAAACCCGGACTGGTCGCAGATTGAGCAGGATCTGAAATGGCTGGAACAGGACAACCATCACGCACTCACACTGACGGATGACCGCTACCCGCCGCAATTAAAAGAAATTGATAATCCGCCGCCGGTGTTATTTGTGCGCGGCAATATCGAGCTGCTGAAACAACCGCAAATCGCCATCGTCGGCAGCCGCAATCCCTCCCGTCCGGGTCTGCAGACAGCCACAGAATTTGCCCGCACCCTGGCCCGCTTCGGCTTTACCATTACCAGCGGCCTGGCCCTGGGCATTGATGCGGCCAGTCATCAAGGTGCGCTGGATGTCGATGGCTATACCATTGCTGTCGCCGGAACCGGACTCGACAGAGTGTATCCGGCCCGACATAAATCGCTGGCTACAGATATTCTGAAAAAAGGGGCTATTATTTCTGAATTTCCACCCGGTACAACGGCTAAAGCCAGCCATTTTCCTCGGCGTAACCGGATTATCAGCGGCTTGTGTCTGGGATTGCTGGTGGTGGAGGCGGCCAAACAAAGTGGCTCGCTGATTACCGCCCGCCTGGCGCTGGAGCAGAACCGGGAAGTCTTTGCCATTCCGGGCTCAATTCATAATCCACTGGCCCGTGGCTGCAACGCATTAATCCGTGAAGGCGCCAAACTGGTGGAAACAACCGATGATATTTTGGAAGAATTAGGTCAATACAATCAACCAGATACAAGCGAAACGCAAAAAAAACAACAAACCGGACTTGACCCAGAGCAAGAAAGTCTATTGAATCTTGTCATGTTCAGCCCCACAACAATAGATTACCTGCTTCAGGAAAGCGGTCTTGGCATTGAAGAATTATCATCCATTTTACTGATTCTTGAACTTCAAGGCTTTATTGCATCAGCAGCCGGTAGCAGCTATATTCGAATCAAATAACCAAGATACCCATATGAAAGAAGATATTTTTGACGTACTCATCTACCTGTTTGAAAACTACCTGGCAGACGAAATGGAAATGCTGGCCGATGCTGATGATGTCGTTCAGGAATTACGGGACGCAGGATTCCAGCAAAAAGAAATCAGCAAAGCCTTTGACTGGCTGGAGTCGCTGTCGGAAGACAGCCGTATTACCGCCACCGCTTCAGCGGCCTTCAGAATCTTTAACGATCAGGAAATGAAAGCACTGGATATTGAATGCCGGGACTTTTTATTGTTTCTTGAGCACAACCAGATTTTAACCCCGGACAGCCGCGAAATTGTCATCGACAAGGCCATGACATTAAAAGACGAAGACATCACCCTGGACAAACTGAAATGGCTGGTCTTGATGATTTTATTAAGCCAGAGCAGTGATGATTCGGCCTTTTCCCGCATGGAAGATATTGTTTATGATCAGATACCTTCCACTTTACATTAAGCTGCCGCCCTATGAGTAAAAATCTAGTTATTGTAGAGTCACCGGCCAAATGCAAGACCATTGAAAAATACCTGGGTAAGGACTATCGGGTATTGGCATCCTATGGCCATGTCCGGGATCTGGTCCCGAAAGAAGGTGCAGTTGATCCGGATAAAGACTTTGCCATGAAATATCAGGTTATCGACCGTAACCTGAGACATCTTCAGGAAATCGCCAAGGCTGTCAAAAAGGCCGACAATCTGTATCTGGCGACTGACCCGGACAGAGAAGGAGAGGCTATCTCCTGGCATGTTTATGAATACCTGAAAGAAAAGAAACTGCTTAAAGACAAACCGGTTCACCGGGTGGTCTTTCATGAAATCACCAAAAAAGCCGTTTCCGATGCCATCGAGCATCCAACAGAGTTATCCCAAACCCTGATTAATGCCCAACAGGCCCGCAGGGCACTGGATTATCTGGTGGGTTTTAAGCTTTCTCCATTATTATGGAAAAAAATTCGTCGCGGCCTGTCGGCAGGGCGCGTACAAAGCCCTGCTTTAAGGATGATTGTCGAGCGCGAACAGGAAATTGAAGCCTTTGAAAGCCGTGAATACTGGAGCCATACCGCCGAAGCCAGCGCCAACGGCAAACCCTTCAAAGCCAAACTGACGCATTTTAACGGGGAAAAGCTGGAGCAGTTCAGCATCACCGATGAAAAAAATGCTCACCAGGTCAGACAAACGCTGCTGGATGCGGCCGATGGCAAATTACTGGTCGCCAAGCTGGAGAAAAAACAACGTAAACGAAATCCGGCAGCGCCGTTTATTACCTCAACCCTGCAGCAGGAAGCTGCTCGTAAACTGGGCTTTACCACCCGTAAAACCATGATGGTTGCCCAGCAACTTTATGAAGGTATCGACCTCGGCGGTGAAACAGTCGGTCTGATTACCTATATGCGTACCGACTCAGTCAATCTGGCGGATGAAGCATTAGCCGATATCCGTGAATTGATTGCAGAAAAATACGGTGCAGAGAATGTGCCCAAACAACCCCGCTCCTTCAAAACCAAATCCAAAAATGCCCAGGAAGCGCACGAGGCCATCCGCCCTACTTCGGCCAAACGTCTGCCCGAGCAGGTTAAAAACCGGCTGACGCCTGACCAGTTCAAACTGTATAACTTAATCTGGAAACGCACCGTCGCCTGCCAGATGATTCATGCCACCTTGAACCTGGTCGCCGTTGATTTACATTGCGGCAGCGACAAAAATATCTTTCGCGCCACCGGCTCCACTATTGCCAAACCGGGATTTATGGCCGTCTACCTGGAAGGACAGGACGATGGCAAGGAAGGCGATGACAAGGAAAGCTTTCTGCCGCCCATGGAAGAGGGTCGCCCGGTCGATCTGAATGATATTCTGGCGATTCAGCATTTTACCGAACCACCGCCTCGTTACAGCGAGGCCAGTCTGGTCAAGGCGCTGGAAGAACACGGCATTGGCCGGCCTTCAACCTATGCCTCCATCATTTCCACGCTGCAAAACCGTGATTATGTCACCCTGGAAAGCAAACGTTTCCATCCAACCGATGTCGGCCGGATTGTGAATAAGTTTCTGACCGAACATTTCACCAAATATGTCGATTACGATTTTACCGCGAATCTGGAAGATGAGCTGGATGCCGTTGCCCGTGGTGAAAAAGAATGGATTCCTTTAATGGAAGCCTTCTGGAAACCCTTTATCACGCTGATTAAAGAGAAAGACGAAACGGTACAGCGTAAAGATGTCACCCAGGAAGCGATTGACGAAAAATGTCCTGAATGCGGCAGCCAGCTGTCTATCCGCCTGGGACGAAACGGGCGCTTTATCGGTTGTACCAATTATCCGGAATGCTCCTACACCCGTAATCTTAATGATGATGGCCAGCAATCCCAGGAACCGGAAGTGGTTGAAGGCCGAACCTGCCCGAAATGCGATTCGCCACTGGTGATTAAAACCGGTCGCTATGGCAAGTTTATCGGTTGCAGCAGCTACCCGAAATGCAAGCATATCGAGCCACTGGAAAAACCGCTGGATACCGGTGTGGAATGCCCCAAGTGCAATAAGGGCAATATTCTTAAACGCAAATCCCGTTATGGAAAAATCTTTTATTCCTGCTCGGAATACCCGAAATGTGATTATGCCCTGTGGAATGCGCCCATCAAGGAAAGCTGTCCGGAATGTAACTGGCCGATACTGACGTTAAAAACCACCAAACGCCGGGGGCCGGAAAAAGTCTGCCCACAAAAGGAATGCAAATATGCAACGCCCTATGAAGGTGACCCTGAAGATGTCAATGGCCCGACTGAAAACAAGGAACCGGCTTAATCCTTCGTTACCAGGAATAAATCTGTACTTCCGGCGACTGACTGGCTGCCCTGCAGCAGACAGTCGCCACGGTTTTTTCATTCAGAAGCAACGGCTGTAAAGACCAGTTTTCGACCGGTAAATAAGCTTCGGGAATATTCAACAACCGGCAACCGTCCTGTATATCAATCTCCACGCGCTTCAAGCCCAGCGCAATACCTCTTCCGACCGCTTTGACAAAGGCTTCCTTGGCCGTCCAGAACTGATAAAAACAGGCTGTTTTTTGCGCTTCAGATAAAGACTGCCAATAGCGCAGCTCTTTTGCCGTAAAACACTTGCCCGCCAGCCCCGCCAGACCAGGCCGGTCTCGTATCACTTCTATATCCACCCCCAACAATGCCTGCTCAGTAACAGCCAGAGCTATCTCATTGCGGGAATGTGACAGATTAAAAGACAATTGCGGAAAATCCACTAGATAGGGTTTGCCGTATTCGTTTCGTTGTATATTTAAATCCCCGGCGGGTTGTTGCAGATATTCAGCCAGTTTTTGTCGCAGCCGGCATCTGATTTCAATATAACGCAGCCTGGCTTCCGGTCGGTTAAAGCGCTCGGCTTGCTGACACTCTGCCGGACTTAAACAATCTGCAACACTGTTTTTGCCCAGTGTTCCATACCAGATATCAATTTTGCCGGGCCGCAGATTCGGTATTAACGCACCCATGCCATCCCTTCTCCACGCGGGTCGCTGGCCGCAGTCAATTGTCCTGTCTGCCGGTTTAACTGCACCGCCTGCATATTGCCATAACGGTAACGGACTTCTTTCAAGCGATGCCCCAGACGACTTAAAGCGGCTTGCTCTTCTTCTGTCAGCCCGCCTTTTTCATACTGAATCCTGTCCGGAATATATTGATGATGAAATCTTGATACATTCACCCAGGAATCCGCCCCCCGGCCGCTGGCAAAATCCAGCACCGCCAGCAACACCATGGAAATAATACGACTGCCCCCCGGTGTGCCCAATACCGCAATACGCTGCTCATCCTGCAAAAATGTCGGCGTCATGCTGGACAGCATACGCTTACCCGGCGCAATAGCATTGGCATGACCGCCCACCAATCCATAGCCATTTTTGCTGCCCACTTTGCTGACAAAATCATCCATTTCATCATTCAGCAGCACACCGGTACCCGGAACCATAAATGCCGCGCCAAAGGGGAAATTGATGCTTAACGTGGCAGCCACCCGGTTGCCGGCTTTGTCAATAATAGAGAAATGAGTGGTGTTTCTGCCCTGCTTGTCCTCAACATCATTTCCCACCAGAAACTGACTGGGTAAAGCCCTGTCCAGGCGGAGACTCTGTCTGAGTCCTGCCGCATAGTCAGGGCTTAACAAGCGCTGTACCGGCACCTCGACAAAATCACTGTCGCCCATAAATAAGGCCCGGTCATGGTAAGCGCGCCGCATGGCTTCAACAATGACATGCATCCGTGTGGCCTTGTCCATTTCATCCAACGGATAAGCGGACAAGATATTCAGCATTTCCATTAATACCAGCCCGCCAGATGAAGGCAATGAGGCACTGGTAATATGAATATTTTTATATTTGCCGACAACCGGCTGCCTTTCAACCACTTGATATTGACTTAAATCCTGCTGACGCCAGATTCCCCCGGCCTGGCGGACGGCAGCCAGCATTTTATCCGCCACATCACCCTGATAAAAACCAGCCTTTCCCTGCGTGGCAAGCCTCATCAGAGTCTGCGCCAAATCCTGCTGAATTAACACAGAACCAGGCTCGGGCAGTTTTCCTGCATCCAGCAATACAGCAGCTGCCGCCTTGTTTTTACGGATTGCCGCCAACCTGAAAGCCAGCAGTTTTTGATGTCTGCGGCCAATCCTGAAACCTTCCCGAGCATAACGTATCGCCGGCTGCAAAGCTTCTGCCAGCGGTATTTGTCCATATTTTTCTGACAAATGAACCAGGGCAGCCGGCAGGCCCGGTATCCCGGCCGCCAATGCGCCGTCCCGGGATAACCCGGGAACAAGCTGGCCATTTTCATCCAGATACATGTTTTTGCTGGCGGCCAGGGGCGCTTTTTCACGACCATCAATCATAACGGTGAAATTATCTTCAGCACGATGCAACATCCAAAATCCGCCACCACCCAGTCCAGAACCTGCAGGCTCCACTACTGCCAATGCCGCACTGACCGCAACCGCGGCATCAAAAACATTGCCGCCTTTAGCCAGAATTTCAAATCCGGCCTGAGTCGCTAACGGATGAGCACTGGCAATTGCCGCATTCTGCGCCAGTCCATGGGACAAAACACAGGAATACAACAGAACGGAAAAGAAGGTCGTATGAAAAAAGTGTTTAAGCATTTTTTATCTTCATCAATTATTTATTGCTATGATAAAACAACTTTCAATGAATCAAGCGAGATTGTTTCTTTTCATGACCTGGATACAGCCCCGATGAATATCGCAACTCCTGAAAAAATACAGTTATATTACTTGCTGGTGGCGCTGGCCATAGGTCTGTTGATTGGTCTGGAGCGGAGCTGGAAAGAGCGGGACAATGAACATATGACGCTGGCGGGCGTCAGGACTTACGGACTCATTGGTCTTTTAGGCGGCAGTTCGGCCATTTTAGCCGGTCACTATGGATTTATACTGGTCGGACTGGTTTTTTTAGGGCTGACACTGATATTGCTCTCAGCCTACCTTTTCAATCTTTTTAAAAACCGGGTGGACCCCGGAATCACCAGCCTGATTGCCGGGCTGCTGGTGTTTATTCTGGGGGCGCTGGCCGCCTCGGGACAAATCATCGTGGCCTCATCAACCGCTGTCGTCGTCACGGTGTTACTAAATTACAAATCTTCTATTCATCACTGGGTTAATGTGCTGACGCTTGATGAACTGAATGCGGTGATTCAACTGTTGCTGATTTCCGTGCTGATTCTGCCACTGCTGCCAAACCAGGGCTATGGTCCCTGGCAGGCTCTGAACCCCTATGAAATCTGGATGATGGTGGTGCTGATTGCGGCGATTTCATTTGTAGGATATTTTGCCCTTAAAATTGGCGGCCCTCGCAGGGGGGCGATTTTTACCGGATTATTCAGTGGACTGGTATCTTCTACAGCGCTGACTTTAAGCTTTTCCCGGCTGGCCCGTTATAACCCGACTATTATTCCTGAATTGTCCAGCGGCATCCTGATTGCCTGTAGCGCCATGTTCCCCCGTATGCTGTTACTGGCCGCCATTATCAATCCAGCCTTGTTTAAGATAATGCTGGTTCCGGCTCTGGTAATGATTGTTTTTACGGTTTTGCCGGCTGTTTTTTATCTCCATTCCAGAACCGATAAAACCGAAACCACCTCAAACCCCCTCAAAAATCCGCTGGAACTGGAACCGGCACTTTTATTTGCGCTGTTCCTCGGCATCATCATGCTGCTCAGCAAAGTACTGAAACACTGGCTGGGCGATACCGGAATTTTTATTTTAGCGGCTGTTTCAGGCATTATGGATGTTGACGCCATTAATCTGTCTTTAGCCCGTATGAGTCTGACGGACTTGTCTTTATCCGTCGCTGTAACCGGTATTATGATTGCGGCCATCGTCAACAACCTGATTAAAGGAGGCATGGCGACATTTTTCGGCGGTATGGCTGTCGGCTTGCGAGTCACCATTCCGCTATTGTTAAGCGCAATCGGTGGTATCATTTCCCTGTGGGTTTATATCTGGTGACTGGAACAGTTAGCGATTACATGACCCGATAAAGTTAAGAGAAATGCGGAATAACTCATCTCTGTACTACTGAAGTCGCGAATTAATCAGCAACTCCTTAGAAACTATTTTATTTTCATGACAGACAACACATATACGCTTGGTTTTATTGGTATTGGTTTAATGGGACAACCCATGACACTGCGGTTATTAAATGCCGGATTCAAGGTCAATGTCTGGAACCGGACGGCTGAAAAACTATCTGCTGTCGTCAATCACGGCGCTATCGCCCACGATAGCATCGAATCATTGCTACAAGACGCCGATATTATCCTGCTGTGTCTAGCCGATTCCCATGTGGTTAAACACATTGTCGAACAGCATATTATCCCGTCAAAAAGCCCTGTTAAATTAATTATTGATTTATCCAGTATTGACCCGGAAACAACCCGTGACATGGCTGCCCGGATTAAACAATCCAACAACGCTGACTGGGTTGATGCACCGGTTTCCGGTGGCACCTCAGGCGCTGAACAGGGAACGCTGGCAATTATGGCGGGCGGTGCTGAGCAACCCGTGACCATAGCCCGTCACATCCTGCAGCCGTTGTATCAGCGGTTTACCCATATGGGACCGGTTGGCAGTGGCCAGATGACCAAAATATGCAACCAGATGATAGTCAGTTGTAATGTTCTGGTGATTGCCGAAATGATGGCGCTGGCAAAAAAAGCCGGTGTGGACAGCCAAAAAATACCTGAAGCCCTGTCCGGCGGCTTTGCTGATTCCAGGCCTTTGCAGATTACCGGCCCGGAAATGGCCTGCCATTCTTTTGAACCGGTCAAATGGCGGGTTAAAACCTTATTAAAAGACCTGAATATGGCGGTAGAACAATCGACGAAACAAGGCTCTTCCATCCCGTTATCGGCAATGGCGGCCCAACTGCTGCAACTGCACGGAAGCCAGGGCTTTTTAGAGGCCGACCCAGCCACCCTGATTAAATTATTCGAATCTGACTGATGCTGCAATTTTCTGCCAATTTAAGTTTGTTGTTTACTGAAGTACCCCTGATAGACCGCTTCCAGCAAGCCAGAGCAGCCGGTTTTGAAGCGGTTGAAATTCAGTTTCCCTACGAATTGTCTGCCCAGACTATTAAACAGCAACTACAGCAACACGAGCTCAAACTGGTGCTGTTTAATGTACCAGCCGATA
>Ga0256833_1001884_pt1 | contig 15118 bp, 11 predicted proteins | sample 356284metaG_FD_190535 | JGI IMG/M metagenome (GOLD analysis project Ga0256833, IMG submission 190535) | Hydrothermal vent microbial communities from Mid Atlantic Ridge, Atlantic Ocean - 356-284 | ecosystem: Environmental > Aquatic > Marine > Hydrothermal vents | place: Atlantic Ocean: Mid...
TCCTGTAAAAAATTCAGTTTCATTTGCCTCACCTTGAAAAAATGTCGAAGAAAAAAACGTGCAGCATGTTACTTACTATAGTACAGGATGGTTTTTGTAAATCTTGTAATGAAGTTTTTTGCTTTCATCATTGATGGTGGCCTTAAGAATTTTCAATTAACAACTGTTTGTTTATTTAATTATGTCCTTTTCCAATCATCCAGCTTGGAGGCCGGGGAAGCTTTTCCGCAATACTGCAATTCTGGGTACCGGTATGGGACTTCGTACCCTGTCTCAGGCGATGGTATTTTTACTTGTCGCCCGCCTTCTTGGGAGCAAAGGCTATGGGGCTTTTAGTGCAACTTTGGCCCTTGCGAGTGTTTGGAGTAATTTTTCTGGGTTTGGTGGCCATATAATTTTGTTGCGTGACGTAGCGCGTGACCCCGATCGTTTTTCTAAGAGCTTTGCACTGACCCTTACCACTGTTGGCATCGGCGTCTTACCCACCTTGTCACTTTATTTCTTTACTGCATGGTGGTTTTTAGATCAGGTTTCCTGGTCATTGATAGTGCCACTTGGTTTGGGAGAGTTGGTCTTATGGCCCTTTGCCAATGTAACGGCATACGCTTATCAAGGTTTTGAACGTATGGGCAGATCGGCTCGTATGACTTTAACCCCAGCCTTTAGCAGGCTTGTAATGGCTTTAGTTTTTGCCGTATTGATTCTCTGGCAGCCAAAAATAAACAGATTGATCCTCTGGGGCTGGTTATATGCAGTAGCATCACTTTTTGCTGTTTGTTACACGTCCTACAGGGTATTCCACGATCTCGGACGTCCTACATGGCCTGGTTGGGAAGGGTTTATTTCCCACTTTCGTGCAGGATTGCCCTTTTCCTTTTTGGGCAGTGCGCAAAAATTATATTTAGACGCAGATAAGTTTCTTCTCGCCAAGATGACATCCTTGAATATAGTTGGTGTATATTCAGCCGGATACAGATTTGTTGATTTAACACTTATGCCCATAAATTCTTTGATTGCTGCTGCTGTACCTCGTCTGTTTCGTGCCGGGTCCGAAGGTACCCACCAGACACTTAGGGCCGTATTACAATTACTGAAACCTGCTGTTACCTATGCTATTATTATAGGAATTGGACTAAATGTGGCTGCGCCACTCGTTCTTTGTCTGTTAGGGGAAAGTTTTGAGACGGCAGTTTCAGTTGTGCGTTGGCTTGCGTGGCTGCCATTATTAACTGCGCCGAGATTATTGCTACAATCTGCGTTTGCTACTGGAGATAAACAAGAGACCGTGATGTTTGTGGTATTTTTGGGGGCCCTTATAAATATCGTCTTAAATCTCTGGTGGATAGCTCACTGGTCTTGGAAGGGTGCCGTTGCTGCAACATATGTTGCTGAAATTTCAATGATTGTGATTTATTTGACGCTTAAGAAGAGGACATCGTGAACCAAAATCATAATCCCGCCTCAAGAGCTTATGAAAAATACGATGTATTTCGGAAATTCTTACAAAGAAAATGTGGTCGCGCTCCTTTGCCATCAGATATGGATAAACTCATTCGCGACCGCTTACCAGCGTGGATAGAAGAGATCCCTAAAAATGCAAGGATACTTGACGCAGGTTGTGCCGAAGGCTACCTCTTAGAGGCATTGTCACGGGTTGGATACAAAAACCTGACCGGGCTTGATCTATCTGAAAACATGTTGGAGATAGCCAGGAAGCGACTACCGCCTGATATAAAGCTGATTCGTGCCGATATCTTGCCGTGGATAGAGGATACCAAATCAAATTCTTTTGATGTTATATTCTTCAACCAGGTTTTGGAACATATTCCTCGTGAGGACACAATAAAAGTTCTTCGTGAATTTCATCGTGTGCTGACTTTCAATGGTCGTATCAGCATAAGCGTTCCCAATATGGCCAGCCTGATTGGAAGTTTTACCATGGCTATAGATTTCAGTCACCTAACCCACTTCACTGAAAATTCTCTGTTTCAAGTTCTGGTCATGGCAGGCTTTGATGCTAATAGTATAGAATTTATATCACAAGCCCCTCGTCTTTTTTGGTCTTGGAGGAATCCGCATAAGGCACTACTAAGAATGCTCAACCGGATTAGATGGCATATCAACCACTTTGTACACTGGATAATTTATTATGTGCTTTTGGATTTCCCGTATGCCCACATATTTGATCCAAGTTTGGTAGTGGTTGCAAAAAAAAGCAAAAACCTTACAGAATGAACGAGATACAAGTAGCCGCTCTTATCGTAACTTATGGGTCCAGAATATCGTTATTAAATGAAGTCTTAAGAGGTTTAGCCGACCAAACGGTCAAAGTTAATCAAGTTATTGTTGTCGATAACGGACTGCAAGATAAGTTTGATAAGGACTTATGGAAACCATATTTTAAAATAGATGTAATCCGATTCAATGAAAACAAAGGCACTGCAGAAGGATTTGCTTCTGGTTTGGCTCATGCTCAAAAAGGTGAGTGTAATTTCGTATGGCTTTTTGACGACGATAACAAACCTGATGAAAAGACGTTAGAAACCTTATTGCAACATTACAAGATACTTGTCTCTAAAACTGGCCATAAAGATATTGCAATATTATGCAAACGAATCATGCCAAACGGTGATATTAGGCCAATTAGACAGTTAATGGCTAACGAATTTCTTGGCTTTCACCTTTTCAGGAAAGATAATAATAATTCTTCTGATACGAGTGGGATAAGTGAGATTTTTGTTGCATCTTATGGAGGACTTTTTATACCTTCTAACTTAATTGCCAAGGTAGGCCTGCCAAATAAAAAGTTTTTCCTGTATGACGATGATATTGAATGGACTAAAAGACTGGTATCCAAGGGTGGCAGAATATTTTATTGTACCGATGCAATTGTGCGAGAAATAGATTCGTCTTGGTGGACTTGCCGTCAAAGCTCAATCCATCCTCTTGTTGATCCTTCTTCTCCAGACACAAGTGTTTATTATGGAGTCAGAAACAGGGTATATTTAGAATACAGAAATTCAAAAGGGTTATTATTTTTCCTCAATGCATTAATCAGATTGTCTTGGCTCTTTAAAGAGGCGTGTTTTTCAAATCAAAAGATAGCTTCTTTAAAAAAGTTCTTTTTACTTTTAAAGGCATCCTTTCATGGGTTGCGGGGCAGGTTAGGTCGCTCAAATGATTACTGATCCCGTAACAAATGGCTTTATGAAAATACCTGATGCATATATTGACTATTTCTGATTTACCCCATTTTGTTACAGGGGGAGCTGAAATGCAAGCTGCCCGACTAATTGAAGGCTGGATGGACCGAGGCCATGAAGTGATCTGCATAGGTCGGCGTATGGGGAAAGGTCCGGTGAAAATAGGCCGTCATCTCGTACAGGTCCGCAAAATATATACCCTGCCCAATCTCGGAAGGCCCGGGCGTGGAATCAGTTACCTATTTTCTCTATCTGTCTTATTGATGCGCTATCGTCGGTGGATAGATGTAATATATACTCGCTTCTTAGGTGAAGCGGCTATTGTTGTGTCCATGCTAAAACGGTTTGGTCTGTTAGATATAAAATTAGTTGCAAATCCAGCAGGAACCAGGAATCAAGGAGATGTCCATTTCCTTCGTTCCATACCTTTTACACCTTATCTAATAAAGCTCCTTGATGAAGAATGCGACGCGATTAATTTAATTTCTCCTCTTATGGATTCGGAACTGCGGCAGGCCGGATTTTCTGGTCAAAATTTCACCCATATCCCCAACGGTATAACTATACGACCACTTAATAGAGCGTCCCAGCATAATAACATAAAATTTATCACAGTAGGCAGAATTGCGCCCGAAAAAGGACTCGATTTGTTTTTGAAGGCTGTAGCCCAACTAAAAGATAGGCTTAATCCTGGGCAGGTTATTATTGTTGGTTCTGGACCTGAAGAAACTAAACTTCGCAAACAGGCCAAAGAATTACAAATCAATGAATTGATAGAATGGACAGGACATCTTAACCAAAGCCAGGTACAGGCACGGCTTAATGAGGCAGACGTTTTTGTTTTGCCTTCTCGCTTGGAGGGTTTATCAAACGCCGGGCTTGAAGCAATGGAAAGAGGACTTGCACCTATATTTAGCGCATGTGGCGGACTTGATACTTATATTGATAAAGAGATAGGATGGGTGGTGCCTTGTAATGATGTCTTGGCACTTTCTAAGGCAATGTCTGAGGCCCTTTCCATGCCCATGGAACGAATCCGTGACATGGGATTACAGGCTAGAAGTTTAATAAAACAAGAATTTGATATTGATATCATTGTGGATCGTTATCTTGATCTTTTTGCCAAACTCCATCAAATCAAATGATAAGTGTTATCATTCCAACATTAAATTCTGCTAAGATTACGATTGAAAATGTGACAAGAATACAAAATTCTTGCCAACAAGAAATAGACATTGAATTCATCATTGTGGATGATGGATCAGAAGAGGAAGAATTTAAGAAGCTAAAGGCTATCGAAGGCACAAACATAACTATTATACGTCATCCATTTAACAGAGGCCGTGCTAATGCTTGCAACTCTGGTGCAGAAGTCGCACAGGGAAAATATCTTTTATTTGTTGACTGTGACTGTTATCCAAAAACAGAGACATTTATTAAAGCACATATAGATACAATTAATAGAGGGGCTGATGTAAGTTTGGGGCCTATTTGGCCAAGAGGCAATGAATTTTGGCAACGTTATCAGCATAAGGCCATGAAAAAGAGAATCAAAGCCATTACATCAGGCAAGAAATATTTTATGACGTCGGCCAATTTCATGATAAAGTCCATATGGTTCAACAAAGTAGGTGGGTTTGACAAAAGATACCAAGGTTATGGCTTTGAAGATCGCGATCTTCTTTTGCGTCTGATAAAGGAAGGGGCCATCATGAAATATTCACCTGACGCTGCAGTGTATCATGATGCAGAATTAAGTCTTACAACCATTTTCCGGAAAATGAAGGAGGCTGGTACCACAACCGCTCCTTTGTTCCGGCAGCACCATCCAGAGGCTTACAGGGAATTAGGTTACAGGGCGATCGACTCTATGGAACGGCCATGGTTGACCCCGCTAGCCTTGATACTTGGTCCGCTTGCAGAAAGGTTGGTTCCCTTAGCAGACGGTTTACTGAAACGGTTGCCTTTTGGGTTTGCTGCCCTTATGGTTAAAGGCGTAAGCGCAACTGCCTTCATGTACGGCACTGCAAAACGATGAGTTCCCACTACTCGGTATTGTTTAATTGAAATCACTAACAACTTGGTAAAGACTTGCCATTAACTGCCGACCAAATCTCTTCCAAGAAAAAGCATTTGCAAAATGCATCAATTTATCGCAATCAAATCTATCCAGGTTAGCCAACACATCCATCACTGCTCTTGCAAAATCTGCCGCATTACCCTTTATAATAACCCTGCCTGAAACTCCGTCTCTTACCGCATCAGACACGCCGCCAGCGTTAAATACAACTGTTGGGGTTCCATGGGCCGCAGCCTCTACTGCCACCATGCCAAAGCCTTCGTTATCCCCTGGTTGTTCTTGAACAGGAAAGACGAGCACGTCTGCGGCAAAATAGGCATCAGAAAGTTCTGGATCATTTTGGGCCCTTGACCCTAGGAAAAGGACATTGTCTGAAATTCCGGCCTGCTCTAAGGCCTGTTTGATCTTTTCCGTCAAATTACTGACACCAAGCACTGCCTGACGAGGTTCATCGCCTATCACCACAAGTCGTGCCTCGGGTATCTCTTTCAAGATTTTTGGCAAGATTTTTCGCACAAAGGGATAAAGCCCTTTTCTTGGAGTAATTCTTCCTACATACAGCATGAAGGGGGAGTTTCCCAATCCGTAACGTTTCCTGAAGGAGAGAGCCCTCTTGTCCTTGTCCTTCCAGTCTGGGATATCCACGCCGGGATGTATGATGCGTATACGTTCTTGGTGCAGACCTATTTCTTCAAGGAGATCCTTGGTAAAATTACTGTTAGCTATGGCAAGATCACATTTTCTGAAAACAGGATGCCATAATCTTCGATAAACAGGGTGGTTTGCTTCCACATCCAGTCCGTGAAAATATGTAACGAGGCGTGCCCTGACAACACGCGCTGCAAACCAGCATGGAAGGGCAGTTAGGCCACTTCCTGCAAATATTATGTCTGGTTTTATGGAAATGGCCTCTTTTAACGCCCTTATAAAGGTCGTTCCAAGAAATATACTTAGTGGTTGGACAGGTACCTCCAACGTCTTTACCTTTTCTGGCAAATGCTTGCCACAACCTTTTGGACCGATCACAGTAAGCCCAAGGTTGGACGACAGGGCAACAGAAACGTTCCACAAAAGTCTTTCCATTCCACCTATAAGCGGTGGCAGGTTCCTTGTTACCAAAAGACACTTTGGCTGATTGAGATCATTTGCGCATCTTTGCTTTTGCATGTTCTTCATAATCGGCAAGGATGGTACCGAAGTTGATCAAAAATGGGGTACGAAGTTTCATCAACAACCGAAATGAACCAGATTTCGAAGGCCGTCTTGCACGTTCCAGTTACAAGTAGTGTTTCTCGCCTATTCCAACGTCAGCGTTATCAAGATGGTCAGGAACGGAAGCAAAATTTTATAGCACCTCTTTTGATACTACTCACTCAAAAAGATCGTTGGACTCCATTTCATCCAATCCTCTTTGGGCTCCTTATACAAGACAAAATGGGTACCCTGGGCTACTGGCATACCCATTTCCCTTCCTGGAGGCGTTGCAAAGGCCACCCCTCCAGCCATTATGGTCTCTACCGATTCGGTATCAACCTTGACTCCTGAAAATATGCCAGCCCTCACCCGGACTCCGCTTGCATTCCAGAACCTGCTTCCCTGCCGCACAAGACGTGTGTAGGGCTCAAAAATATTAAGATGGATCCAAACCTCTGTAGAGTCTGGTGACAACTCATAGCCTAGCACCCTTCCAACCTTCACCTGCTTGTAATAGACAGGGCAGCCACGTTTCAAAGAACCAAGACTTTCAGCCTCCACAACCACATGAAGACCCTTGTTAAGATATGGCACTGCAGGAGGTGCGTCCAGCCCAACCAAGGCCTTTGTCAGGGGGCCGTTGCCAGGAAGAACCGCAATATAGGGCCCAGTCACCACAGTGTCCAGGTTCCTTACGCCACCAAGTCCAAACTCTGGTTTTACCACCCACAACTTTGTACCGCTGCGAAAAAGGCTTGCATAGTCTCTATCCACCATGGCAGAGACAAGAACCCCCTTCATGTTGTCCTGAAATCTGATATTCTTAACGAAACCTATCTTTACGCCCTGATACCTTATCTGAGAATTTTCTTCTATGTCTTGTGAGGATGAAAAACGGATGGTGATGGGCATGTAATCGGCGTTTTTGGCCTCCTGGATATCTGGATAAAGCCGAAACCGGTGCCAGGAACGTATCTTTTTACCCTTTTGCGGATTTATGAACCCTATTGAACCCATTACTATGGAGGCCACAGGAGATGTCCTGAATTTGAAACCGCTTCTTATGTTACCCTTAACCTCAAAGCCGCTTGCCAGGTAAAAACGTGACTCCGAAGTAACAAGATCAAGATAATCCTCTCTTATAAAGGCATTTATGACGATCCTGTCTTTCTTCGAATCAAGCCTGACACCTGTGATCTCACCCACCTGAATCTTTTTGTAATACACGGGGCTTCCGGCAACCACAGACACTGGCTGGTCTGTCTCGAGCTGAACAAATATTCCACCTGGCTTAAGAGACGGCACGTGTTTTACCGCGTCGGAATAGCTGTCGTAGAGCCTAAACCTTCTCCAAGCCTTTGCCTTTTTGAGCTTCTTTTTGTAATAACGGTGCGGATAGTCAAAGGCCACACCCCCTGCCATTATTGCCTTTAAGGAGTCTGTGCTGAAACTAACTGCCGCTGGTGTAACCTTCACGTTCAGGCCGCTATAGTTCCAGAAAACGCATTTATCGTTTATAAGATGCTGAAACTCGTCATAGATGATGAAGACAAGATCAACGCTGTTATCCTTATTCAGGGTATATTTTGCGATCTCGCCAACCTGTATGTGTTTAAAAAGTACCGGTGCACCTGGCTCAAGGGCATGAAGATCCTGTGCAACAAGCCTGTAGTAGGTACCTTCCTTAAGAATCTCTTTTGAATGGCTGCCCTGCACTGAAAATTGGCGACATGGCTCTCCTTTTCCAGGCACGAATGTGATGTATGGACCGGAAACGAGGGTGCTTAGATTGCTAACACCTCCAAGGCCAACACGTGGGCGAATGATCCAAAAACGTGTACCGGTTCGAAGCGCTGATTCTGCCATTGGATCGATGAGAATCGTCGCTGTCACCTTGTATCTTTTGTTGTGGGGATTTAGTTTGACCTTCTTTACCCGCCCAACCTCTATGCCATGATAAATGACCTTTGTAAGGCCCTCCACCACACTTTCTCCATCAAATAGATTAAGGGTAATCTCAATGCCATATTGGGCATCCTCATAGTCGCGAAAAAGCTTGAACACCGTACCATTTTGGGCAGGAGGCTGATTCATGAGCTCAGGAGGCGTATAAAAGCTCACTCCTCCGTTTATAAGGCTGCTCAGGGACTCCATATGAAAGATTATGCCATTTAGGCCGCCCTTTAGGGTGATCCCGCTTGCGTTCCAAAAACGGGTGCCAGGCCTTACAAGTTTTGAATATTGAGGCTCTATGTACCCGTCCACCAGGATCTTTCCGTTACCCTCCATCTTGTAACCCTGAATGGAGCCCACCTTTATGTCCTTGTAGTAGATGGCCGAGCCTTTCTGAAGAGAGTTTAGGGCATCAGTGGCAAGGCGGATGTGAAGCCCTGGGGCATCGTCCGGAACAGGAGGAGGTTCATCAAGCCCTGTAAATTCCCTGCACGGTATTTTGGATTTTCCAGGCTGGACGGCTATGTAAGAGCCTGTCAAAAGTGTTTCAAGCCCCCTCACTCGTCCGGCTGAGACCTCTGGCCTAACTATCCAGAACTTTAGATCCTGTACAAGGCCCTTTTCCGCCTGCCTGCTTATAGCTATGGTCATGGACACGGTATCAAGCCCCTTGTCCACTGTAATCTTCTTGACTACTCCAATGGGTAGTCCTTTGAACATCACCTTTGTCTTTCCAGCTGTGACCCCTTCTGCACTGTGAAAATGAACGATAATGTCAATAGGCCTTTCGACAATGCTCTTGTAAAGGAGCCAGCCGCCAATGGCAAGGGCGACCACAGGCAGTATCCAGATGGGTGATATCCCCTTTCTTTTCTTTATGTTGCCTTTTTCCATTTCACCAACCTTGTTTATAGAAATCCTTTCAAAAATTTAGAATACCTTTTCATCAGGAATGATCATGGTCTTTCCCTGTGCCAGCGTCCCATAGAAGCCTTGTATCAAAAACCTCTGCTGCAAGCATGGTGGTGATTACCACTCCGCAGAAAAACGGGGCTGCAGGTGCAGCAGCAATGGTGGTCAAGAATCCAAAATCAACAAGCCCTGTAAGAAGGGCTATAACAAATATATCGAGCATGGACCATCGACCAATGAACTTGATGAACCGAAACATCAAAGTCTTGTGGGAAAGCCAGCTTTCAATGCGAAAATGGATGGATACAAGGATCATCATAATGCCAAGTATCTTGAAAACCGGCACAAGCACGCTTGCCACAAGAATTACTATGCCAATTCCGTAAGAACCCTCTTTGAAAAAATAAATTATTCCGTCCATGATGGTTGAATATTCAGACGCCCCCATATATTCAACCTTCATGATGGGAAGTATGTTTGCCGGGAAAAGCAAGATCAAGGATGTAAGGACAAGGGCCCATGACTTGATTACACTGTCTGGTTTTCTGGGATGAATGGGGCTTCCGCAGCGGGGGCAGTTGTTTAGGGGCCTGTCATCCAGGGCCACCACTTTTTTGCATTCATGGCACACCATGAGACCTGCCTCAAGTCCGGTGACAGGCACTTCTGTCTCAGTCCGATTCTTGCTGTTCATGCCGGATGCACTGCCTTTTCGCCCTTATCTGCTGCTTTTTGGCAGGCCGTCTTGGAAGCGGATGCCTGGCTGAAGATGCTCTCCCAGTACAAATTTTCATCCAAAAAGGATGATGAAAGAATAGTTGCTCCCATAAGACCAATGAAGCAGAAAAAACCAACGTCATACTCTATTTTCGCCATGTGAAGGAGTTTTATGATGGTTACCAGGATTCCTATCATGTAAACCTCGAGCATTCCCCACTCGTCCATTTTCTTGTACGCCTTGAACATTAATGTGGTGGCGCCATTAGCCTTCCCAAGGCTTATTTGCATGGAGACGAGAAAAAGAAGAAGCAGCTTTATGAATGGAATGACCATGCTGGTGAAAAAAACGGCTATACCAGTAAAGACAAACCCTGAGGCCACCATGGCCTTGGCGCTTGTAAATATGCTGCCACTGCTTTCAAGGCCGAGTATGTCAAGGGTGAGAAGGGGCAGGAATATGGCAGGGGGAAAAAGGATTAAACCAGTAAGACTAAGCACCATTGTCTTTTCAACACTGTTTTCAACAGGAGCAAGCAAGGTGCAGCCGCACCGGGGGCATACAAGCTTCTCACCAGGATGAGGCATCTGGGCCTCAAGTAGAAGGTCACAATCTGGACAAACAGTCATCTTATCATCCATTTTTTACCATCTTTCAAAACCATCATCTTATCCATCTCACACCACTTTTTCGCCTCCTGCAATCATCTTTGCCCTTTCCTTCTTGTAAATTGCTGTGAAACCTGAATACCAACAAGACGAGCCACAAGAACGGCCATGAAAAACTGCCCCATGATGGCCTCAACGGTACAAAGGGATGCGGCTCCAGAACTTTTTGGCACGATGTCACCGTAACCAAGGGTCGTAAGGGTTATAAAACTAAAGTATTGAAAGTGCTGTCTTAGCTCTGCAAGGGCTGAACAGCCACCGTTTATGGCAACTCCGTCAAAAGATCCAGGCTCAAGGCAGTAAAGAACCTCGTACATGTAACCCCAAAATGTTCCAAGAAACAGGTATAGGCAAAGGGCAGCGCATATAAGGCGACTGTCCACAACCCTTGCCCTGAATACATACTTTGTAAAGGAATAGATGAGAATCCCTATATAGACCATCATGACTATGGTATCCATGATCCTTGGAAGGTTCCATATATTCAGGACATCGAGCCATAAAAGGACCAAGGCAACTCCAAGAAGAACCACTGCGAGTTTGAACAGCCTTTCGTGCCGCTCCATTGCATAAACTGCAAAGAAAAGGGCAAGGGACATGAAAAGAGACAAGATGATCTTGGCCCCTGGCACACGGTTCAGAAATGGGGAGACCACAATGTACAAAAGTAGCCAGACAAGGAGATTGTGAAAGCTGTACCTGAAACCAAGTCTTCTCATTTAAAAGGACTACGACGCCTGTCTTGGAAGGGTCTTATGAAGCAAAAGATAACCCATTATTCCTGCCAGAAAAGACGCAACGAATATGGATATCTTTGCCTCATCTATAAGGGCCTGACTGCCAAGCCCAAGCTCGCTTATGAATATAGACATGGTAAAACCTATGCCTGCAAGTGCGCTCACCCCCCAAAGGTGCATCCACTTCACCTCCTCTGGAAGATCTGCAATCTTTGTGAAGATTGCAAGGAAACTAAAGAGCATTATTCCTATCTGTTTGCCAAAAATCAGGCCACACATGACACCAAGGCTAACTGGCCCTGGAAACGAACCAATGGTTTCACTATTTATTGATACACCTGCTGCAAAAAGGGCAAAGAGTGGGAGAATAACAAATGCCTGCACTGGATGAAGGTGTTTTTCAAGGAAAATACCTGGCGGGATCATATCATCTGCCAAAAGATAGATATCTTCCACAAGCCTCCACTGCATTTTGTTGTATGTGAGGCTTCCTCGAGTTAGCGGGCCTGTTTCTCCAAGCCTTTCTATACTCATTTTTATCTGTTCCAAGAACCTGCCAGGATCTATCTGAGATTTTACTGGAACAAGAAGCGCAATGAGGACGCCAGCTATAGTGGCATGGATGCCAGAGACCATAAAGCTTGCCCAAACCCCAATTGCTGGGAAAAGATACAGGAAGGGCCTTCTCGTCTTTGACTTTACTGCCATAAAAAAAAGCCCAAGAAAGATGGCTGCCACAACAAGGCTTATAACGTGAATCTGAGCGGTGTAAAAAATGGCTATGACAAGAACTGCAATAAGATCATCTACTATGGCAAGGGCAGTAAGAAAGATCTTGAGGCCGGTTGGCACCCTGTCACCAAGAAGGGCAAGTATGCCAATGGCAAAGGCAATGTCTGTGGCCATGGGAATTCCCCAGCCGGATATGGCTGGCCCGGTAGTGTTGAAATAGTAATAGATGAGGGCTGGTGTAACACTTCCACCAACTGCTGCGAGCACAGGCAGCGTGGCCTTTCTAAGACTGGAAAGCTCTCCAAGAAGGACCTCTCTTTTTATCTCAAGCCCTACCACGAAGAAAAAGATGGTCATAAGACCGTCTTTCACCCAATGGGCAAGGCCCATATGATAGGTTTCCCCGGCAAAGATGACTCCGATATCAAGATGACTTAAGTAATGATAAAGATCAGCCCATGTGGAATTTGCCCAAACTACAGCAATCACAGCGGCAAGGATAAGAATTATGCTTCCAGATGCCTGTGAATGAACAAAACGTTCAAAAAAGCTTTTCTTTTTTTCTTCCTTTTTCATGCCTTAAAAGATTTCTGACCAAAAAATTCTCTTTTACCAAGTACCTTTCATGCCTGTTTTTTCAGGACTTACTTGATTCCTATGGACTCTTTTGCACGCTTTATCCACTCTTGTCTCTCGTTTTCCGGCATGAATGTTACAAACTTGCCCATCGCCCTCTGAACCCCCATAAAATCTATAAGGAAATTGTAAACGGCATTTGCCGCCTCAAGCCTGGCATTAAGATACTGGCTCTGGGCATCCAAAAGATCAATTATCGTCTTTATACCGTGGATGTAAGAGTCTGTTACAAGATCCAAGTTTTTCTTTGCCGCCAAGGCTGCCTCTTTCGTAAGGCTTATGGACGGATAAGAGGCCCTTGTTCGATTTATTGCAGAAAGTACCCTTTGGACTATCACCTCTGCGGCCGCTCCCCTATCTATCTCCAGCCTTGACACTTCCTGCTCAAGTCTTCCTGCCTTCGCTGCGGTCTTTCCTCCTTCGAACAGGGGGATTCTTGCAAAAACCCCCACATTCCAGTCTGTGTCATCGAACATGGTGCCTTCTCTTCTTCCGTGGCCATCTTCGGCAAAATATTGGTCAACCTTCCATTCCACAGTAAAGTCCGGCAACCAAAGCTCCCTTTTTGCTCCTGCAGCAAGCCTGGCCTTTGCCTTAATGGCCTCGTCAAAACCTTTGAGCTCAGGTCTGTTGGCAAGGGCCTCCTTGGCTGCAAACACCTTGAATTTTCTGACCAAGATGGGATTTTCCATAAGCCCCAGATAGAACCTGTCTCCCATTATGAAAAGGGGATCGCTAAGGCTTGCCTCCTCTGGCACAAAGGGCTCCTGAAGTGGCCTGTGCAGGATCCTGTTAAGGGCCTCCATGGCATCCATGGTTTCTGACTCCTTGTAAAGGACTGCCCTGGCGTCGTTTGCAAACTTTGATTCCCACCTGTAAGCCTCATCTGGGCCAACAGCACCTGTCGCCACCTTTATTCTGGCCCTTTCAAGGTTTGCCTTTGTAAGCTTCAGGTTCTCTTTGTATATCTTTTCTACGGTACGCGCCCTAAGCACGTTGAGATAGGCTACTGAGGCATCGTATGTGACATCCAGTTTCACCTGTTCCTTCCTCATTTGACGTGCCCTTTGAAGATGCTCTTCAGCCGTGTATTTTGCCCACTTCTTTTCAGAATAAAGCAAGATTGAGCCAGAAGCGGTCCCTGTCCATGCCCTCTCTGGGGTAACACCAGAAGATGATTTGGACCGATCCTGGTCGATGGCCCTGTAGCCGGTACCAACGTCTATACGGGGAAGAAGTTCTGCCATCTTCTCCCTAACGGCATGCTCTCCTGCCTTTACGTTTACCCGTTCGGACTGAAGCCTGAGGTTTGCAGAGACTGCCTCTTCCACTGCCTTCAAAATATTTATGCGCCTTCCAGCCTCCTCTTTTTCATTAAGGACCTTTGCCTTTGTAAGAAGTAGAAGATTCGGATACATGCCAAGGCTCCTGGCAGAGGCCATGTTTATCACAAGCTGTCTTTGCCTGGAAAATTGCTTTATCTTCCCCCTTCCTTTACTGCCATGAAGAAGATCCAAAAGGGCAACTGCCGAACGGCGGGCAAGCACGTTATCCTTGTCCCTGGGCTCAAGACCGGCAAGAAGGCCTTGCTCCACCTGCTTTTCGCTCCAAAGGGCAAAACCGGCTATCTTTCTGTCCAAAAGCCCCTTGGCAAAACGGCGCTGTTCCTCTTCGTCCATGTGCCAAAGCGCTCCTACAAATGCCGCATCAGTGCCTTCCGGGATCCTTGCCAGAGTATTTTGGGCAGAAGAGCTTGCCCTTACAAGATGGATTTCCAAACCATGTCGTCTTCCAAATTCATGGAGTTTCTCATCAAGCCGGTCCAAACTTGCTGCCTCACGCTCATCAAGGACAAGTACACACCGCTTAAAAGGCACCACTTTTCTAAAGGTGTCTAAATCCCTATCGAGATAGTAAAGGGAATCTATATAAATAAAACGATTTCTGACACCAGGCCGAATATCCTTTGGTGAAAAGGCAAGTCGTGAAAACCATGGGGCTATCACCGGCTTGGAAAGGTGATCAAGTCCAATTACCTGGATAGATGAAATGACACCAAGGGTGTAGATGGCATCAGGCCCGGAAGGTGAAAGCAGCCTTAAAAGGGCGTTTCTGGCACCTTCTTTGGATTCATGCGCAGAAAGTGACCACCTCTTTAAATATACTACCTTGTAATATGGGCGCATACTCTCCTTTATCTGTTTCTTGTAAAAGGAAAGAATTTCTTTATCGTAGGGGGTGGAACCGTCTGTCACAAATCCCACCCGTACAACCTGTGGGCTGTC
>Ga0256833_1001885_pt1 | contig 15118 bp, 23 predicted proteins | sample 356284metaG_FD_190535 | JGI IMG/M metagenome (GOLD analysis project Ga0256833, IMG submission 190535) | Hydrothermal vent microbial communities from Mid Atlantic Ridge, Atlantic Ocean - 356-284 | ecosystem: Environmental > Aquatic > Marine > Hydrothermal vents | place: Atlantic Ocean: Mid...
GACACTACTTCTTTGAGTGCGGTGAAGATCATCCGAAGCATTATAGAGGTTGCATGACCGCAATATCTCCTAGTCGCTTTTGCCACTGCTATCTGTGCCTTCAGTACTTTGAAGTTTTTGGATCGGTACCCATACGAGGTCTATATCCTCTGTTTGCAACATAGGCTTTTATGGTACTACTACTGGGTACATGGGTATGGTATCGCCATCCACACAGCATTCACAGTGCCTTATCCACGCGTCGTCTCTCCATGAATGCCCTAGTTGTTTGAAATTTGTAAACAGACGTTGCAACAAATGCTCTTGCCATCTCTTCTCTGTCCCTGGGGGGGGATTGGTGATTAGTACAGTAGAAACAAAGGTCTCTGTCTCTGCAAAGTCCAACATCTTCATCAGTTTCTCTTCTTTGGGACCCAATGGTCCAAAAGAAGCTTCCCGTTGAGGGAAAAGACGCTGCTCCAGGCTCATGACTTTAAGCCATGTTTTTGAAAGTGAAGGCATAATAAGATTTCCCCGATGCTTGGCTTGCATCGGTTGGAGTCCGTCAATAATAGTGCATCAAGGGTTCTGTCCCGATGATAAATTTATAACAAGTTAATACTCCGTTGCTTGCAACGGGGTAGTTTATTATTTTTCATAGCTGACCCTTTTGCCTGTTAGATTTTCTATGAAAGAATTATAACTTTTTGAAATAAGAATCAGCTTTTTGGTTACGAGAAAACCCATCATCGCATGTTGAAAGAACTCTCGTTCGCTTATTTTCATCATTACCTTCCATTTTCTTTTTTTGAACCCAAATTATGCATTAGAATCGCCCACTATTCTGCAAAGGCTTAGTGCATGGGTGTTTGCAAAGTATTTGAGGTTCACCCGTAGGTGAATCGATGATACTTTGTGAATGCCCATGTGCTAATGCTTTGTAGAAGATGGGTGATCTCTAATGCATAGTTTGGGTTGAAAGAGTATCGTAAATGAAAATTGCGAACTTTATTTTACACTATCTGAGAAGAGGTCAAGAAAATCGATACAAAAATAATCGCGATATACAAAAAACCATGATACAGAGTGGGACCTAAAGTGGGAGTTATCCAAAACTTAAAATATTTTAGAATGATAATGATATTGATATTGATATGGTTTGTATTGACAGTGTAGGTGTTATATAAGAGTGGTACACCCTACAGGATTCGAACCTGTGACCTTCGGTACCGCAAACCGATGCTCTATCCAGCTGAGCCAAGGGTGCACATGAGATATGAGGGTGGCATTTTATCCCAAAAGGGCTTAAATACACCTATTGTTTAGAAGTGTCCTTAAAACTCAATACAATCAAATAAAAGCTATAATAGCCCTATCAAAATCAAAGGTGTATGATGAGGATTTTGCTGTTGACGCACAATCATGTAGTGAGAGAATTTATAGAGTTGGTGGCAGACAGGGTGGGTGCGGATCTTGACCTGCATGCTTCTGCGGATGAGGTGGGTACTGGCAGTTATGATTTTCTCATTGTCGATGATCGTGGCAGACTGCTGGAGGAGAGTATGGTGCTGCTGGAGAAGCTGCAGCCTGGGCAGAGTATTGTGCTCTACACACAAGAAAAAGCACTGCATGAGGCCTTTGACTTTGGCATCAAAAAACCTTTTCTCCCTTCGGAGATTCAGGGTATTCTGGAGAAAACATCTGTTGCAGAGCAGCCACAGGCAGGAGAGCAGGTGCTGCACAGACAGGATATAGAGGAGATACGTGCCCTGCTGGAGAGTGAGGGGATGGAGATTGTCTCAGAAGAGGATCTGCTGGATGAGATCGCACCGGAAGAGCCTATGCGGGGAGAGGAGACAGAAGTGGTGACCCAAACCATAGAAGGGAGGCTGCTTGAAGCAGTACTTGAGATGGAGCCCAAGAAGATGCGCAAGCTTCTCCAGGGAGCAGAGCTCACTATCACGATCAGATTTCCCAAGGAGGAGAGATGAGCAGTGCGATCTTGATATTGTCAGGCCCCAGTGGCGCAGGCAAGAGTACCATTATCCATACTGCATCGGAGAGGATAGGGGAGTTTTATTTCTCTATCTCCTCTACTTCTCGACCTCCCCGAGAGGGCGAACAGGATGGCAGAGAGTATCATTTTGTAAGCAAAGAGGCGTTTGAGAAGGGGATTGAAGCAGGAGAGTTTCTGGAGTATGCGGTAGTGCACGGCAACTATTACGGCACCTCACTCAAACCTGTGCATGAGGCGCTGGAGGCAGGAAAGCTGGTGATCTTCGATATTGATGTGCAGGGCTTCCATCTGGCAAAAGAGCGCATGGGAGACCTGATCACGTCGGCTTTTATTCTGCCGCCTTCTTTGACGGAGCTGGAGCAGCGACTGCATGCCAGATCCACCGATGACCCGGAGGTGATCGAGCAGCGGGTTAAAAATGCCAAAAGAGAGATCCTGGAGATCGGCGCCTATGATTTTGTGATCGTCAACGATGAGATCTCGCAGGCGACAGAGAAATTTATTGCCGTAGCCAATGCTGCACGGCTCAAGCTTGGTCACACAGAGAGGGAAAAGTTCGTCGACCAGTGGCTTTCGTCCTAATATTTATACTATTTGAGTATAATAAGCTCAAAATAATCTTCTTAGGAAGAGTCTAAAGGATAGATGCATGGGTATGCCAGGCGGATGGGAATTGGTATTGATCGTAGGTGTTGTGTTGCTTCTCTTTGGAGGCAAAAAGATACCGGAGCTTGCCAAAGGTCTCGGAAAAGGGATCAAGGACTTCAAGAAAGCAGTGAACGAAGACGAAGAGACGGTTACAGAGAAGAGCAAAGAGCTTGAGAGCAAGGCTGAAAAAGTTGCAACAGCAGCAGAAGAGGTCAGTGAAAAAGTAACAGACAAGGCCTAGGAGCCGACCCTTTTTGGTGCGTGGCACCAGAGGGACACTTATCCGATCACCCCAAACTAGAGGTGCCCTATATATTCAAAAAGAGACCACAGTGAAATTAAAATCAGAGATCAATCACCATATCAAAGAGGCATTTGCCAAGGCAGGGATAGAGGCAGAACCTATCTCTGTCTCGGAAGCCACCAAACCCGAGTTTGGAGACTATCAGTTCAACGGTGCCATGGCATTGGCCAAGGTGCTGGGAAAAAATCCTCGTCAGATCGCTATGGAGATCGCAGAAAAAATCGATAGAAGCAGTGTGATCTCCAGGGCAGAAGTTGCGGGACCCGGCTTTATCAATCTCTGGATCGATCCTGTATGGATGGGAGAGAGACTTCAGGAGATGCGTGCCGACAAGAGACTCTCTGTGCTGTCCAAAGAGGAGGGCGTAAGAACCGTTGTGGACTACTCTAGTCCCAATATGGCCAAGCAGATGCATGTGGGGCACCTGCGCTCAACGATCATCGGTGATACCTTGGCAAGACTCTTCTCCTTCCTGGGTGACGAGGTGATCCGGCAGAACCATATCGGAGACTGGGGCACACAGTTTGGAATGCTGATCGCCTATTTGGAAGCCAGTGGCGAAGATGCCTACAGTTCACTGGGGGACCTGGAGCAGTTCTACAAGGATGCCAAGGTCAGGTTTGACAGTGATCCGGCATTTGCTGATATGGCAAGGGAATATGTGGTCAAGCTACAGGGAGGGGATCCCCACTGTCAGACGCTTTGGCAGCAGTTTATCGATGTCTCTCTGGGGCATTGTGAAGAGGTCTATAGTAAGCTTGGGGTCGCACTGGGGCGGAAGGATGTTCGGGCTGAGAGTAGCTATAACACGCTACTCCCCTCTGTAGTAGAGGATCTGCGATCCAGGAGTGTATTGCAGGAGAGTGATGGTGCGCAGTGTGTCTTTATGGAGGGTAGCGATGTCCCGCTGATCATTCAGAAGCGCGATGGAGGGTTTCTCTATGCCACTACCGATCTGGCAGCGATCCGATACAGGACTGAAGTGCTGGGCGCCAAGCGGATCAGCTATGTGGTAGATGCCAGACAGGCGGGGCACTTTAGGCAGGTTTTTGATGTGGCACGCAGGGCAGGTTTCGTCGGCGAAGATGTCTGGCTGGAGCATGTGAGTTTTGGTATGATGCTGGACAAAAGCGGCCGCCCCTTCAAGACCAGGGACGGGGGCACGGTCAAGCTGATCGACCTGCTGGAGGAGGCAGTTACCCGTGCCAAAGCGATGATAGAGGCGCGTGGTACGCAGGAGCCAGGCGACATAGAGGCGGTAGCTGATATCGTGGGTATTGCTGCGGTCAAGTATGCGGAGCTCTCTGTCAACCGTGAGTCCAACTATACCTTTGACTGGGACAAGATGCTGAGTTTTGAGGGGAACACCTCGCTCTATCTCCAGTATGCCTATGCCAGGATACAGTCGATCTTCAGGAAGCATGGAGAGGAGATCGCGGGAGAGATTCTGTTGGCTGATCCACTCGAAGAGAGACTTGGTATGTTGTTGCTGCGCTTCGAGGATGTACTGTGTGCCGCTGCCAGAGAGTCGATGCCGCATTATATTACAAGCTATCTCTATGAGCTTACCACGCTTTTTATGAAGTTTTATGAGCAGAATCCGATACTCAAAGAAGATATCTCCCCCGAGCTCAGGGAGAGCCGCCTGCAGTTGGCCGACCTGACGGCCAGAACCATTAAGCAGGGGCTGGAGCTACTTGGGATTCAGGTTCTGGATAGATTGTAGAGACGACGAGGAGGGGAGAGTGAAGGCGGTCTTGGTCGGGGTGATAGTGGCAACGCTTGCCATGGTCTTTTTGCAATACAGAAGAGGCGGAGATGTCAAAAAACTTCTACTCTCTTTACTCTCTTCCGCCATGGTACTCTCATTGGCGGTGGCAGGCAATCTGACCAGATCGGTGCCGCCGATCTTTATAGCGCATCTTGTCTTGCTGATAGCGGCATGGGGCGGTCTGCTGTGGTATATACTCAGGGGCAGATATTACTGGTGGCTGATCGTTTCGCCTATCGTGACGATAGCCCTGTTTTTGGTGATGGAGCTCCTGATCGGTTCTGGACATGAATACTTTGGAGGGGTGCAATGATAAGAGACGTGCTGGAGAGAGAGATCAGAAAACTGGTGGGCAGACTCAAGGAGGAGCCTGAATTGACCATGGTGCTCAAAGCCAGACTCACCAAGCGTGAGTACAAGCTGCTGCAGGGGATGGCAGAAGGAGTCTCCAAAGAGGCGACCCTGCAAAGCATGAAGCTCGATGAGGATACCTATGTCGCTATCCATACCAAACTGATCAAAAAACTCAATCAGGAAAAACTGAAGCAGGAGTTGACGGACTAGCCTTTCTGTTGGTGCGGCAATAAGCGTTAGCTCTCTCTGGGCTCCAGCTCACTTAAAAACTTCTCCAGCGAGTAGTGTTCTCTATAGGCAGGGGTCATAATGTGCACAATAATATCCCCCAGATCCACCACGACCCAGTCATCACTTTCATCAGCACCGAGAAACTCTTCTCCCTTGGGCTTGAGCTCTTTTTTGAGGTGCTCATAAAGAGAGAGTGTGTGCTTGCCTCCAAAAGAGTTGGCGATCACTACCTCTTGAGCGATATAATCGGTATCAGAGAGATCGAACACTTCGATCTCTTCCGCTTTTTTGGTATCCAGAATAGTGACAATAGTGTCAACTCTCTCTTTGATGGTCATCGTTGCCCTTGTTGTGTATAAGTTGTTTTACTTCATCGAGAATACTCTGATCCACAGCATCGAAATCATTGCCTTCGCGAATTGCAGTGGCGCTGACAGGGATATCCATGGCAATGATCTCGCAGTGCCTGAGAGGGTGGCAGTCCGGTATCTCCGTACCTCTTGTGAAGACCAGCCAGATGATGCTTTCGTTGATCTTGTCAAACGCCTCCCACCTCTCAATCTCCGCAAGATTGTCCGCCCCAATGACCAGATACTTGACCAGGTAGTGCATCTGCAGCATCTCAAGTGTCTCGATCGTATAGACAGGCCGATCATGGGAGATCTCAAAATCGCTGACGATCACCTTTTTGCCACGGCATACCTGCCTGCACCAGTCCAGGCGTTTTTTTGGAGAGGCCAAAGTAGTCTTCTTGAACGGATTCAGGAATGCCGGCATGACGATCACCTTGTCTATTCCGTCTCGTGCTGCCACTGTCTGCGCAATGTATTGGTGTCCTCTATGTGGCGGGTCGAAACTCCCGCCGAACAGTGCTACAGTAGGTCTTTTTTTAACCAAATAGTAACCTCAATTTCAGTAAAATGATTAGTATTTTATCACAAAAATGAGGATGTAAGTTGAAAACGATCAAAGAGCTGGATATCGATGGAAAGCGGGTGTTTATCAGGTGTGATTTCAATGTACCCAAGGATGAGTTCGGCAACATTACCGATGACCGCAGGATCAGGGCGGCACTGCAGACGATCCGCTACTGTGTAGACAGAGGGTGCAAGATCATCCTGGGATCACATTTTGAGAGACCTGAGCCCGGTGTGTATGAAGAGCAGTACTCTCTGGAGACGGTCTACCGTCGATTGGATATACTGCTCAAGATCAAGAACAGGCTGCTCTTTGATGATTCCAAAACAGGCGGTGTCATTACAGAGAGAGCCAAAGCACTGGCAGCATCTCTAGAGGAGGGCGATGTGCTGTTGCTGGAAAACCTACGCTTTGATGCAGGGGAGACCGGCAATGACCTGGATTTTGCTGAAAAACTGGCAGCGTTGGCAGATATCTATATCAATGATGCTTTTGGTGCCTGTCATCGCAAGCATACCTCTATCTATGCATTGGCAGAGCAGTTTGACTGTGCAGACAAAGCAGCCGGATTTCTGCTGACCAAAGAGGTGAATTTCTTCAGCAGGGTACTGGAAAATCCTACCAGACCTTTTGTGGCGGTGGTGGGAGGCAGCAAGGTCTCTGGCAAACTGGAGGCATTGACAAAACTGCTTGACAAGGTTGACAAGGTCATTATCGGAGGAGGTATGGCTTTTACTTTTCTGAAGTCTATGGGCTATGAGATAGGCAACTCCCTGGTAGAGGATGATCTCCTGGACGAAGCACGTAGCATTATGCAGAAAGCCCAGGAGAAGAGGGTCAAGTTCTATCTGCCTATCGATGTGGTCGCTGCACCGGAGCTCAGCGAGAACAGTACGGTGAAATATCTGCCTACACAGGAGATACCTGCGGACTGGATGGGACTAGACATCGGCCCTGCAAGCTCCAGACTTTTCAGGGAGGTGCTGAATGATGCCCAGACGATCATCTGGAACGGCCCCATGGGTGTCTATGAGATGGACAAATTTGCCAAGGGCTCTACCAAAATGTCACACTATATTGCCGAGACCCATGCTACGACGATCGTGGGCGGAGGGGATACGGCGGATGTGGCAGCCAGAGCTGGAGATGTGGATGAGATGACCTTTGTCAGTACCGGCGGCGGAGCAAGCCTGAAGCTGATAGAGGGGGAGGTGCTTCCGGGCATCGAGGCACTCAAGGCATCATGTCAGGAGGAGGAATAATGATATTTGCAGCCAATTTCAAGATGAACCACACCCGAAACAGTACCGCAGCCTATATGCAGAGGCTGGCACAACGTATGTATGAAAAATCTGAGGGAGACAGAGTGATAGTATTCCCTCCCGCTACAGCACTAAACAACTATAGGGGCGACTTTACTATAGGTGCGCAAAATGCCTACCCCGCTGTTAGTGGTGCCTATACGGGGGAGACAGGTGTGATGCAGCTGGAGGAGTTTGGTATCAAAACTCTGCTGATTGGGCACAGTGAACGCAGAGAGATCATGGGGGAATCCCAGGAGGCGGTCGCTGAGAAGTTTCAGTTCTTTTGCTCTGAGGGATTCGAGATCATCTACTGTATCGGTGAGCCACTGGAGGTCAGGGAGCAGGGAGAGGAGGCGGTCGCAGCCTATCTGCTGGCGCAGTTCGAGGGTATTGATATCCATTATGAAAAACTGATCGTTGCCTATGAGCCCATCTGGGCGATTGGCACAGGCAGGAGTGCTACCGTAGAGGAGATCGACAGTACCCACAGCATGCTGAAAAATCATCTTGATGCTCCTCTGCTTTATGGCGGGAGCGTCAAGCCGGACAATATCCGGGAGATCATCTCTGTAGATGGCGTAGATGGCGTGCTGGTGGGAGGTGCCTCTCTGGAAGTGGATAGCTTTATACAGCTGGTCATGGCTAACAAAGGGTAGCGGTCGCCTACCCAAGCAAAGAGACGCTGGTTGCTCACAGGAGATACCTTGTGGTACATATTTAGAGTAGCGGGGATTGCCGTGTATTTTGGGTTCGATTCAGAATCCCCTGGCTTCACTTATTATTAGAGGTATTCTGATAGATACCGTGATTCCAGCATAATCCCAAACTATGCATTAGAGATCACCCATCTTCTGCAAAACATTAGCAGGGAAGCATTCGCAAGGTATCTCCTTTGATTCTACTCTCTGTCGTCTCTCTCTGGTTCCTCATTGAGGATACTCCATTCATAGAATGGCATTGCTTCAAATTGTATATTGTTGAGGACAAAGCTGTATTGGTTGGAAACGGTGACGATAGTGATCTTTCGGATCTGTTGCTTTTGATAGAGATGGATCTTGTTGTAGGCTTTCTGCCAGAAGTGCTCTTCATCTTCAAAGGCAGAGGGGATGATCAGCTCGTCCTCACGGATGAGGTAACCATGGATACCCAGTGCCCAAAAAGAGATCTTATGCTTGAACAGTGCCAGCACTACGATCGCATCAAAGGTAATCGGAAAAGGTTGGGATTTGCTCAGGTATCTGGAGAGGGCAAAATCGTAAAGGATCATTTTGCGTGCCCCTTTGCTCTGGGTATCTTCTACAAAAAGGATCACGCCCTCTTCTGTGAAGCGTTTGATCGTGCGATAGACCCAGTCTTTGGAGATACGAAAATACTCCTTGGCATGACTGTAGAGCTGATGGATGCTGACACGGTGACCCTGATAGCGTGCAAGGATCAGCATCAGGCGGCTCTCATCCTCATCAAAACTACCATAAAAGAAGCTACGCATCTGCTGGCTCAAGGCATGCAGGTCGATATCTGTGACAACAGGCAGCGTGCCAGATTTGAGAAAGCGATTGAAGCTGGTCGAGGCAGAGGTGCCACGATCAAAGGAGAGGAACTCTTCGTAATCCAGGGGATAGAGGGTATAGGTGGGCAGTCCTGTGTTGGTATGTGCTTCTCTACTGACCAGGATCAGTTGATAGCAGCGAGGAAGCTGCTCTAGAAAACCTTCATAGTAATGATCAAGTACCACTGTCTCTATGTGCGCCTCTTCGACAAATCTCTCCAGTGCAGGAGTGTCGATATCCTCCAGCGCAAAAATGGGATCTTGGCAGTCGATATAAATCCAGACCTCCTTGGGGAGTGCGCTCAGGTAGTCCAGTATCAGTGCGGTTTTGCCCGTACCTCGGGCACCGGTGAGCAGAAAAGAGCTGTCTTCGGGCAGCTGAAGCTTCCTGTCTCGGTAGAGATCATTTTGGGGCGAGAGTTCCATGAAGTATTCTAGAAGATGCATCTATTTTTCCTCCTTAAAAGGAAACAATTTTCATAATGATAGCGATTTGTGGCTAAGGGTCAAGTAAACGCTAGAAATATTTGGGTATAATCTGCGTTCCTAAATTTAGTTGGGGGCTAAAAAGTCCGTGCCAAGGCACTGCACCAACGAGTTCTTTAAAGGGTAAAAATGGAAAAAATCAGATTGAAGCTTAAAGCTTATGATCACCGAGTGTTAGACCGCTCTGTGGCCTCTATTGTAGATGCTGTCAGACGCACAGGCGCTGAGATCATTGGTCCTGTACCAATGCCTAGCAAATTCAAACGCTACACAGTGTTGCGTTCGCCGCACGTGAACAAAGACAGCCGTGAGCAGTTTGAGATCAGAATTCACGCGAGAATGATCGATATCGTTTCCGCTACATCAGACACAATCGACTCATTGATGAAGCTCGACCTTGCGCCTGAAGTAGAGGTAGAGATCAGATCAATGGACAAGTAGGAGTAGGATATGGAATTTATCGTAGAAAAGATTGGTATGAGCAGAACTGTAGATGTACCAAGTGTTCCTGTGACGCTTCTCAAAATCGTTGAAACAAAAGTTTGTGAAATCAGAGAAGACGGCAAAGCATTGGTGGCTTACCACAGCAGCAAAAAGATCAACAAAAGTATTGAGGGCCAGCAGAGCAAATTCGGTATCGCCAAAGAGTTTAACAAGTTTATGACCATTGAAGTGGCAGAGGGTACCGAGGCGGGAGACCTGAATCCGGCAGCATTGGCCGAAGCGGCGGTAGTCAAAAGTTCGTTCAATACCAAAGGTAGAGGTTTTCAGGGAGGTATGAAACGACATGGTTTCTCTGGAGGTCCTGCTTCTCACGGGCACAGATTTGGCAGAAGAATTGGCTCCATCGGTAACGCCGAGTGGCCTGGTCGTGTACAGAAAGGCAAGAAGATGCCCGGACAGTACGGAAATACAAAAGTCACAGCAAAAAATGAGGTGATCTCATTTGATGCTGATAACGGTATCTTGATCCTCAAGGGTGCAGTACCTGGACATAGAGGTGCTAGAGGCATGGTAAGGATAGTCAAATGAGTAAAGCAACAGCAATTAAGATATCAGATCTCCCAGAGGCGTTTGCGGAAGCGCATCCGCATAACCTGTGGCTCTACTGCAAGGCCTATGAAGCGGCAAACAGAGCCAACACCGCACAGACAAAGAATCGTTCTGCAGTCAGGGGCGGTGGCAAGAAGCCTTGGGCACAGAAGGGTGGCGGACGTGCGAGAGCAGGTTCTTTGCGATCTCCTATTTTTGTAGGTGGTGGTGTGGCATTTGGTCCAAGCACCAACAGAAACTACTTCCAGAAAGTCAACAAGAAGCAGAAGCGCTTGGCATTGATGCACGCCATCGCAGAAAAAGCAGCCAATGGGAAACTTTTTGTAGTAGACAGCGTAGTGATTGAGTCAGGAAAGACAAAAGATGCCAGAGCATTTGTTGCAGGATTTGAGCAGCGGGATCTATTGGTTGTCAAAGAGATGATTGATGACAAAACATTCCTCGCATTCAGAAACCTTCAAGAGAGCTATTTGGTAGAAGAGGGCGAGCTCAATGCTTACCTTGCAGCTGCGTATCATGCAATCGTGATCGAGAAGTCTGTATTTGAAAAATTGACAAAAGAGAGTTAAGATGGCAGATATTACAGATATTAAAGCGATACTCTATACAGAGAAAAGCTTGAATCTCCAGGAAGAGGGCGTCATTGTAGTGCAGACTACACCGAGAATGACCAAAAATGGACTCAAAGAGGTATTTAGAGAGTATTTTGACATCAAGCCTTTGAGAGTCAACTCAATGAGAGTGCCAGGTAAAGTCAAGCGATTCAAGGGCATCGAAGGGAAGAGACCGAACAGCAAAAAGTTCTACGTCAAGCTTCCTGAGGATGCAAAGATCGAAAGCCTAGCGGTATAAGGGAGAGAAGATGGCAATTAAATCATATAAACCAACCAGCCCAGGTAGACGATATATTACCAATCTGGACAGCAGTGACATTACTGCAAAGGCAAGCGTCAGAGCACTGCTCAAAAAGCTTCCAGCACATGCAGGCAGAAACAGCAATGGCAGAATCACCTCACGCCACAGAGAGGCAGGTGCAAAAAAGCTTTACAGGATCATTGACTTCAAGCGAAACAAGTTTGGCGTAGAGGGCACGGTAGCAACTGTTGAGTACGACCCCTATAGAAACTGTAGAATCTGTCTTGTAAAATATACAGATGGCGATAGGCGTTATATCCTCAAGCCAAAAGGTCTTGAGGTTGGCGATAAGATCATGGCTGCCGAGAGCGGACTAGATATCAAGCCAGGCTTTACAATGAAACTTAAGAATATCCCCGTGGGTACCTTGGTCCACAATATTGAAATGAACCCTGGACAGGGTGGCAAGATCGCCAGATCTGCCGGTGGCTATGCACAGATCATGGGTAGAGATGGCAAGTATGTCTCTCTCAGACTGCCAAGCGGCGAAATGAGATATATCCTTGGCGAATGTCTGGCTACGATCGGCACTGTAGGCAACGAAGATTACTCCAATATCGTTGGCGGTAAAGCAGGGCGCAGCAGACACAGAGGTATCAGACCGCAAACTAGGGGTTCTGCGATGAACCCGATCGACCACCCGCACGGCGGTGGTGAGGGCAAGACAAACTCCGGTAGACATCCTGTCTCTCCATGGGGTATGCCAACCAAGGGCTACAAGACTCGCAAGAAAAAAGCGAGTGACAAGCTGATCATATCAAGAAAAAAGAAGTAAGGGGTTAGCATGGCTAGATCATTAAAAAAAGGTCCATTTATTGATGCACACCTTATGAAAAAAGTGCTCAAGGCAAAAGAAGAGGGCTCTACGAAGCCTATCAAGACATGGTCAAGACGCTCAGTGATTTTTCCTGAGATGATCGGCTTGACGCTCAATGTGCATAACGGCAGAAAATTTATCCCCGTATTTGTCACAGAGAACCATGTCGGCTACAAGCTTGGTGAATTTGCGCCGACGCGTACCTTCAAGGGTCACAAGGGTTCAGTCCAGAAGAAGGTGGGATAATGAGCAAGGCAACACTAAAATTTATCAGGGTTTCTCCGACAAAAGCAAGACTGATTGCCAGAGAAGTTCAGGGAATGAATGCAGAGTTGGCATTGGCCGCGTTGGAGTTTATGCCAAACAAGGCTGCAGGCATTATCGCAAAAGTGATTGCATCTGCAGTTGCCAACGGCGATTTTGAGCCGGAAGAGGTAGTCATTACTTCATGCCGTGTGGACAAGGCAGCGGTGATGAAGCGGTGGAGACCAAGAGCCAGAGGTACTGCTACGCGTATCATCAAGCCCACGGCACACATCTTTGTAGAGGTCGCTGAGGCTTCTGCTATAGAGAGTGCCAAGGCGGCAGCAAAAGAGGCGGCACCCAAAGCAGAGAAGAAAGTCGCAGCAAAGCCGGCAGCCAAAAAGCCTGCCGAGAAGAAACCTGCCGAGAAGAAACCGGCAGCCAAAAAAGCCGAAGCAAAGGGCGATGACCTGACCAAGATCAAGGGTATCGGCAAAGTCTATGCGGGCAAGCTTCAGGCAGAAGGGATCGAGACCTTTGAGGCAGTGGCCAATATGACACAAGAGCAGATCGATATGATGGAAGAGAAGTATAGCTTTAAGGGTGACTTCAGAGACTCAATCGCAGATGCCAAAAATTTTGTTAAAAAGGAGGCGTAAGTATGGGTCAGAAAGTCAATCCAATAAGCCTTAGACTTGGGATCAACAGAAACTGGGAGTCACGCTGGTTTCCGGCAAAAGAGAGAACCTCTGCATTTATCGCAGAAGATCACAAGATCAGAACGTTTCTCAAAAAAGAGCTTTTCTACGCAGGTATAAGCAATATCATCATCGAGAGAACTGTCAAGAAGATCAGGGTGACGATCGTGACAGCCAGACCCGGTATCATTATCGGCAAAAAGGGTGCGGATATTGAAAAACTGAAAGCTGCACTGGTCAAGATGATCGGCAAAGATGTGGCGCTGAATATCAAAGAGGAGAAGCGACCTCAGGCTTCTGCACAGCTGGCCGCTGAAAATGTTGCCACGCAGCTTGAGCGCAGAATCGCCTTTAGGCGTGCCATGAAAAAAGTCATTCAGGGCGCACTGAAGTCTGGCGCGAAAGGGATCAAGATTCAGGTCGCCGGCAGACTTGGCGGTGCCGAGATGGCAAGAACAGAATGGTATCTCGAGGGAAGAGTGCCGCTGCATACACTCAGAGCCAAGATCGACTATGGTTTTGCCGAAGCGCAGACCACCTACGGTATCATTGGCATCAAAGTATGGATCTTCAAAGGTGAAGTGCTTCAGAAGGGCATCCAGGCTGAGCCAAAAGAGAGCAAAGGTGGACGAAGACCTACCGGCAACCGAAACAATAGAAATAAAGGTGAATAATCATGCTAATGCCAAAAAGAACCAAATGGAGAAAGATGCAGAAAGGTCGCAGCCGTGGCAAATCATTCCGTGGTAACAAGATCGAATTTGGCGATATCGCACTCAAGGCAACAGAGGGTGGAAGAATCGACTCTCGACAGATCGAGGCAGCGCGTGTCACCATGACCAGAAAGGTCAGCAGAACAGGTAAAACATGGATACGTGTTTTCCCAGACAAGCCGCTGACTGCCAAGCCGCTCGAAACACGAATGGGTAAAGGTAAAGGTGCCGTGGACAAGTGGGTCATGAACATCAAGCCGGGAAGAATCATCTTTGAAATGGCTGGCGTAGAAGAGACGCTTGCAAGAGCAGCATTGACGCTAGCCAAGCACAAGCTTCCATTTAAAAGCAAAATTATCACACTAAAGGATAGTAATGAAATATACTGATATTAGTGACAAAAGTATTGCAGAACTGACTGCACTGCTCAAAGAGAAGAAGCTTGAGGTTTTCACACTGAAAGCAAAGCTCAAGACGATGCAGCTCACCAACACAAGTGAGCTAAGAGATGCGAAAAAAGATATCGCACGAATCCAGACGGCGTTGACCGCTGCCAGATCTAAGTAAAGGGTAAAGCATGCCAAAAAGAGTAATAACAGGAACAGTGATCAAAAAGGCTGGCGACAAGACAGCTACTGTTTTGGTTGAAAGAAAAGTACTTCACCCAAGATATCACAAAACTGTAAAAAGATTTAAAAAATACCTTATTCATGACGAGAAGAATGAGATCAATGTCGGGGATACTGTATCTGCGGTAGAGTGCCGACCGCTCTCCAAGAGCAAGTCATTCCGTCTTCTTGAGATCACGAAGAGAGGAGAGGTGTAATGATTCAGGGTTTTACAAGATTGACCGTTGCTGACAACAGTGGCGCCAAAGAGATCATGTGTATCAAGGTCTTGGGCGGGTCCAAGCGAAGATATGCATCGGTAGGTGATGTTATTGTCGCCTCGGTAAAAAAAGCACTCCCGGACGGAAAAGTCAAGAAGGGTAAAGTAGTAAAGGCAGTGGTTGTCAGAACAAAAAAAGAGATCCAGAGAGAGAACGGCTCACTCATTAGATTTGATGACAATGCCGCAGTAATCCTGGATGAGAAAAAAGAGCCTATTGGTACACGTAT
>Ga0256833_1001886_pt1 | contig 15116 bp, 13 predicted proteins | sample 356284metaG_FD_190535 | JGI IMG/M metagenome (GOLD analysis project Ga0256833, IMG submission 190535) | Hydrothermal vent microbial communities from Mid Atlantic Ridge, Atlantic Ocean - 356-284 | ecosystem: Environmental > Aquatic > Marine > Hydrothermal vents | place: Atlantic Ocean: Mid...
CCCCTCTTTTTTTTATAAGGTATCATAATTTGGTAATGATTGGAATTTTGGGTTCCATTATAAAAGTTCGAGGCTTTTTCTTATAAAAGATTTTAAGTTAAAGAAACTGATAGCCTTCAAAGCTTTTAATAAAATAGAATATTTTAAATCTTGGGATCTTATAGTTTATAAAAAATATTAAAGTGCAAATTTAAAGAAATGTGTTTATTAAGATCTTGCAAGATGGCTGAGTGAAGAAGCGGAAGACTGTAGATCTTTTTACGGACTAAATGTTCTCTTGTAAACCTTTTGAGTATGTATAGTATAACTGCCTTCCAAGCAGTAGGATTAATTTATTTAAAGAAGGTAAGATATGCTACGAAATCCGTTTCATTTAGTAGAATTTAGTCCTTGACCTTTAACTGGGTCAATTGGTGCTTTGTTTTTAACTACTGGGCTAATTGGATGAATACATAATTTATCGGTTGTTGGGTTGCTTTGTGGTTTTTTTTTAGTAATTATAACAATAATTCAATGGTGACGAGATGTTGTTCGTGAAGGCGCTTTTCAGGGTCATCATACGACAATAGTTTACAAGGGATTATGTTTAGGAATGATTTTATTTATTGTATCAGAAATTTTGTTTTTCTTTGCTTTTTTTTGGGCTTATTTTCATAGAAGATTAGCACCTACTCCTGAAATTGGTTCTTGTTGACCGCCAGTTGGGATTTCGGCATTAAATCCTTTCGATGTGCCATTGCTTAATACAGCTGTATTGTTGGCTTCTGGTGTTACGGTAACCTGAGCCCATCATTCTTTAATACAGGGAGATCGACCGGGAGCGGTACAAGGTTTATTGTTCACAGTGTTGTTAGGTATGTATTTTACTTATTTACAAGCAGGAGAGTACTATGAGGCTTCTTTTTCGATTTCAGATGGAGCTTACGGATCAACATTTTTTGTGGCTACTGGATTTCATGGGCTTCATGTGTTGATTGGAACGACATTTTTAACTGTATGTTTAATTCGTGCATGATTGTATCATTTTTCTGATGAACATCACTTTGGTTTTGAGGCTGCGGCTTGATATTGACACTTTGTTGATGTTGTTTGGTTATTTTTATATCTTTCAATTTATTGATGAGGGTCATAATGAAAAGATTCATGTCTTCAGATGGCTGAGGAAAAGCAATAGATTTTTAATCTATAGACGATATAATTTATCTCTGAAGAGAGCGGAACTGTACTTTAAAATAAAAGATCTGATTTGCATTTAGAAAATAGGATTTTTATCCTTAGTTCCATTTTAATTTTTGGTAGCAAAAAATGAAGTATATCATTTACGGTTACGGCCCGTATGTAGACAGTGAAACTCTGTCTTTGCGAATAGATTAAGGCCAAAGTTGCGGCGTTTGATTGTTAATCAAAAGATTGTGTAGAGACACTAATCTAGGAATGGTATTACGCCGGATTGAACGGATTACATTGATGCTGTAAAATATAAGAATTTTATGTTCTTTAGTGCCTATGATTTCAATGATTTTTAGAAGAATATTGGCTGTTTTTTTAGGGGTAGTGGTTTTTGGTTTAGCTTGATTGATTTCTAAGCAAGCTATTTCAGATCGAGAAAAAAGATCACCATTTGAATGTGGGTTTGATCCATTAAGTTCTGCTCGTATTCCTTTTTCTTTACGATTTTTCTTATTAGCAGTTATTTTTTTAATTTTTGATGTAGAGATTGTTCTTTTAATTCCTGCGATTAGTATTATAAGGAATTTTATTAATTATATTTCTATTATTGGGACTTTTTTATTTATTATTGTTTTAATTCTAGGTTTATTTCATGAATGGAATGAAGGGTCATTAGATTGGGTGACCTAGGAGGAAAAAAAGAAAGGAAACAGGGCTGCTAACTTTGTTTCGAGTGGTTAAATTCCATTCTTTTCCTTAATGTTACCATTAAATTATGTTGTTTTTATACCTTATGGGTTTTTATTTTTTTTTATAACTATTTTTGGGGCTGTCTATTCTTTAAGATCTAGGCATTGATTAGGAGCTTGAGTGGGCCTTGAGATTAATTTAATTGCTTTTATCCCTATTATTCTTTACCGGGGAATTGTTTTAGAGACAGAATCAGCTATTAAATATTTTATTTTTCAGGCTGTAGGATCAGCCCTTATCATATTCAGAAGATTATTAAGATTTGGATTAGACTTTACTTGAGATCTGAGTATTAATGATTCTTCTTTTCTGGTTTTTAAAGGAATTTTTATTTTAAGAATTGGGTTGTTTTTGAAATTAGGAGTTTTTCCTTTTCATATGTGGTTTCCGAGTGTTATAGCGGGTCTTTCTTGATTTGCTAGATTTTTACTTTTAACCTGACAAAAAATTGCTCCTTTATTTCTTTTATTTTTTATTAGTTACATGTGAGGGAGTCAAATAATATTTTTTTTATTATTAATTGCTGCCGGTTCAAGACTTGTGGGAGGAATTGGGGGTATTAATCAGACTCAATTACGGGCTTTATTGGCTTATTCTTCTATTGCTCATTTAGGATGAATAGTTTTTTGTTGTTTTTTAAGAGAAGCTAGATTAGAAGCTTATTTTGGGATCTATTTTTTTATTTCTTTATGTATTTTTTTAGTAATTTGAAATATAGAAGTAAATTTAGTGTTTCAGGCTTTTAGTTCATTTTTTGGTCGAAATGTCATAGCTCGGTTTTCTTTTATTTTATTTTTTCTGTCTTTGGGAGGTATTCCTCCTTTATTAGGTTTTGCACCAAAATGAATGGTTTTAAATCTGGGGAGGGAAAGAAATTTATTTTTTATTTTAATAATATTGATCATTGGTTCTTTATTAAGGTTATTTTATTATTTAAGTTTAATTTTTTCTTCTTTTTTTTCATCAAGTTCAGTTTTCTTCAAAGAATTAAATTTTTCTGAGAATAACTATTTTTTGAATATAATATTGGTAGTTGGGACGGGGCTAAATCTTTTTGGTGGACTGATTTTTTTGGATAATTTTTTTATAGAGAGATTTTTATATGCGATGGGTTTATTCAACAAATCATAAAGATATTGGAACCTTATATATTTTGTTAGGTATATGATCTGCTCTTCTAGGGACGGGTTTAAGTATATTAATTCGTATGGAATTAGGGCAGCCTGGAAGTCTCTTAGGGGATGATCAATTATATAATGTCATTGTTACTGCTCATGCATTTATTATAATTTTCTTTTTTGTCATACCAATGATGATCGGAGGATTTGGAAATTGATTAGTTCCTTTGATATTAGGAGCACCAGATATGGCTTTTCCTCGTCTAAATAATATAAGTTTTTGGTTGCTACCACCATCTTTGACTTTGCTTTTATCATCAGCAGCTGTAGAAAGAGGGGTAGGAACAGGATGAACACTTTACCCACCTTTGTCAAGTAATTTGGCTCATGCTGGATCTGCTGTTGATTTTGCTATTTTTTCACTTCATTTAGCTGGAATTGCTTCGATTTTGGGGGCTATTAATTTTATTACAACTGTTTTAAACATGCGTTGACGTGGAATGCAATTAGAACGGGTTCCTTTGTTTGTTTGATCAGTAAAGATTACGGCAGTTTTATTGCTCTTGTCTTTACCTGTCTTAGCTGGAGCAATCACAATGCTTCTAACTGATCGGAACTTCAACACTGCATTTTTTGACCCTGCTGGGGGAGGGGATCCAATTCTATTTCAGCATTTATTCTGATTTTTTGGACATCCAGAAGTATATATTTTAATTCTTCCTGGATTTGGTATAATTTCTCATATTGTAACTTATTTTTCTTGTAAAAAAGAAACTTTCGGAAGAATTGGAATGGTTTATGCTATAATTGCTATTGGAGTGTTAGGGTTTATTGTGTGGGCACATCACATGTTTACTGTAGGAATGGATGTTGATACTCGAGCTTACTTTACTGCAGCAACAATGATTATTGCTATTCCAACAGGAATTAAGATTTTTAGTTGAATAGCAACTATTCATGGAAGTCGAGTAAAATATGAAGCTCCTATGCTTTGGGCCTTAGGGTTTATTTTTTTATTTACAATTGGTGGATTAACAGGAATTATGTTATCAAATTCTTCTTTAGATATTATGCTTCATGATACTTATTATGTTGTTGCTCATTTTCATTATGTTCTTTCTATGGGAGCTGTTTTTGCCCTATTTGCTGCTTTTAATTTCTGATTCCCTGTTCTTACCGGATTAACACTTCATGCTCGTTGAGCAAAAGCTCATTTTTTTATTATATTTATTGGAGTAAATCTTACATTTTTCCCACAGCATTTCTTAGGGTTAGCTGGAATGCCTCGTCGTTATTCGGACTATCCTGATAGTTACACAACATGAAATGTAGTATCATCAATTGGATCAATGATTTCTTTTGTTGGGGTACTGTATTTTATGTTTTTATTATGAGAAGCTTTTGTAAGTCAGCGTAGTATGATTTGAAGTCTTCACATGAGAACAAGTTTAGAATGAGATAATATCTTGCCTGCTGATTTTCATAATAATGAAGAAGTTGGAGCCTTAGTAATGGCCCGTTCTTAACTTAACTTAGGATATAGTTGTTTTGATAGCTTATATAGAGCATAGCGTTGAAGGTGCTAAGGAGGGTCAGTTAACTCTTAAAACAAAACCTGCTATCGAAGCTGAAAAATTAAGCGTTGGTCTTGTAAACCAAAGGTTGGACATATCTCCCATAGCATCACGATAGAATTCACTTAGTAATAGAATTATAAAAATGTGGATGATCATCACTATAGAGAATTAGCAATAGGACAAAAATATATGCTTGAATAAAGCAGATTCCAAATTCAAAAATGGTATAGAATGCCTCGAAAAAGGAACATAAAACTATATTAATCGAGGATCCAAGGATCGTATCTTCGAGAAATCCTCCAATGATCGATATAACAATGTGTCCAGCTGTAATGTTGGCCCCTAGTCGTAATGCAAGAATTAAAGGTCGAACTCCCATACTAACTGTTTCAATTAAAATTAAGAAAGGATTTAAGGCTCTTGGGGCTCCAGAAGGGAGAAGAGAGGCGATTATTTTCTGTAGATCTATTTGTCTTCCAGAGACAATAAGAGCTAATCAAAATGGGAGTCTAAGAGAGAGAGTAACAGCTAAATGTCTTGTTTCCCCAAAAGTGTAAGAAATGAGGCTACAAAAATTTAAAAATAAAATTAAAATAAATAACGAAACTATTCTTAATGAAAAAAAGTTTAAATATTTTCCAGAAGCTGTTTTAATCAATGAAGAAATAATTATTATAAAATGTTTCAATAGAAGATTCCATCGATTTGGAGCGATCCAAAAGACTATAACGGAAATGAACAATAAGATAAATCTCGTTGTTCATATTAATATATATGCTCCAAGAAATACCGAGTTATGATCGTCAAATCTAGAAAAAATATCTATTATCATTATCAAGTTCAAATACTTAAAATACTTGTTTTTGACGTACTCAAGGATGAAATTTTATAATATGTCTTGAATTTTCATCAAATAATAATAGTAAGAATAAAGAAAGATCTTCAAATAAAAAATCAGATAATCAATCAATTAATAGGAGCCAAATGTGGCATAAAAAAATACTGCTAAGCAGTGACTTTGACACGACAAATCAATGTTATATTTTTAACTAATTTTTTTTCTTAGGTTTCAGCTACATTTTGAAGAAGTCAAGAAGTAAAATCTTTCATTACTACAGCTTCAAGAACAATAGGTATAAAAGAATGATTAGCTCCACAAATCTCTGAGCATTGACCATAGTAGACTCCTGGATATTTAATAAAGAAACTAGTTTGATTTAATCGCCCGGGAATTGCGTCTGTTTTAATTCCTAAAGTTGGGACAGCCCAAGAATGGATAACATCTGCAGATGTAATTAATAGTCGAATAGAGGTTTCTGTTGGTACAACAACTCGGTTATCAACATCTAGAAGACGAAACCCACCAGCATCTAACTCTTCTGTCGGTAGTATATATGAATCGAATTCTAGATTTAAAAAATCAGAATATTCATAAGATCAGTACCATTGATGACCAACAGTTTTAATTGTTAATCTGCAGTCTAAAATTTCATCTAAAAGATAAAGTAATCGTAAAGATGGTAAAGCTAAGAATAGAAGAATAATTCCTGGTAAAATAGTTCAAATTGTTTCGATTTCTTGACCTTCAACAATATATCGAGAAGAAAAAGAATTTGTTAGCAAAGAAATATATGCGTAACCGACAACTGTTATAATAAGAACTAAAATAAGTATAGCATGATCGTGAAAAAAAATCAGTTGTTCTATAAGAGGAGAAGAAGCATCTTGAAATCTTAATTGTCCTCATAGGGCCATATCTTTTATAATTAATTAAATAAAATAATAACAAAAAAAGAAAATAAAATCATGGTAAGGAATAAATTGATTATTCTTTTTTGGAATACTTGATTTTTTTGAGTAATTATTAAAAAAACTTGAAATCTTCCCGCTCCTCCTAAAATTTCAAGTCAACCTTGATCTAAAGATTTTGTTATATTTAGACTCATTTTTATACCAGCTGAGATCAGAGGATTAGTAGAAACTGGGACTAAGAATCATATTAAAGAGAAAAAAGACTGACTAGTTCTGAAGAATATTTTTGAAAAGAAAGTTTTTCTAGATAAAATAAATGATAGTCAGCCTCCTATAATAACTACAAATATAGTTAGGAATTTTAAATAACTTGGTAAAAAAATAGATATATTAAAATCTAATATATTCATTTGAAGAAAATCTCCTCTTAAGATAGTTAGAATTCTAAGAAAGATTATAGCTCAAGTAGATTTCTTATCTTCATCGAAGATTTGATGGCAAGGAGAATAATTTGCTTGTCCCCAGATGCAAAAATAAGAAAATCGAAGAGAATATGCAGAAGTTATGCCAGTGGCAAAAAAAATTAAAATCAAGAGGATCATATTACATGGCCTAAAAAGAAATATTTCTAAAATAAGGTCTTTAGAGTAAAATCCTCTAAGAAAAGGTGCCCCGCATAAAGCAAGATTTGCAATATTTAAACATCTGATTGTTAATGGCATATCTTTTCATAAATTTCCTAATATTCGTAAGTCTTGCACATTTCTATTGTTATGAATAATTATACCTGCGCATAAAAAGAGTATAGCTTTAAATAGAGCATGGGTATAGAGATGAAATAGAGCCAAATAAGGTAAGGAAAATGCTAATCTTATTATTATAACTCCCAATTGTCTTAAAGTGGAAAGAGCAATAACTTTTTTTATATCAAACTCATAATTTGCGCTCATTCCGGCTATAAAAAGAGTACAGACAGAAATTAATAGTAAAAAGGAAGAAAAATATTCTCAAGAAGAGATAAAAGGAAAAAATCGAATTAAAAGAAAAACTCCAGCAGTGACAAGTGTCGAGGAATGAACCAATGCAGAAACTGGGGTTGGAGCAGCTATTGCTGCTGGTAGTCATCTAGAAAAGGGAACCTGGGCTCTCTTAGTTATTCCGGCTAACAAAATACAGAAAGAGATGCCAGTAATGTATTCAAAATTTTCTATAAAAAAAACTTCTCAATGACCTTGAAGAACACAAAATCCAATAGCTGTTAAAATAGCTACATCTCCAATTCGATTTGCTAAAGCAGTTAGCATCCCAGCTCTTAAAGATTTATTGTTTTGATAGTAAATCACTAAGGCAAAAGAAACAATTCCTAGGCCGTCCCATCCTAATAGGAGAGAAATTAATCTTGGAATAAAGATTAATGCATTTATGGAAAAAACAAATATTATTACTAATCACACAAAACGAGAAAGAAAAATATCGTTTTCCATATAAGAAGACGAAAATAATATAACACATGCCGAGATAAAGCATACAATAAATCTAAATCTCACACCAACTGGATCAAGAATAAGAGGAAAAGAAATTATAGTTGTTCTCACTGAAATAATTTCTCATTCAATAATGAATGATTTATTAACAAAAATTAAAAAAAACAAAATGGGCGTTAAAAAAAAACAATAAAGAAATAAAAATATTCTTCTAATTGACGAAGCTTTCATTGGTAAAGATGCTATTACTGTTTTCATTATCGAGTGAGAATAATCTCATTTTTAAGCCCACATCCTAATATTTTTTTTAAATTAACTCAATCTAGTTAAAACCATAAAGAAATCATCTCTGATTTCAGAACCAATAAATTTAGAGGAATTCAATGAAGAAATAAAGTCAAACATCCCAGAGAATTGAAGTTAGAAAAAGGAAAAAGAGTTTTCGGAGAGCCGCCATGTTGAATTACAGTATATAAAAATAATCTAAAAACGGCCGCTAAAAATCTCATAAAAATGAATGGAATAAATAAGAACAAATTGTTTATTATGATTCTTGGAATAACAAGCAATTCTCCCAATAAATTCATTGATGGTGGTGCTGCTATATTGATAACACAAAAAAAGAATCATCAGAGAGCTAAGCTAGGTAATAAAAGTAAAAATCCTTTTCTTAAGATTATATTCCGGGTATGTCTTTTTTCATATGTTATGTTTGCCAAACAAAAAAGAGCGGAGGAACATAATCCGTGAGCTAATATAATACTCAAGCCACCTCCTCAGCCTCAAGAAGAAAATGAAAAAACACCTGCCACCATGATTCTTATATGTCCAATGGATGAATATGCAATTAAGGATTTCAAATCAACTTGTCGAAAACAAATTATCCTAGTAATTACTCCTCCTCAGAGTCTAAAAGCAAGAATAAAATCTTTTGTTTGTGCAGTGATAACAAAAAATTGTATTATTCGAAAAATCCCATACCCCCCCAATTTCAGTAAAATCCCAGCTAAAATTATTGATCCCGCCACAGGGGCTTCAACATGAGCTTTGGGGAGTCAAAGATGAACTGAAAATATTGGTAATTTAACTAAAAATGCTCCTACTGCAACTAGAAACAGTACATTCTTCATCCATAAAGTCGTTTCAAAATAAAATATTTGTGAAATATTCACAAATAAGATAGAAGAAGAGCAAAAAAAATTTGATAAAAACAGAATTAATAATAATAAAGGTAATGATGCAGTAATAGTGTATAATATTATATACATTCCTGCTTGAAGCCGCTCGGGCTGATAACCTCAACCTAAAATTAAAGCTAATGTCGGAACTAACCTCACTTCAAAAAAAATATAGAATCATATAATATTAGCTGAAAAAAAAGTTATTATTAAAACTATATTTAAAAAACAAATTAGAAAAGAAAAAGAGCCGACTTTATTTTTTTGAATTTTTACTCTCTTTTGACTAGCCAATAATATTAAAAAAGAAATCCACCAAGTTAGACTAATTAGAAGACTTCTCAGACCATCGATGTTAATAAACCTCCTCACTATTTTTTCACAACATAAAGGAGAGAAAAAGAAGAAAAATGAAATAAATCCCCCAATTATTAGTCCTCAAATTCGTAGATATCAAGAAAAATTTTTATCTCGGAAAGGAATTAATAAGAAAGAATTAATTAGTATTAATCTTAACATTTTTGTAAATTAAAATTAAACACGTAATCATTTCCATGTGTACGAATCAAGGACACAAGAACAGCTAATCCTAGTCTTGCTTCACAAGCAGCTATGGTGATAAAAATTAAAGTGATAAAACTTTCTGAATTTTGCGAAATTCTTTCTCTAAGAAGGAAAATGAATAAAGTTAAAGTAATAGCTTCTAGTCTTAAAAGACAACTTAATAAATGTTTCCGTTGAAAAGACAAAGTTAAAAGAGAAAAAATTATTCCGATAATTCTCAAAATCAAAAAAAAAGAAAACTGTGCCATAGAAGCCAAAAAGTGATTCGAACACTTAGAATTTGTTTTCAAGACAAACTTTCCCCAGGTATTGGCCAATAATTAAAAATTAATAACTTTCCCTCACATATAATGACAAATTGGAGAAATAAAAAAATAAAGAAAATATAATGATGTAAAAACTTGTCCAATAAAAATGTAAGGGTATTCAACAGGACGAGCTCCTACTCAAGTTAGAACTACAAGACTTCCGAAAAATAATCAAAAAAGAATTTGTCTAGGAGGACAAAATCTAAATGAATAAAAGGAACTAAAAAAGATCAATGGGGGGATAAATAAAATCATAACTGATATTGCTAAAGCAATTACTCCACCCAACTTATTAGGAATTGAACGAAGAATAGCATAAGCAAATAAAAAATATCATTCAGGTTGAATGTGAACAGGAGTGACAAGTGGATTAGCTGGAATAAAATTTTCAGGTTCTAAAAATATCCCAGGAAAAAAAGTTACAACCAAAATTAAAAAAAGAAAAAGAAACAAAAATCCAACAATATCTTTAAATCTGTAATATGAATGAAAAGGGATTTTAGTTGCGTCTCTATTTAGACCCAATGGATTATTTGATCCAGTTTCATGAAGAAATAAAAAATGAACTATTACTAAAGCAATAATAACAAAAGGCAAAAGAAAATGAAAAGAAAAAAAACGATTTAAAGTAGCATTATCAACAGAAAATCCCCCTCAAAGTCATTCAACAAATATAGTTCCAACATAAGGAATTGCAGAGAAAAGGTTAGTAATAACTGTAGCAGCTCAGAAAGATATCTGTCCCCAGGGTAACACATATCCTAAAAAAGCTGTAGCCATAGTTATAAGAAGAAGAATAACTCCGACATTTCAAGTATATATTAGGTTAAATGAACCATAGTACAATCCTCGTATTACATGGATGTACATACAAATAAAGAAACAAGATCCTCCATTTGCATGAAGAGATCGTAGTAGCCATCCATTATTTACATCTCGAACAATGTGAATAACAGAAGAAAAAGCCAAATCAGTATGAGGAGTATAATGTATTGCAAGAAATAATCCAGTTAAAATCTGGATTATTAAACATACCCCCATTATAGAACCAAAATTCCATCAAATAGAAAGATTTCTAGGAGCTGGTAGATCTACAACAGCATCATTTATAATTTTAAAAATAGGATGAGTTTTTCGTATTGGTCTTCGCATACAATTCTTGATATTACCTATATACCTTTAGGATGAAACCCTTAATGTGCTTATTACACTACAAGAATAACTTAAGGCTAAAAATGTTGCCGTAATGGCCCTTGTTGATAATAACAAATTTTTACAACAGCCAATAAATTCAATAGTAAAATAATTCCTAAACCTAATATAATGGATACTCGAGAAGGAAAAACTAATTTCTCTCCTATTCTAGAAAAAAAAATTCTCATAATATTTCTTAAAAAATTCTCCACAATGACTCTATCAAAAAAAGGAACTGAAAAAAAGACAAACATACTTAAAATTCATAGAAAAAAAAATCAAAGAATTGGCCCTCTCCCTCTGAAATACACATTTGGAGTTAATGCAGATACATAAGCAAACATTACCAAAAGTCCTCCTACAAAAATTAAAAATAAAATAAATCCAAATCACCTATATCTTAATGCACCAATTAGTAAACAAACTCTTAAGCTACATAATAAAATACAAAGTCCTAATCTTAGAGGATGTATTATCACCGGTATAATAAAAAAAAAAGAAGTCCTTAGAGAAAACAGAATATATCCAGTCACTCAGAAAGTAGGATCAGCCTAATCTTTAGCTTCCAATGCTAATATTTTTATTAAACTACTATTCTGATTATCAAAATTCAAATAAAAACAGAATTCCTAAAACAGCACATAATCTACTAAGAGAAAAAGGAAGAAAACCTTTTCAGGTTAATGCTATAAGAAGGTCATAACGGAATCGAGGTAAAGTCACACGAACTCAAACGAATCTAAAACAAAAAAACAAGATTTTTAAACATAAAAATAAGTCCATAGATACATAAAGTAAAAACCTACCCCCGAAAAACAAAACACTACATAACAATCTTATTAACAAAATATTAGCATATTCCGCTATAAAAATTAAAGCAAATCCACCTGCTCCATACTCCACGTTAAACCCGGACACCAATTCTGATTCTCCTTCAGCAAAATCAAAAGGAGCTCGATTAGTTTCAGCAATGCAAGAAACAAATCAAACCATTGCTATAGGAAATAACAAGAAAACAAATCATATAAAGCTCTGATATTCCTGAACTTTTATTAATTCTAAGCTAAGAGATATAAATAAAGAAAATAAAAGAATTAGTGCTAACCTTACTTCATAAGAGATAGTTTGAGCAATAGCACGAATTGCCCCTAATAAAGCGTATTTTGAATTAGATCCTCAACCCGCTAAAAGTGTTCCATAGACATTTATTCTTGACACACATAAAAAAAATAAAAATCCTAATTTAATCAATAAAATTCCAGAAACCCTAGGATTGAGTTGCCATAATATTAAAGCCAAAATTAACCTTAAAATTGGAGCAATAAAATAAGGCAACCGATTTACTAAAACAGGTTTTCTTATTTCTTTAGTTAATAATTTTGTAGCATCCGCTAGAGGCTGAGGTAGTCCCATCACTCCAACCTTATTTGGCCCCTTTCGCACCTGTATATATCCAAGTCCTTTACGTTCTAATAACGTGAAAAAAGCAAGTCCCAATAAGACACAAACGTAAGTTATAAAAATTGAAACCACAGAAATTACCATTATTAAGAAAAGGGCTTTACCTTTATAATCAAAGCTTAAATCTGATACACTTATCTGCCATCTTAATCCATAAAAGTTAAGTGAAATAAAATTTCATCTATTGAGCCTAAGTCAATCACATATTTTCTGCCAACTTAACATTTTTTAAACAAAAATTAAATTATTTCTTTTTTATAAAAAATTTATTTTAAAACGGTCCTTTCGTACTAGTTTAAAATATCTTTCTTCTAAAGATAGAAGCCGACCTGGCTTACGCCGGTCTGAACTCAGATCATGTAAGATTTTAATGGTCGAACAGACCAACCAAAAGAAAGCTTCTGCACCAACTGGAAATCTTAATCCAACATCGAGGTCGCAAGCCCTTTTTTCGATAAGAACTCTAAAAAAGGATTACGCTGTTATCCCTGTGGTAACTAATTCTTTTAATCAGAATTTTTCTGGATCAAAATAAATATATTATAAAAATCAAAGGAAGCTCTTTTGTTCCTCAGTCGCCCCAACTAAAATAATACTAAAAAAATATTATTTTGATTCATATTCTTATTTTTTTCTCTTATTAAAGCTCAACAGGGTCTTCTTGTCTTTTAGAATTATTAATGCTTCTTCACATCAAAATTAATTTTTAGATAGTAGATAAGAGACAGCTCCGTTTTCGTCAAACCATTCATACCAGCCTTCAATTAAAAGGCAAATGATTATGCTACCTTTGCACGGTCAGGGTACCGCGGCCGTTAAAGCTTACTGCTCACTGGGCAGGTCCGACTCCTCATCTTCATAGAACGAAGAGCCATGTTTTTGATAAACCGGCGAAACAGATTTTTGCCGAATTCCTTTTACCTATTTTAAAATAAAAATGTTTTTTTTCCTTCTAACTTTAAAACTACAAAGAATAATTTTTCCAAATACTCATTTTATCAGAAATACTCTTAAATCTTAATTTCTTAAAAATAGTTAATAAACAAGAATAAAATTTTCTAACAATGTTATATTTTTTTATTATAATTTATAACAATTTCTTTAATTGATGACTAATTTTAAGCCCACATTTAATTACTTTTTAAAAAAACTTTTATCTAAAGAAAAAAGCTTATCCTTTTCTCTCTATGTTGTTCGTCTTATTCTAAGCATAAATAGCCTAAAACATTTATCTTCCGAAAACAGGTACTTAAATACCTTTATTAACCAACCAGCTATCCTAAGTTGCGGCTAATATTTCATTTCTATTAAATTCTTTCTATACAATCTTTCTACATTGACATAAAAACTTAATAGCTCAACTTATTTCGGGAAAATAAATCTATATCTCTCTCTAGATAAACCATCATACAAAAGGTACAAACATTAATTTCTTCTTTCCTAAAATTTTCTTCATTCCCTCACGGTACTCTTTCACTCTAGTTTATAAAAAAATTTCTTTCAACAATACACTTTATAAAAATGCTTTTTCTTTTATTTTTTAAAAAAAATATCTAAAAACAAGAATACTATTAAAAACAGGTCTAACAACCACCTATTCAATGTAAGTGAATAATACTCCATTATACTATGTCTTTAAGAACACCTTCCGGTACTCTTGCTATGTTACGACTTATCTCATCTTTCGACGAGAGCGACGGGCGATATGTGCACACTCTAAATCCTAGTTCAGTTTAACACTCTTTCTTAAACTTACTCCCAAGTCCTATTTCAATTCCATTTTTCAGCAGAATATCCATAAAAAATACTTCATAGTAACCCACCTCCTCTTTTCTATAAGCTGCACCTTGATCTGACATAAAGGATAAATCTATTCCCTCTTGCTGACTTCTTTATTCTAAAAAGTCACCTGACGACGACGGTATACAGACTGACTGCAAAAAAAAGTAAGGTTCTTCGAGGAATATCGATTATGGGGCAGGTTCCCCTGGCTGGGTTTCAAGCACCGCCAAGTCCTTTGAGTTTTAGGGAACACCCGTAATACTCTGGTATACATATTTATGTTTATTTACCTCTCAAATAACGGGGTATCTAATCCCGGTTTTAAAAATTGAGTTCTCATGGCATCATTTCTTAGATAGGAATAATTTTTAATTAATTCTTCTGATTTAACCAATAAAATTAATAGAATCTATCTATATTCAAAAACTAACCATCTTTTTTACCGACCATTTTAGCTTAGCTTATTTGTCTAACCGCGGAGGCTGGCACAAATTTTTCCAAACTTCTTGTTCATTTTCTAAATCATAATTTCTTACATTTATTAATCTCCAATACTGATGAAGTGAAATATCTTCAGGTATCATAAAAAACTTAATACCAGAAATTTTTATAGAAAGCAAAATATTTTTTCACTTTCTAGAAAACTTCCATTCCTCACTTATCCCAAAAATTTCATGTATTTAAAATAAACATAACTAAAACAAAAGCCAGGACCAAACTTTTAATAAGAGAAATTCCATTCATATTTGGGGTATGAACCCAACAGCTTAAACTTAGC
>Ga0256833_1001887_pt1 | contig 15113 bp, 14 predicted proteins | sample 356284metaG_FD_190535 | JGI IMG/M metagenome (GOLD analysis project Ga0256833, IMG submission 190535) | Hydrothermal vent microbial communities from Mid Atlantic Ridge, Atlantic Ocean - 356-284 | ecosystem: Environmental > Aquatic > Marine > Hydrothermal vents | place: Atlantic Ocean: Mid...
CCAAAATATATTGCAAAACACCTTGGTAGGGCCTCCATATCCTCTGTGGTAAAGGCGGCACTTGCAGGAATCCCGTTGCCCCTTTGCTCATGCAGTGTACTTCCAGTCGCTGCATCCCTAAAAAAGGAAGGGGCGGACAGGGGCGCTATTGCTGCCTTTCTTGTATCAACGCCAGAGTCAGGAGTCGATTCCATTTTGATTTCCTGGGCACTTCTCGACCCTGTGATGACAGTGGCCAGGCCGGTTGCGGCATTTGTAAGCGCAGTCGCAGCAGGAATTACTCAACTTCTCGTAACCAAAGGACAAGAAGATGGAGATATTCCAAAGACCAAAGAAGTGGTGGGGCCAAGCTGTGGCTGCGGAGATGGATGCTGTGTAGAACAGGATGGCAGTAACGAAGAAAAAGACGAAACACTATGGGGGATAGGAGCCAGGATTTTTACCTACGGATTCATGGATCTTTGGATGGATCTTGCTGGCTGGTTCTTCATAGGCCTTTTAATCGCCGGAGTGATATCTGCACTTCTTCCTCAAGGATTTTTTGCTCATTATGTTGGCGGCGGGCTTAAGGCCATGATCATGATGCTTGTTGTTGGAATCCCCATATATATCTGTGCAACTGCCTCCACTCCAATAGCAGCAGCATTCATACTAAAGGGCATGAGTCCTGGGGCTGCCCTCGTATTTCTGCTTGTAGGGCCAGCCACCAACGTTACCTCCGTCTCCGTCCTTCTTTCCATCCTAGGCTCTTACGGGACGGCCCTTTATCTGGCCACCATTGCTTTTTTGAGTGTGCTTTTTGGCCTGCTTCTCGATGCCTTTTATGCCTCAAGCGGCATAGTGCCCACTGCAGTCATTGGAAAGGCGGCAGAGATAGTTCCAGGATGGTTTATGACAACAAGTGCAATCTTTCTTTCAATCCTCTTTGTTACAAGTCTTATTCAAAGACATTTTTTAAAAAGGGAAAAGGCCTGCTCCTGTGATGATTAGGATTATAGATAGGATTTAGTCTTTTTTCGAACTAATCTTCTTTGATGAATGACATGAATGTTGACAACGTATTAGGGTTCCTTAGAGCGAACATATGAAGCCAAATCCCTTGAGTGATACAATAGGCCCTGTTTTCCCCCACAAAACCAGGATAGTTTGCACCATCGGCCCATCCTCCGAAAAGGTAGAGACACTTGAGGAGCTTCTAAGGGCCGGTATGAACGTTGCCAGGCTAAACTTTTCTCATGGTGACTTTGACTACCACAGGCAGCTAATAAGGAACATAAGAAGCGCCTGTGACAATACAGGCCTTCCTGCTGTCATCATGGCAGATCTTCCTGGCCCAAAGATGCGCATAGGAGACTTTCAAAAAGAACCGGTTTTCCTAAGGAAAGGGGAAGAGTTTATCCTCACCACCAGGGACACAGTGGGAGATACAAGACATGTATCAGTGACCATGAAAGAACTGCCAAACGCCGTCAAAAAAGGAACCATCATCTATCTTAATGATGGGCTCATCCAGCTGAGAGTGATTGATGTGGAAGGCCCGGACATACGATGCATGGTCGAGGTTGGAGGGGAGCTTCGCTCGAGAAAGGGGCTTAACGTACCTGGCATAGACCTTGGCCTCAGCGCTTTTACGGAAAGGGACAAAAAATGCATGGAATTTGCCCTTGGGCAGGGAGTAGATGCTATAAGCCAGTCCTTTGTTGGAAGCCCCGATGACATTGTGCGTCTTCGGAAGGCTGCAAGAAAACTTGGCCATAACCCGTTTGTTATCGCCAAGCTTGAGCGCTCTACCATAATGGACGCTATAGATGAGATCATAGAGGTATCTGACGGCATCATGGTGGCACGGGGTGATCTTGGAGTGGAAATACCCATCGAGGGTATTGCAGTAGCCCAGAAGTTTCTTACAAAAAAGGCCAATGTTCAGGCAAAACCTGTCATCACTGCCACCCAGATGCTTCAGTCCATGACCCACAGCAGGCGACCGACCAGGGCTGAGGCCACAGACGTGGCAAATGCCATCTTGGATGGAACAGACGCTGTTATGCTTTCAGAAGAATCGGCAATGGGAGATTATCCGGTGGAGGCAGTAAAGATGCTTTCACGAATAGCTTCAGCCACTGAGCCATACTTGGAACGGGCACACTTTAGACGGCTGATAGAAAAAACCAGGCCCGATCGGGGGAAGACAGCAGATGGCGGTGAGGTAGAGCTTATCGCCCTTAGCGTGGACAACATTTCTGCCCGCATGGACACGGCAGCGGTCTTTTGCCCTACGGATTCTGGGGCAACTGCAAGGCGGATAACAAGGTTCAGGTTGCCATGCTGGATCGTGGCCCCCACCACAAGCCAGGCCACCTTTCTTCATCTCCTGTTCTCTTTTGGCGTCATACCGATACTCAAGAATGACAAGCCACGCAGCTGGGAGGGTGATGTGAAAAGGTGGGTGAATCTTCTTGGACTAAAGGGAAGGGCCGCTATTATCACAGAAGGTCCGTCCAAGGCACATCCGTCTGCCCACCACAGGCTTGAGATAATACGTATTTAGTAAACCCCTGCAATGCGGTGGTGAATGATCTGGGCCATGTCTTGGCTTATCTTTTTGAGGGCGATCTCCTTAAGGCCCTCTGTCATCATAAGGCTTTTATCCACATAGAAGCCTTCTTCCCTGTATATGGGTGGGCTTTTCCATATCTCTTTTCCGGTTTTGGCATCTATAAGCCTCACAGAACATTCAACACCTATTCGTCTTTCCACTGAGACATCGTAACGAACGTATGAAAGGCCCGTGGTGTAGGCGCTCTCAATTCGGCCTTCTAAGATGACATCTGCCTGGTCTTTTGGAACAAGGGCAAGGCCTGAATCCCGTAAAAATTCCTGTCTGAGTTCCTGAGTCAGCCACTGACCAAGATGAAGCTCTGTGCTGTTGTTTTTCCAAGGAGCAACATAGATGGTTCGTATCCAGCCTGGGAGTTGGGCCTCTGTCTCCTGGCGGTGGTAACCGCATGCCGTTAAAAGAAAAATAAGCCCTATTGTGACAACCACATTCTTTCTGTTCATAAACACGCCCTTGTCAGACAACTATGTTCAAGAGCCGATCCGGGACATAGATAACCTTTCTTATTTCCTTGCCTTCCAGATATTTTGACACGTTTGGTTCCTTTTGAGCAAGGGTAAGTACCTCCTCCTTACTCGATCCTACGGGCACCTCTATTTTCCCTCGAACCTTTCCTTTTACCTGTATAACAACCAGCACAGCCTCTTTTTTGGCCGCATCCGGATCAGAAACAGGCCAAGGCTCCCTGGCAATAAGCTGTTTGTGACCAAGAATCTGCCACAGTTCCGAAGTCACATGGGGGATCATGGGAGACAAAAGTAGAAGGGCTGCCTCAATGGCCTCTCTGATTACTTTCCAGAAACCTTGTTCTTCTGAACCTTGGAAATCCTTGAGTGTGGAGCTTATCTGATTGACAAGCTCCATTACCGCACTAATCGCAGTATTGAAGTGGTATCTTTCCTCTATGTCCTCTGTGACTTTTTTTATGGTTTGATGGGTCTTTTGCCTCAGGGCCCTAAGGTTTTTTTGTTCAGCACATATGGATCTTAGTTCGTCACCAGAAAAGGAGGCGGGCTTCAACTGATCCAGGTTGTCTGTTACAAGCCGCCAAAGCCTCAGTATGAACCTGTGGGAACCCTCAACCCCTCTATCGCTCCACTCAAGATCCCTTTCCGGCGGAGCGGCAAAAAGGATAAAAAGCCTTACTGTGTCTGCCCCGTAGCGTGTGATCATGGTGTCTGGATCAACCACGTTTCCCTTGGATTTGGACATTTTGGCCCCATCCTTAAGCACCATGCCTTGGGTCAGGAGTCTGTCAAAGGGCTCGTCTGCTGAAAGATATCCCAGGTCTCGAAGGGCCTTTGTAAAGAACCTTGAGTACAAAAGATGCAAAATCGCATGCTCTATACCGCCGACATACTGATCAACCGGAAGCCACCTGTCTACACGTTCTCTATCCAAGGCCTTGGTGTGGTCATCAGCGCAGATATATCTGGCAAAATACCAGGAAGATTCCACAAAGGTGTCCATGGTGTCCGTCTCGCGCCTTGCCGGCCTGCCACACCTTGGACAATCCGTCTTCCAGAAGGCTTCAAGATGTGGCAAGGGTGAGCGGCCACTTGGATCAAATTCCACATCAAAAGGAAGCTCAACAGGCAGATCCTCTTTTGGAACTGGAACAGGCCCACACTGTTCGCAGTGAATTATGGGGATTGGGGCCCCCCAGTACCTCTGACGGGAAATTCCCCAGTCTCTAAGGCGGTACGTGATTTTTTTCTGGCCCTTACCCTCTTTTTCAAGCAATTCCACGATCCTTATTTTTGCCTCTTCGTTATCAAGGCCACTAAACTGTGCAGAGTTTACAAGAACACCAGGCCCTTCCCATGCCTCCTCCATGTCTTCCTGGTGAAGCTGTCCATCTTTTGGCATAATCACTATGCGGATTGGGAGATTGAACCTTTTTGCAAACTCAAAATCCCTTTGATCGTGGGCAGGAACGGCCATGACTGCACCCGTTCCATACTCCATGAGGACAAAGTTTGCCACAAAAATGGGCACCTCCTCCCCTGTAAGCGGATGCACTGCATAGCTCCCTGTAAACACTCCTTCCTTTTCTGTCTGGCCATAGCGCTCACTTTTAAGGGCGCTTTTCCACTTTTCAATGAAGGCCTTGACCTGTTCCTGCTGAGATGTGCCACGTGACAGCTCCACTGCAAGGGGATGCTCTGGGGAGATGGACATGAAAGTGACGCCAAAGAGGGTATCTGGCCTGGTGGTGAACACCTTTATAACTTTGTCCTTTCCCTTTACTTTAAAGTCTATTTCAGCACCTACGCTCTTTCCAATCCAGTTCCGCTGCATGGTAAGGACCTTTTCAGGCCAACCCTTCAGCTTCTCACAGCCGCTTAGAAGCTCTTCTGCATAGTCGGTTATCTTGAAGAACCAGCTATCGAGCTCCCTTTCTACTACCTCACTATCACACCTCCAGCAAAGGCCCTCCTCCACCTGTTCGTTTGCAAGCACTGTCTGGCAACTTTCACACCAGTTGACCTTTGCCTTTTTCCTGTAGACAAGGCCCTTTTCAAGCATCTGAATAAAAAAAAGCTGTTCCCATTTGTAATACTTTGGATCGCAGGTCGCTATTTCTCGTGTCCAGTCATAGGAAAGGCCCATACGTTTAAGCTGGGTGCGCATGTAATCAATGTTTTCATATGTCCATTTGGCAGGATGTATCCCGTGCTTTATTGCCGCATTTTCGGCAGGAAGCCCAAAGGCGTCCCAGCCCATGGGATGAAGAACGTCAAAGCCCTGCATCTTTTTGTATCGGGCTATGACATCACCAATGGAATAGTTTCTTACATGCCCCATGTGTATCCGTCCAGAGGGATAGGGAAACATCTCAAGACAGTAATAGGGCCGCTTGGCATTTCTATCATCCAGTCTGAAGATCTTCTGTTCTTCCCAAAGCTTCTGCTGTCTTTTCTCTATTTCCGAAAAGTCATACTTCATCTCAGGTTCCTATTTATGCCATTTGCGCTTCTTATAATGTCTGTTTGCTTGAACAGTATTTTCTGTAGACCGAATCGAGAATGCCATTTATAAAGCCAGGAGAGTTGGCATCTCCAAATTTCTTGGCAAGCTCAACTGCCTCATTTATTGCCACCTTTGGCGGAATATCAGGATGAAAACAAAGCTCAAAAATACCCAGCCTGAGTATATTCCTGTCCACCATGGCCATCCTGTTTATTTTCCACCCCTTTGAGAATCGTCCTATAATATCATCCACAGTGGATCGGCGCTGAAGCACCCCGGTTACCAGCTCCAGTATGAACTGCCTAAGCCCTGGATCATCCACCATGTTTGAAGGGGCAAGGTCTTTTTGGTACTCCTCCAATGCCCTTGCTGCAAACTTTTCTGTGTCCGCTGGGTCCATGTCTGATTCCCAATCGGCCTGATAGAGGATCTGCAGGGCGATCTCTCTCCCTTTTCTTCTGGCAGGCATTACCCCTCTATGGCTTTTATCAGATTGGCCATCTCAACGGCTGCAAGGGCAGCGTCCCAACCTTTGTTGCCTGCCTTGGTGCCTGCCCTTTCTATGGCCTGTTCAATGGTTTCTGTGGTCAAGATGCCAAAGGCAACAGGGCAGTCAGCCTTCATGGCAACCTGCGCTATTCCCTTGGAGGACTCTGCTGCAACATAGTCGAAATGGGGAGTTGCGCCCCTGATTATGCAGCCAAGACATATGATGCTGTCATACCTTCCAGAGGCTGCCATCTTTTTTGCCACAAGAGGGATTTCGAATGCACCGGGCACCCATGCCACCTCAACGTCACTGTCTGAGGCTCCGTGACGGACAAGGGCATCCATTGCACCGCCAAGGAGTTTTGTAGATATGAATTCGTTAAAACGTGATATGACGATTCCTATCTTCAGTCCGCTGGCATCCAGGTGTCCTTCGTATGTTTTAGGCATCTGCATTCTCCTTTATCTTGTCAAGATGTAAGAGGTGCCCCATCTTTTCTGCCTTGCATTGCAGATAACGCAGGTTTTCCTCATGGGGTGGTATCTCTATGGGAACCCGTTCAACAACCTCAAGGCCGTAGCCTTCAAGGCCAACTATCTTCTTGGGATTGTTGGTCATAAGACGCATTTTCCTTATGCCAAGATCCCTTAGAATCTGTGCACCAACGCCGTAGTCCCTGAGATCTGCCTTGAATCCAAGTTCCTGATTTGCCTCAACCGTGTCCTTCCCCCTGTCCTGCAGGCAATAGGCCTTGAGCTTGTTGAGCAGGCCTATCCCACGTCCCTCCTGCCTCATGTAAAGAAGCACGCCGCGTCCCTCCCTGCCTATCTGCATCATGGCATGTCTTAGCTGGGGACCGCAGTCGCATCTGAGGGAACCAAATACATCTCCTGTCAAACATTCTGAGTGTACCCGCACGAGTATCCTGTCGTCAGGGGCAAAATTTGGATCTCCGAGCACCAGTGCAATATGTTCATGTTTATCAAGCAGGGACGTGTAAGCAATTAGTTTCCATTCCCCACCATAGGCAGAGGGAAGCCTGGTCTCCACCTCTCTTTTAACCAGGCTCTCGTTCTTTAGTCTGTAGGCAATAAGATCAGCAATGGTGACTATCTTGAGGCCATGTTCCTCTGCAAATACCTCAAGATCAGGCATACGCGCCATGGTGCCATCATCCTTCATTATCTCACATATGACCCCTGCCGGCTTTAGGCCTGCAAGACGCGCAAGATCCACAGATCCCTCTGTTTGGCCAGCGCGAACGAGAACGCCTCCATCCCTGGCCCTTAGAGGAAACACGTGCCCTGGCGTTGCAATGTCATCAGGGGTGCAGTCATCCCTCATGACGGTTTTAATAGTGGTGGCCCTGTCATGGGCAGAAATACCGGTTGTCACCCCGCGTCTGGCCTCTATTGAAACGGTAAAGGCTGTGCCAAAACGACTGGTGTTCTTTGAGGCCATCATGGGAAGGCCAAGCCTGTCCACTATGGCTCCTTCAAGTGCCAGACATATAAGGCCACGCCCATATTTTGCCATGAAATTTATGGCCTCTGGGGTAACCTTTTCGGCAGCCATGCATAGGTCACCCTCATTTTCCCTGTCTTCATCGTCCACTAAGATGACCATCTTGCCATCTCTTATATCCTCAATTGCTTCTTCTATGTTTGAAACTGGCATATCTGTATCTACCTGCCTGTAATTTTTAGATTTTTATATAAAGCCGTGCCGTGCCAGAAAATCCATATCCATGGCCGGCTTTTCTGCTTGCCCCTTGTCCTTCTTAGAGAAGGTCAGCAATTTTTCAATATACTTTCCCAGAACATCTAGCTCAATATTTACCTTATCACCAGTCTTTCTGAAAGAAAGGGTTGTCATCTTGGCTGTATGCGGAATGATGGCAACTGAAAAACTGCCGGGCCTGCACGAATTTACTGTAAGACTTATTCCATCAATGGCAATGGAACCCTTTTCAATTATGTACTTGTCAAGAGCGGGGTCCAGGGAAAAGGAAAAGAATATGAAATCACCCTTTTCTTCTCTGGTTGCAACAGTTGCAACAGTATCTACGTGACCGCTAACGATGTGGCCACCAAGACGATCTGAAAGTCGAAGTGCCCGTTCAAGATTTACCCTGTCGTTTTTTCGAAGAGACGAAAGTGTTGTACGCTCAAGGCTTTCTGGCGAAACGTCCACGCTGAAAGATTCTGATATGATGGTTGTGACAGTAAGACAAACACCATTTACGGCTATTGATTCTCCAAGTTGCAGGTCTTCTATTTTAAAGTCGGGACGGAGAAGCATGCGGACCCCGTTTTTTATTGGACTTATGCCTGTGACAGTGCCGAGCCCCTGCACGATACCAGTAAACATTATTGCCTCCAGAAAACATCCATATCTGTGACCGTTCCCCTTATGAGAAGGTTGTCACCAAAACGGTTGATCTGGATATCAGAAAGCCTTGGTGCCTCGGTAACCTTCTCTACCCCAGTACCTGCAACTGATGATGGTGCATCTGTTCCGCCAATCACCATGGGTGCAAAGAAAAAGAAGGCCTCGTCCACAAGGTTTTGATCCCAGAAGGAACCATGAATTTTTGCTCCACCTTCAACGAGAAGCGCCTGCACCCCTCTTTTGCCAAGGATTTCAACAAGTTGGCAAGTATCCACAAGACCTCTGTCATCTGGTGATAGCTCCAAAACCTCTACCCCTTTGGCCTCAAGCCTTCTTCGTTTTTCATGCGAGGTCCCTTTCACAGTTGCAACCAGAGTCGGACTTGTAACAGATACATTGAAGACATTAAGGTTGGCAGGAAGGGAAAGCCTTGAATCCACTACTATGCGAAGAAGTCTTTTGGCAGGCCAACCTTTTCTTCTAAATGTTAGAGCTGGGTCATCGGCTATTACCGTGCCCTTACCAACAAGGATGGCATCGCTCCACTGACGAAGCCTCTGGCCAAAGGCCCTGGCCTTTTCGTTGGTTATCCACTTTGAATGGCCCGTGCGTGTTGCCACCCTGCCATCAAGGCTGCTTGCCACCTTTGCCCTTACCCAGGGGAGGCCTGTTTTCATATGCTTTGAGAAGGGCGCTATAAGTAGCCTGCATTCTTTTTCAAGGAGCCCATATGCCACCTCTACGCCTTGTTCTTTAAGGAATTGCAATCCACCACCCTTTACTTTTGGATTCGGGTCAGTAGCACCTACTACCACCCTTCTTATTCCAGCATCCATTATGGCCTGTGTGCATGGTGGGGTTTTTCCCGTATGGTTGCACGGCTCAAGGGTAACATAGATGGTGGCACCTTTGGTCCTGTCTCCTGCATCCTTTATGGCATTGACCTCTGCGTGGGCCTGACCTGCCTTTTTGTGCCAGCCCTTTCCTACCACCTCATTGTCTTTGACAATTACTGCACCCACTGCCGGATTTGGATTGGTATAACCAAGGCCCTTTTGGGCAAGATTAAGGGCCAGTCTCATAAATTTTTTATCTTTTTTGTCAAAGTGGGTGTTTTCCATTTCTGCAGCATTGATCATCTTGTTAGAATTACCCTAAATTGTGGCTGTAATCAGTCGCATTATCATTAAAAAGTAGATATACGTCAATAAAATAAAGGCAAGAGACGCATCGTTACAAAACTATTTCATGGCCATATGGAAAAGAAACCTTTTTGTGCCACCCTCCATGGTGGCTCAGATATTCTCCGCTGCTCACAATGGCTTGATTGAATAGTCTTGTTTCAGAGGCACAACAAATGAAAGAGAACAGAAGCTTTGAAAAAAATGCCATGGAGGCGACCATAAGGATCGCAGTGGTTGCCGCACTTGTGATCTGGACCTATCAAATAATAAGGCCCTTTCTCGTGCCTCTTATATGGGGCGTCATTATCGCCATTGCAGTGGAACCTTTTGTAACAAGGGTCTCTCATGCCTTGGGTAATCGCAGAAAACTCGTCTCTGTACTTTTTGCCCTGGTTGTGATTGTTACTTTGGTTGTGCCAGTGGTACTCTTTTCCACCTCATCTTTTCAGGCGCTTCAACCCTATATTAAGAATATTCACAAGGTACATCTGACCATTCCACCACCACCAAATAACATCGATGGTTGGCCTATTTTGGGGCCAGTGGCTGCTAAGCTTTGGGGCCTTGCAACTGAAAACCTCAGCACCCTTGTTAAACAGTTTGAGCCCCAGCTAAAGAGCACCGCCCTTTACCTCATTGGTCTGGTAGGTGGTGGGATAAAGGCAGTATTTCTGTTTGTGGTATCAATCATTATCGCCTCTGCACTTCTTGCAAATGCGCAAAAGGCCTCCATTGCCACCAGACGTATCATGTGTCGCTTTTCAGGAGAAAAAGGTCCTGAGATAATGGCCCTTGCAACTGCGACCATCAGGGCCGTCATGCTGGGTGTCGTTGGAGTTGCCATAATACAGTCTGTTCTTTCGGCCATAGGCATGATGATAATGGGTGTGCCTTTTAAGGGCCTTTGGGCGGTTCTGGTCCTTGTATGCGCAGTTATCCAGCTCCCTACTATTCTAATCCTTGGCCCAGTGGCAGGCTGGGCCTTCATCACAAAGGATACCGCCTCTGCTGTCATCTTTTTGATCTGGTGTATGATGGTAAGTGCAAGTGACAGCTTTCTTAAACCCCTTTTAATGGGCCGGGGTGTTCGTATACCAATGTTGGTAATCCTTCTTGGGGCACTGGGAGGGCTGATGGTTTCAGGCATCATAGGTCTTTTTCTGGGTGCTGTAATTGTGGCCATAAGTTATGAGCTGTTTATGGCGTGGGTAGAGGAGACGGACCGGGATATTTGTTCCCTTAGATAGAAATTATTTTGGTCTTATGCCCATTTCCTTGTTGAAAAATTATCTCCAGGGAGTAATATCGAAAGAAATAATTCCACATGCGGGGAGGTAACAGGCCATGAATATTCTCGTAATTGGTTGCGGCTCTTACATGGATGCCGGTTATGGCTGCCCTGGCGAATACAAGTGCATTAATGCCGTTAAGGAGAAAAACGGAGAATTTGCCCAATACGATGATCCTGTACTCGTGGGATTTTTAAGATGCAAATGTCCAGGCCGGGCCACTATCAACAATATTGGCATGGTAATAAAAAACGTAAAGGTAGATGCCGTGCATCTGAGTAACTGCATGGTAAAGGCCCAGCCCATGTGCAAAAACCACGATTTTGAACAATTCAAGAAAACAGTGGAAGAAAAATACGGGATCAAATGTATCCTTGGCACCCATGCCTATGGTTAAACAGTTAGCAAGGCCTGCTGTTTTTGCTAAGGCCTTGCTGTTTTTTTAAAGCCACGAAACCTTAAGTAAGTATCTTCCAGTCATCAGGAAGCAAGTGGCCAACCGTCTTACCGCTTCCTCCTATTTGTTTTTTAGAAAGCCTTCTCATAAAGGATTTAAATCTCATTACTTCGTCTGGCGGGACGATAAAGCAGGGAAGAGGGCGGTTGGTCTTTACTTTTCCCTTCATTGCAACAGCCGTCTTGCCACGATCTTCATGCTCATCATCAAGGACAAGGGTCAAGACATCCAGCATGTTTCCATACCAACCGGCTTGATCAATGTGTTCTAAGATCTGGTAGAGGGCAAGATTTACAGTTACAAGAAATGGCGCCATATAGGCCTCTCCCCCTTGGGTACACAGTGTCTCCGAACTCATAGCCCTGCACGAAAAGGGCCTTGCCTCATAGATAGGGCAGAGACCTTGGCTGGTAAGAAGTGGGCAAGGGTCAAAGGTTATGGGCGAGCTTTCCTCTGGCATCTCGTTTTCTGAAAGGCACATGGCAGCTGATGTATTGATGGTGGTGCTTGGCACGAAATGGGGACGGGATGCAGCCTCCTTGATCCTTGAAATCAAATCATCGTTTAAGAGCCCAGAGGCAATGATATGCTGTGCCTCGAGGGTTGTCATTGACACGTTGGTAGTACAACATATGCTGCATCCCTTCTTGCAGGCAAGGGGGGTTCCTTTTAAGAATTGGTCAAAAAAATCATAGATGGCCTCAAGGGCATTGATAGGATCCACAAATTTACTCCTTTTTTATTAAAGGTTAAATCGAAAAAGGCAGGTTCCGCAATCTTTTTGCCTTGACAAGTTGAAAAGATTCATTTAGAAATCCGAATGCCATTTTTAATGGGCAGACAAGATAAGTGTGTCAATAGCAAGGAGCCGAAGATGAAGACCCCGCTACCAAAGGTCAACGAAATAGAAAAGAAATGGTATGTGGTTGATGCCACGGACAAGGTGCTTGGCCGTCTGGCAACACAAATTGCCTTGCGACTTCGCGGAAAACACAGGCCTGATTTCACCCCACATCTTGACACGGGTGATTTCATAATCGTTGTGAACGCCGAGAAGGTGAGACTAACCGGTAGAAAGCTTGATCAGAAGATGTATCATAAGCATTCTGGTTACTTAGGCGGTCTTAAGAGCATGACCGCAAGGCAGATGCTGGAAAAAAAGCCTGAGGATGTCATCAAGCTGGCGGTCAGGCGTATGCTTCCTAAAAATAAGCTTGCAAGACAGCAACTTAAGAAGCTCAAGGTTTATAAGGGTTCGGAACATCCACATCAGGCCCAGATGCCCGAACCTCTTGAAGTTTAACTCAGAATGGATGGATATGGATTATGGATACTTTTTACGCCACAGGGAAAAGAAAAAGTGCTGTTGCAAGGGTGTGGATAGCACCTGGCACTGGTAAGATCACAGTAAACGGTAGAGACTTTGATGACTATTTCGATATTGCAGTTGCCAGGTTGGTTGTCAGTGAACCTTTTGAGGTAACCAATACACTTGGAAAGATTGACGTTAAAGCCACGGTCAAGGGTGGAGGGAAAAATGGTCAGGCCGAGGCCTTAAGGCATGGCATCGCCAGGGCCTTGCAGACTATGGATCCAGAGCTTAGACCTGCTTTAAAAAAGGCAGGGCTGCTCACAAGGGATGCAAGGGTCAAGGAAAGAAAGAAATATGGCCTTGCAGGAGCAAGAAAGAGGTACCAATACTCAAAACGTTAATACAGGAAGTGTTCAAGATTTATCCAAAATATAGGGAAGGCTCAGCCTTCCCTTTTTTGTTCCATGAGGGTTTGCTAACGCCGCAGCGGCCAAGGAGGACGCAAGATGAAGATCAAGGTAGCCATTTTAGGCGGTTCTGGTTATACGGGGGTCGAACTTCTCAGAATTCTTTCAAATCATCCTTATTGCGAGGTGGTTTCTGTCACGTCAAGAAAAATGGCAGGCAAAAAGGTGTGTGATGTCTTCCCATCCCTTATCGGTTATTCCGACCTTGAATTTGTTGCCCCCTCCGTTGATAACCTATCCAAGGATGCAGAGTACGTTTTCACCTGCGTACCGCATCAGACAGCCATGGAAGTCGTTCCTTCCCTCCTTGACGAGGGCCTAAAGGTCATTGATCTTTCTGCAGATTTTCGAATCAGGGACAAGGATGTATATGAAAGATGGTACCAGAGGCATGCCTGTCCGCAGTACCTCAAGGAGGCTGTCTATGGTCTGCCAGAACTTTATCGAGATGCTATCTCATCTGCGCGTCTTGTCGCCAATCCTGGCTGCTATCCAACAAGTGCAATCTTGCCACTTGTCCCACTTTTGGCAAAAGGCCTTATTGACCCAGAGACGATCATCGTGGATTCAAAGTCTGGCACAAGTGGGGCTGGGCGCGGGGCAAATGTTGCAACGCTTTTCTGCGAGGTCAACGAAGGCTTTAAGGCATATAAGATCGCCAAGCACAGACATACTCCAGAAATCGAGCAGGAGCTTGGAGTGGCAGCTGGTAAAAAAATTCGCATCAATTTTACCCCGCATCTTGTGCCAATGAGCAGGGGCATTCTTACCACAATATATGCAAACACAAGTGGACAGGTTGGTGAAAAGGACCTTCGAGGAATATTACGCTCTTTTTATGAAAATACATTTTTCGTAAAGGTCTTGCCCGAGGGTGTATTTCCAAACGTGCTGAGTGTCAGGGGCACAAACATGTGCCACATAGGGCTTAGGCTTGATGAAAGGACAGGGCGGGTCATTCTGATATCTGCTATAGACAACCTTTGTAAGGGGGCCTCCGGACAAGCGGTCCAGAATATGAACATCATGGCCGGCTTCAAGGAAGAAGTTGGTCTTGATAGACCGGCACTTTATCCATAGCTGCCTCTCGATCTCGTAAGCCCATTAACCCAGATTATGCACTACGAAAGAGGGCAAAAGTGAATTTTCTTTTTATATTAACTAATTGTCTATCAATAGCCAGTTGCTTGATATTCACCTTTTTGGTGAAGCAATATTCACGCTTTTTTTGCCCTCTTTTGCAGCCCTCCGGGATTGGCCATTTTGCCCAATCTGCTTTGTTGCTCGGGGCTCGAAGTACCTAACCTAAGTACGTCTTCGCCCCTCGCGCCTCTCATCTTGGGCAAACTCGCCAATTGCATAATCTGGGATTAATGGGGATAAAACTCAAGTAGCTTCTTTTTGGCAAATACCACAATAGCACATTTTGGTATGTGATGTGTTGAAACTGGTTTAGTGATGCGGTAAAACTAACACATTATCATTTCTTAAAATAATTGGACATTAACTTATCACAGTAGCGTTGATTCGAATTGATGGTGCACGATGGTTTTTATGTCATATAGGGGAAGTTGATGAAAATCCTTGTCACTGGTGGAGCCGGGTTTATAGGGTCAAATTTGTGCGACTATCTTCTTGAAAAAGGGGAAGAGGTTTCTGTAATAGACGACCTTTCTACAGGCAGTCTCGATAATATTTCCCATCTTTTTGACAACAAGTCATTCAGCTACACCATTGATACCATCTTGAATCAAGATGTCATGGACAGGCTCATATCAGAGTGCGACTGCATAGTTCATCTTGCAGCAGCGGTCGGTGTGAAACATGTTTTGGAAAATCCCCTTTCATCCATAGAAACAAACATCCTTGGGACAGAGACGGCCCTTAAACTTGCCAATAAGTACAAAAAGAAAATCCTCGTTGCCTCAACGTC
>Ga0256833_1001888_pt1 | contig 15112 bp, 13 predicted proteins | sample 356284metaG_FD_190535 | JGI IMG/M metagenome (GOLD analysis project Ga0256833, IMG submission 190535) | Hydrothermal vent microbial communities from Mid Atlantic Ridge, Atlantic Ocean - 356-284 | ecosystem: Environmental > Aquatic > Marine > Hydrothermal vents | place: Atlantic Ocean: Mid...
AAGAGGCCAAGGTTGAGCAGATCAAAGGTTCTGATGCAAAAGCGTTGTTAACATTTTGCGCAACCTGTTTTTTGCAGCTTTCAGCACTTGTAAGAAGGCAAGATATGGACGTATCTGTCCTTTTCTTTCCCGAGGCTGCTTGTCGTTTCCTAAAAAGCGCCAACAGCTCCTGATAAGGAGAGAGCGTTTACTGACAGCATCTATGGGCCAAGATAAAAGAAATATCTTGTTATGCGCACGTACAAAAGGTGATATCATGCCCCAAATAAGCCCTGCTATAAGTTACCCGTACTAATCATCAACTTATACTTAACCTGTTTCTCATCCATTAGGTTCCAGTAAGTCACCGTGGATTCTAAGCAAGGCCAAACTTTTGTTTCATGGCCTCCTCTACATGGGGCGGCACAAGGCCTTCGAGGCTTCCTCCAAACTGGGCCGCTTCCTTTACAATGGTTGAGCTTATGTATATCCAACGAAAACCTGTCATCAAGAAGACTGTCTCGATGTTCCTGTCAAGCTTCCTGTTCATTATTGCCCGTTGAAGCTCAAATTCGAAATCAGACACGGCCCTAAGCCCTCTTAGTATGGCACAGGCACCCTTTTCTCTTGCATAATCTACAAGCAGGCTGTCAAATGCCTCAACTTCCACATTTTGTGAAGGGCTAAGGGATCTTTCTATCATATCGATACGTTCATCTATGGTAAAAAGTGGGGTCTTTGCAGGATTTTGTCCAACAGCCACAATGACCTTGTCAAAGATTCGAAGCGCCCTGTTGATAAGATCAATATGACCATAAGTAACAGGGTCAAAGGTTCCAGGATAGACTATTATCCTTTTCTTAGTCATTGTTGTTCCTTTTCATGAAAAATAGGGCCGTATCCCCATAGGTGCGCATCATCAGGATTTCAAATCCATAGGGCTCAACATCAAAAAAACCTGCCCTTTTGTCCTCCTCAACAACAAGAAGCCCGTTTCTATCAAGTATGGCCCTGTTCTCAGACAGTGCCCTGAGCAACCTTTCCATATGCCCCTTGCCATAAGGTGGATCAGCAAAAACAATCTCTACTGGGAAAAACCCTTTTTGAAATGCAAATCCATCTTGCAAAAATGGATACACATCCGATAGAACCACCATCAACCTTTGAATTTCATCTCTTGCAAGAAGAGCGAGATTTTTTTTCAAAAATTGCAGGGTGTTTCTGTCTTTTTCTACAAAGATACAACTTTTTGCGCCTCTTGAAAGGGCCTCAAGGCCAAGGGCACCAGTACCTGCAAAAAGGTCCATGACTTTGACCTTGGACCAGTCACGGACATAGTTGGCAGAAAGGATATCAAAAAGTGCCTCTCTAACCCGGTCTGTTGTTGGGCGTACTTTCCTGCCTCTGGGGCAGGAGATCCGCCTGCCCCGAAAGTCTCCTCCTGTAATCCTCACACTTAGTCGTCAAAATCCCCGCTTGGCCCCTTGTCTGTATTAAGGCTCTTTGCCTTCTGCCGTATCTTTTCAGGGGTCCACTCAGAAGGATCTTCTATTCGCTGGGCCTTTGGGCCTATGTCGTATGAGCCCTTTTCAAGGATTATCTCCTGGGCAATAGGGGCTGTGTCAGCAGCGTTAAAGACATTTGTCAGAAGATCATAGACGAATTCCTCAACACCCTTTGCCATACGTTCACGGATGTTCTTTGGCTGACCCATTATCTTGTTTTCAAAGGGAAGATTAAGCTTCTTGTATGCACCGCCCTTCCAGCCTCGCTCTTTTGCATACGCCTTCATCTCCTCCCAAAGCTCCTCTGTCACTCCCTGATCTTTAATCTTTATGAACTCGCCATTTTCGTCCATTACCGCATTGCCATAATCATCAACCTTTACACCCCAGCTTATCATTTGCAGGGCCGTTGCCACATTGGCCTTTGTGGTGCGCGTCTTTTCCGCAATCTGTCTAAGCCTTTCAGAATTGTTTCCTGAGGTTCCATGCTGGGCACCAGAGACCTTGTAAGGTGTAAGGGCCTCATGGATCTTTGCAGTAAGATCCACCTGGATGCCCTGATCACTGGCCTGGATTCCATGGGTCGTACCATTGTTTAATGCGATCCAGTCTGGGAAGATGTCATGGGCATTTAGGCCCTGAATGAGAAAGAGGGCCTCTTCCACAGTGGAAAGCCCCTCCTTTCCCTTTATTTCCCCAACCTCTGTCTCAAGACCAGCCCACTTGGGCACATAGGGGTTGAGTTCTATGTTGGCAAGGAGGTTATCGTCGTCTGGCAGATGAGAAGCGTCTATTGCTATGGAGGTGATACCTGCTTCAAAAAGGGTGGGGATCTCCACCTTGGCAGGCTCTATGTCTTCCCGTTTCTTGATTCCATAGTGATCTGCATGAATCGCTATGGGAACGGTAATTCCAAGCTCGTTGGCAACCTGATCCACCCGTCTTGCAATGTTCCAGAAGTTGGTTGCACAGTAGGCATTGGCTCCGCCTTCTGAACGGGCAATCTCTATTATCACTGTGGCATTTGCCCGTTGAGCAGCAGCAAGCACACCCCTTATTATGATATAATTTCTTGCATTTGCTGCAATTGTCATGGCCTTGCCCTTTTTAAGAAGGGCCCTGTCCACAACCTTTCCGCTGACAAGTAAGGCCTTTGAATTTGGAAAGAGCTTCCTGACATTTGGCGGACGCCCTATCTCAAGGGCCTTTTCAAAATCCTTGGAATAACTGGTCATGCTCTCACCTCCTGCTTTTTATGCTTCCAAAACATTAAACATGAAACATACCCTTGGCAAATCTTCCGTATTGTTTTTACGGTTCGTTACCTACATTGTTCCATAAACGTATCATCCTTTTGACAATGAGTACAATAAGAGTCCCCCACAAAAGCCCTACGAGCATACCACCAAGACAGTCCAATGGATAGTGGACACCAAGATATATTCTTGAGTAACTCACTAAAAAGGCCAAAAGAAAGACCGGAAGGGCGTAGAGCCGATTCCAGCCCCATATGAAAAAGGCTGCAGTCCACATATTTGTTGCATGACAGGATGGAAAAGACAAACTCTTTTTGACAGCCTCCCGAAATTCCGGTGTGGTAAGTATCCACTTTCCAGACTTGTAAACGTAGATGTGATCAAGGCTCAAATAGGGCCTCATGCGACCGACAAGGGGCTTAATGACACGGGCACAAAGGGCGTCACTGGCGATAATGGCAAGAATACCTGCCAACCACATGGCCCTTTCCCTGTTACTGCCCCTTATGAACCGGTAGAGCAAGAATGCCCCTATTAGCGGGGCAAAAAGGCCAAAGTCAGAAATCCTGACCATTAACCAGTCCAAAAAGCCGTTTCGGGTATGATTTATCATGAGAAAAAGAGATACATCCATTGAATGAACCGTGTTCAAAAGGCAAGCTATCTCGCCCATTTGATAAGCCCCTTTCCAAGATACGCATTGAATGTCCTAACCGTCTTTTCACCAAGCCTTATCTCTATCTCCTTCAAACGAACAAAGGATGAAAAACATTCATCCAGATGGTCAAGGCCCTTTTGGGCATCCACTATGACCAAGGCATCCCAGCCTGATTTGTCAGCAAGGGGTCCTTCCCAAAGCTCGTACTGGCTCTTTATCTTGCCTCTGGGCCCATTCCATCTATATACATGCGGCTGCCCCTTCATGTAAAAGGCAAGTTCGCTTGCGCTCTGGCGCCTTCTTGCAATCACAAATGTCTTTTCAGGCCGGGGAACTGTAAGAAGTAATGAGTCTGCCTTAGCCGCAAGGGCCTTCCATCCTTTTAACCTGACGGTGGGATCAAAGCTTGTACCTGAAAGGGATGGATGAGAAAAGACAAAGGGCAAAACGTACAAGATGGCAACAAAGATGAAACCCGTCTTAATGGCTGTTTTGAAAAGCCTCTTACATCTTTTGAGCCTTTTAACTTGCTGCAATGAGGGGCTTTCTATCCACAGACCAAGGAGTATGCAAAGTGAAAGGTAGAAAGGCGCTGGCCAGTTGGCATTTATTCTCTGGATAAAACTTAGGAAAAATATCGCAAGAAGTGGGAAAAAGCCGCTAAGCTCAAGAAGAAGAACAGGCCCCAAAAGGCACTGACCATCTTTTCGAAAGGGGCCCCTTAGAGCCGTAACAAGTCCATCAAAGGATGCACAGATGACAAGGATGAAGACAAGGGGAGTAATTATTACCGCCTGGGAGCCAATAAGCTCTAAAAAGGTGGAAACATGCACTGTCGTGGCCCTTTCTGCACCTTCAAAATGGTGGGCAGTGTGTACAAATGTTATCCATCCGTGTTGCCAGTTCCAAAACAGAAAGGGAATTAGCATTGTTGCCTGCACTCCATAGAACCAATAAACCCCTTTTGTCCTGAAGGTCTTTTTTATTCCAAGAAAAGACAAAAGGAACAATACAGAAGACAGGCTAAGGGCAACCATGGTCTGTTTGGAAAGAAGCCCGAGGCCGCAAAAAAATCCGGCTGCCAGCCAATGCAAAAGGCTGCCTGCTGTGCCATCTGCCTTTTTTGAAGAATCTGCCGCCTTGTAAAGAAAGTACAGGGTCCATGCGTAAAAACAAAGAAGGGGTGCGTCTATGGTCATGATATAACCAGATACGGCAGATCCTATGGTGGCACTGTATGAAAGGGCTGCCAGAAGGCCTGCCCTTTGGTCAGCCATAAGCCTTGCGGTAAAAAAGATGGCAAGGCACGTAAAGACACTGAGCATCACCGCTGGGAAACGGACACCAAATTCCGTTACTGGCAAAACGGATGTGGAAAGACCTATCAGCCACGCAACCATTGGGGGTTTGCTGTAATAACCCCAGTCAAGATGCCTCGACCAGTCCCAGTAGTAGGCCTCATCTGGAGAAAGCTCAAGAGGGCTTAAAATAAGAAAGATCAAACGGATAAGAAAGATGCCTCCAAGGAGGATTAAAATGGCCTTGGATGGATCTTGAAGGACCTTGGTGCAGGCCATTTGCCAAAGTTTACGTCCCTTCATGATCTTTCCTCGAGTTCCTTCCTGTGGATCCCAAACATGTAGCCTACTCCGCCGCAAAGGGCAGCAGCTGCCTGAATGGCAAACACACTTAGGCTCAAGGCAAGTGCCTTTTCCAAAGGGACTCCGCGAAGGTGAAAAAAGTAGATAAAGCCCCCCTCCCTAACCCCAAGGCCGCTAAAGCTTATTGGCAGAACCGTAAGTATTGCTATAAGAGGCAACACGCTCAGATAAAAGGCAAAATCAAGATGGATTCCTAGGCCCCTGCCCAAAAGGTATGCCGCTGTCATGCCAAGAAACTGTAAAACAAGGGAAAGGCCAAGGGCAGTAAATAGGCTTCTTGGATGTTTCCAAAAAACGAGCATGTATTCGAGTGCCGATACTATTTTGAACGCCAGTCCCCCTTTGCCTTTAAAGGAGTCGTAAAGCCGGCTTATGAACCGTTTGAAAAAGGGCATGAAAAGGGCACCTATTGTCATTGAAAGGGCAAGAAAAAAAAGGATATTGCGCCATTTTGATGGAAGAGCCGCATCATGGATAGTTACAGCCAATGCACCAATGATGAACATTGCCCAGAGACCAAAGAGTCTGTCTGCAAATATGGAGTAAGTGGCCTTTAGCTTGCCATTTCCCCTTTTTGAAAGGAAAAATGCCTTTAACACGTCCCCTCCAATGGCAGATGGAAGAAAGAGATTGAAGTACATCCCTACGAAATAAAACTTGAGATAGGTGATAAACCTGCCACCAAATCCAAGGGCACATCCGATTACAAACCATCTGAGGCTGCTAATGACCTGGGATAACAGGTAGAGGAGAAAGGCCACAAGCCATATTGGCAGTGGAATCCGTGAAAAGGCACCAAAAACCGCAGCAGCATCTATTCGGGAAAAAAGCCATAAAAGTATGGCAGCGCTGATAAAAAGCCTTGCCAGGAATTTTCCAACTGTTTTAAATCTTTCCAATTATGAGGGTCGCTCCAGAAATTTGTGTTTCAAGAGGCAAAAAACGAGGCAAAAGGTGCGCAAGGTGCGTCATTGTATTATCTCCCGTATGGCATAGATCCGCTTTCCGCTTGCCTCGTAGTAGGTCCTTATGACAAGTTCTGCAAGAAGGCCAATGCCAAAAAGTATCAGGCCTGACAGGATAAGGAGCATACCGAGGAGTAGGAGGGGCCTTCCGCCAATTTCTCTTCCAAGTACCAGTTTTTCAAAGCTCAGGTAAAGGTCTATTAGAAGGCCGGCAGCAAACATAAGCCCTCCAGCCGAACCAAAGAACTGGAGAGGGCGAGTGGCAAATTTCTGAAAAAAGAGCATGAGTATCAGATCAAGAAGCACCCTGAAAGTCCTTCCGATACCGTATTTGCTCTTCCCCTTAAGCCTCGGATGGTGAGCAACAACCATCTCAGTAATCTTTGCTCCCTGAAGGCTTGCAAGCACGGGAATGAACCTGTGAAGTTCACCATAAAGAAGAAGGTTTTTTGAAATTTCCTTTCTGTAGGCCTTTAGGGAGCAACCATAGTCGTGGAGCCTGACACCTGTGGTTTTTCCAATAAGCCAGTTTGCTATTTTCGAAGGCAGAAGCCTTGAAATGAAGGCATCCTTTCTGTCTTTCCTCCAACCTGCAACCACATCGAATCCCTCTTCCAGCTTTCGCACCATACCTGGGATGTCTGAAGGGTCATTTTGAAGGTCCCCATCCATGGTGACCACCACATCTCCCTTTGCAATGTCAAATCCTGCAGTCATAGCCGCACTTTGACCGAAGTTTCTCCTGAATATAACGATCTTAAGCTCTGGATATTTTTCTTTGATGGCCTTTAGAACATCGGCTGTCCGGTCGGTGCTGCCATCATCCACCACGATTATCTCAAAGGAAAATCCTGCAGCAGAAAGACTTTTATGTATCCTTTCAACAAGCTCGGAGACGTTTTCCTCTTCATTATAAACGGGTACCACCACAGAGACATAATGGGCGTTTTTGCTGTGCTTCAATGCTCTTTCCACCATTTTGTAAGGGTTAGTTTGAAAAAACAGGTTCGTATGCCCTTAGGGCCGAAAGGACTTGGCCTGCCCCGAGAACGACAGTTTCCAGAGGGCTTGGAACCATGTTCACCCGTGTACCCACCTCCCTTGAGACATTTTTATCCATTCCCCTTAAAAGGCTTGTGCCGCCAGTAAGATAGATGCCATCTTCCCGGATAAATTCCTGCACCTCTGGCTCAAGCCTTGTGAATACGTCCTTGACCGCCAAGGCCATCTCTCTGATTATGCCGGAAAGACAGTGATAAACCTCCGAAGGGGTCACGTCCACAACGGCAGGGCTTTGACGCACCACATTTTGCCCTCCAACCCTGCAATTGGGAAGTTTTTCTGCCTCTTGGCTGTCTGCGGCACCAATATCCCATTTAAGGCGTTCTGCCGAATTTGGCCCAATTCTAAGGCCATATCTTTTTAGCATATAGCTACAAAGGGCCTCATCCAGATCATCTCCACCTATCCGGCGAGAGTCTGAAACGAGATAGCCCATCCGGCAGATCACTGCCACCTCGGTTGTCCCACCACCCATATCCACAACCATGGCGGGCCTTTTGCCAGATACGTCTATCCCTGCACCGATTGCTGCGGCCATAGCCTCTTCGAGCAAGAACGCCTTTTTGAAACCCGCATCCGAGGCCGCATCGAGCACTGCCCGTTTTTCCACCTGGGTTAGCTTTGAAGGGATGCAGATGATCACCTTTGAAGAAAACAAAGGCCGCCTTTTCCTTGCCATCTCAACAATGTGACGTAGATATATGGATACGGCATTTACATCCTCCACCGCCCCTGCCTTCATTGGCCTTTTTACTATCATCCCAGGCGGGGTCTTTCCAAGATACGCCTTGGCCTTTCGCCCAACTGCAACTGGCTCACCAAGATTGTTTCCGGCTATCACCGTAGGCTCATTGAGCACTATGCCTTTGCCCTGTAGATAGATAAGGCTGTTGGCTGTACCAAGGTCTATTGCCACATCCTGTTTTATAAGATTCTTGACTGCACTTAGCGCCACGGAGCCACCCTTTCTATCCTCTTTTTCACTGCTTCTGGCAATTCCTTGGGCCAATACCCTGGATCACCACTACCGGCAAAGATCACCACGTGTTCAACCTCGAATACCTGGGTCTTATCAGACGGGAAATAAAGCCCGAGGACCGTGCTTTTTGGCTCTATCTCCTCACCCCTTTCGATCAAAAAACTACGATCAGGATCGGATCCAAATCTCCTTAAAAGGATATCCTTGGAATGTCGAAATATCCATCCCCCAACACCGCTGTCAAGGGAAAACCTCTTCCCCATCACAGTAGATGTATACTCTTTTGACACCTGTCCGAAAATTGTAGCAATCCTGAAAAAGCCCTTGTCATGCACACGTCTTAATAATATGCAATTCTCCATGGAAAGAGTGGCCATAAGCTCCCGTACCGCATTCTCGAATTCATTTGGACCCTGTGGGTCCCACAAAAGGAGCCTTCGAAGCAAACTGTTTTCTGCCTTAAGTCTTGCTGCCTGCAACAGATGAACAGCGCACTGTCCAAAAGATATCAAAATATTTAGATGCTTGTCTGTAAACTTAAGCCTTGTCTTACTGTCTGCCATGAGCACACCCAGTTCTGACGGCAGAGGGACCGCTATGAGGGACTTTATGTCAACATCATCTCCATAGATCCCGATATTTCTTGCGCCCTTAGTAAAACGGCAGATGTTAACAGGCCTCTGTTCCCTCATGACCCAGCCTACAGGCCCTTGCCCCTTTTTTATGATCGCCGCTTTCTTCACCTTGTTGGAAAGGCTGTGGAAGGAAACGAGACGAAGCCTGTTGCCAGGATGAGTCAGAAAGAGTGCACTCGTATGGGCGTCGAGGGAATTTGCCACTGTACTAAGCAGGTGATCAATGGGGGAGAGTTGATATAGACTTGTCATAGGGCGGCCTCAAAACCCCCTGTTCGGTTACGATGGCAGTGACCAGTTCGTTAGGGGTCACATCGAAAACCGGATTGAATACCCTAACACCTTTTGCAGCTACTTGTCTGTCTCTGCATTTTACAACTTCCTCTCCTGGCCGCTCTTCAATTGGAATCTCGTCTCCGCAACTGCAATGATGATCAAAGGTGGAAGAGGGGGCAGCAACATAGAAAGGGACACCATTTTCCTTGCAAAGGACAGCCAGGGTATAGGTCCCGATCTTGTTGGCAACGTCTCCATTTGCAGCTATCCGATCCGCCCCGACTACTACAGCCCCTATTCTGGAAGCCTTAAGGAGTACGCCTGCACCCATATCCACGTTTAGACTAACCTCTATTCCGTCCTGAATAAGTTCCCAGGCAGTGAGCCTGGCTCCTTGCAGCCAGGGCCTTGTCTCATCGGCATGGACCTCTATGTGCTTGCCAAGCCTTATGGCGCCCCTTATGACGCCAAGGGCTGTGCCGTAACCGCCTGTTGCAAGGGCCCCGGCGTTGCAATGGGTCAAAACACCGGTGCCTTCCTCAATAAGCTTGCCTCCATGAAGGCCCATGGCGATGTTTGCCCGTACGTCTTCCTCCCATATGGAAAGGGCCTCTGAGACGCTACGTTCGTATAGATTTTCCCGGCTGGTGCCTTCAAGGCTTTTTAGCATCCGCCTTACTGCCCAAATCAGGTTTATGGCCGTGGGCCTTGATGCCTCTATCTTGCGAGCTGCTATTGCTATGGATTCCTGGGCCTCTTTCCCCTTTGCATACTGCCTGATAGCAAGGACCACAGCAAAGGCAGCGGTTATTCCAATGGCAGGCGCCCCACGTACTACCATGTCTTTTATGCCCGCTGCCGCATCTTGCCAGGTTTTACAGCAGATCCACTCCTCTTTTTCTGGCAAAAGCCTTTGGTCAAGGAGGAAAAAATCCTCGCCATCCCATTTAAAAGGCACTATCTGGCTACCTGCCTCTTTAAGAAGCCCAAGGATTCTATCCATATCTTGCGCCATATATCATCATACAACGAAAGTCCAAGCGATTCTTATGAATTCAAGGTAGTTGTTAATTTTCATCCAGCAGTTTTCTAAGAAGCTCGTTGACCATCTGTGGATTGGCCTTGCCCTTAGTCTTCCGCATGACCTGGCCAACAAAAAAGCCCATGACCTTTTTCTTTCCTGCCCGGTACTTTTCCACCTCCTTGGGGTTATCTTGTACCACCTGCTCAACTATGGCCGAAAGCTCGGACTGGTCGCTAACCTGGGCAAGACCCTCCCTTTCTACGATTTGTGAGGGAGAGCCACCCTTTTCAAAGACCTCCTCCAAGACCTTCTTGGCTATCTTGTTGCTAATGGTGCCCTTGTCTATGAGAGAAAGCAGTTCTGCAAGAACCTGTGGGGTCACGTTGCACTTTGAAAGGTCGTGATCGTCCTTTTTGGTAAGCTTCAGCAGCTCGACCATTATCCAGTTGCTCACCTTCTTGGCCTTTGGATAGAGCCTTACCGCCTGCTCGAAATAATCCGCAAGCTCAATGCTGTTTGTAAGTACCTTGGCATCGTATTCAGGAAGGCCATATTCTTCCATAAAGCGGCCCATTTTCGCATCTGGCAGCTCAGGCAAAGACTTCCTCACCTGCTCAAGCCATGTGTCATCAATCTTTATTGGGACAAGATCAGGGTCAGGGAAGTAACGGTAGTCGTGGGCCTCTTCCTTACCTCTCATTGAATGGGTAACCCCTTTTGAGGCGTCATAAAGCCTGGTTTCCTGGATAATCTTTGTGCCATCAAGCAGGAGTGCGCTCTGACGCCTTATCTCATACTCAAGTGCCTTTTGGACATGCCTGAAGGAGTTCATGTTTTTTAGCTCTGCCTTTGTGCCCAGCTCCTTCCTGCCCCTTGGCCTTAGGCTGATGTTTGCATCGCACCTGAGGCTTCCCTCCTCCATGTTTCCATCACTTATCTTGAGGTATCGGACAAGCTGCCTGATCTTTTTCAGATAACTGGCTGCCTCCTCTGGAGTCCTTATGTCTGGCTCGCTTACTATCTCGATCAGCGGGGTTCCGGTGCGGTTTAGATCCACGTAGCTGACGGGGCGCAACTCGTCGTGGATCAGCTTCCCTGCATCGTCTTCCATGTGTATCCTGTTTATCCTGATACGCCTTTTGCCTGCCTCTGTCTCAACCTCTATCCACCCATCTTCTGCAAGGGGCAGTTCATACTGGGAGATCTGGTAACCCTTTGGAAGGTCAGGATAAAAGTAGTGTTTTCTCGCAAAGACGTTCGTCTGATTTATGTTACAATTTGTAGCCAGGGCCATTTTCATGGCATATTCAACTGCCTTTTTATTTAAGACAGGCAGGACCCCTGGCATTCCAAGACACACCGGGCAGGTGTGGGTGTTGGGTGGGGCCCCGAACTGGGTGGAGCAGGAACAAAAAATCTTGCTCTCTGTCTTCAACTGAACATGTACCTCAAGGCCGATAACCGCCTCAAACTCCATCTCAAGCTCCTGTCATCTTTTTGATCAATTAATCGGCTGCAAAAAGCTGCTGAAAAAGGCTAACACCTTTTAGAAAAGCATTCAAGAAATCTAAAGCCCAAGGCAAAGAGACCTTAAAATCAAAATGGTTTTTAAAAATAAAAAAATACCCATGTAACAGGCGTTTTAAAGGCCCACGAAGCTCAAGGTAAACTTCACCATCCTGATTAGTCCGGCTCTGAAAAACATCTTTGCTGGATTTTTGCGCATATGATCATTATCATCAAATAATATGAAAAGATGTGGAAAGCAGGTTGCATAAGGTGGGGAAAAGTTTTTTTGTTAAAGAGGATATCAAATGAGACACAGAAAAAGGGCCCTGATAGATATACTTGCCAAACAGTGGCTTCTTATTGGCTCTGTTTCAAGTCTTTTGGCCCTTACAGCCTATATTGGCCGGCCACCAAAAATAGGCCTTGATGATTTAAAGGTACTTTTTCTGCTATTTGCTCTCTTTGTGACAGTAAAGGGACTTGAAACAGGCAGAGTTTTCGAAAAAATTTCTCTTCATCTTGGAAATGGCCGGTTTACCTGCCTGAAACTTACCCTTATCACCTTCTTTTCTTCCATGATTTTTACAAATGATGCGGCCCTTGTAATGGCAATACCTCTTACCTTGGCCATGGATATTGAAAACAAACCGTCAATTATAATCCTTCAGTGCCTTTCTGCAAATGCTGGGTCTGCCTTTACTCCCTTTGGTAACCCTCAAAATCTTTATATTTACTGGCATTACCATCTACACCCACTGGAATTTTTCTACACCATAGCCCCGTTTTGCATGGTATTTCTCATCCTGATTGCTATTTGTACACTTTATTTGGAAAAATCCAAAAACAAAGCCGCGGTGCAAACAAAGATACGGATACACAAAAAGGCTATTTTCTATCTCCTTGCAAATGGAGCTGTAATACTTGCCATTTTTAGGCTATTACCCATAAGCTGGCTTGCCGTAATGATATTTTTCACAGTACTTTTCGATCCGGCATGCCTTGAGATTGACTACAGCCTGCTTGTAACCATGCTATGTTTTCTTGGAATCTCAGAAGATATGAAGACCATGTTTCAGCCTGTTATAGAACATTCGACTCATATCTTTTTGCTTTCGGCACTCAGCAGCCAGCTTATAAGCAACGTGCCAGCTGCCTTTCTTTTTGCCAAATTTACAAGCAACTGGAGGGCCCTTCTTTGGGGCACAAGCGTTGGGGGCTTTGGAGGCCTTATTGGTTCCCTTGCAAATCTAATTGCATACAGGCTTTATGTTTCCTCTTTGAAAAATGGCGGAATAAGGGACTTTACATTGAGATTCGTTCTGGCAAACTATGCCTTCTTTTTCATTGGCATGGGGCTTTTTTACCTGGTAAAACCTTACATCTTTCCTTGACAGGGGCCTTTAAAGCCTAATGGGTTTAATCCTCAGGATCCTTGATACAATGTGGCCCGCAAGATCAAAGACCCTGTCACTGCCTTCTATTACGACAGAATCTGCGCTGGCCTTTATTCCAGGCTCCTTTCCAAGCGTCTTTTCAGGACTTTTTGACAACAGGCAAACTCCTTCAAGCCCCGAATCCTTTAGCCACATTCGTATCCTTGAACAGAATTGCCCGCTGTTGGAATAGGGCTTGTCAAGATAAATCTTGATAAGGCCTGGCCGGTGTTGCATAAACAGGCGTTCCATGAAGATCCAGGCCTTATTTGTAAGCTCAGTGGGTTTGAATCTTCTGAAGACCCCGCTTATGTCCCTTACGAAACCATCATCACAAAGGACAACAGACTGCCCCTTCAGGGCACTTTCAAGTGTTATGAAACAGTTGTAACCATCCACCACCAAGGTCTGTCCCTCGATGTCAACCGGCCTTACCTTTTTGCTTCTGCGCCTTAGGGCAGTTGGTCTTGGATAGACGGCCCTGTAAAGAAGGTGCCTTTTACGTCTGTCCAGTTGGTGATGGTTGCCAACGAATGTGACGGCAGAATTTCGGCCATAGCCTCTTTTCAGGAGAAAACGAAGTTCAGATGCGGCAGCTTTCAGAATAGAAAGTTCACTTTCCGACGGCCACGAGCGCATCTGACAATCAGATCTTAACGTTTTGGAGCACGGGTGTTCTCACAAAAGGCCTTTGGCAAACCTATCTGCCACATCTTTTCTTTACCACAATCTCCACACGCCTGTTCTTTGCCCTATGCTCCTCGGTGTCGTTTGGATAAAGTGGCCTTCTCTTCCCATAGCCAACAACCCTTATGCGTCTTTGAGGGATGCCCCTTGAAACAAGATAGTTTGCAACTGACTGGGCCCGTAGTCTCGAGAGCCTGTCATTGTAAGCATTTGAACCAATACTGTCTGTATGGCCCTCAACAACTATCTTTTTATAATCCTGATTCCTCAAAAGGGATATCACAGAATCCAGCACGGTTATTGCCTGGGGTTTTAGATTGTACTTGTTGAAATCAAACAGGATAGCACTTCCAAGGGTAAGTCTTGATTGACACCTCTCCTCTTTTAGCTGCACTGGGGCAAAGCGTCTTATGTCAAAGGGGATCTTCCTGCCATTTTCCACCAGGGACAGCACAAGGGCTACTTGGTAGCGGGGCCCCTGGAAATATTGTACCTCTACATTATGAAGGCCCTTTTTCAAGTACATGGAGGCGATTTTCTCTCTTGGCGGATGGATCCCGTCGTTATCGATAACGGTCTTGTTGTCTATGATGAGTTTTGAGCCGTCATCGCTTAGGAGCGAAAAGGTATAGGTGGCAGATTTGGGAATATAGATCTTTCCCTTATAGTCGATGGCAAACCATTCAAACCTGTTGGTTATACCGGGAAAGCCCTTTTTAAAATCCTGGGGCAATACGTTCAAAACTGCACTGTATATGTGGCCTGCCGGACTTAGTCTTGAAAAGTCTGGTAATCTGGAAGTTCCGGGCCGCAGGTAGTAGATCTTCCCCTGAAAGATAAATGGATTTCTTGCACTGGTTCCAAAAACACTTTTGACAGCCCCTTCACTGGCGGCTGCAGGGACTCCAAAGGAGGCATAAATGTCTTTTATCTCCCTTGATGACAAAGCGCACTGGTAAAGACGAAGATCATCGATAGTGCCAACAAAATAACGACCATCGGCCACATTTCCTCCAACTGCAATATAATTCTGATCCCTAAGAGGCCTCGTAGATGAGTACATCTCTGCCTGGGGAACACCGTCCACATACAGCATCACATGACCGTCTCTCTGTCTTCTTGTCACTGCAATGAAATGCCATCTTCCATCGGTTATGATGGATTTTGAAAGTATGCTCTTGTCAGGGTTTCCAGTAAAGAAACACGCCTTATCATTTAAAACAGACAAGATATAGTCATTATGCACAAAGGGTACATCTGACCATACGATTCCATTTCCTTCAAAGCATTGTCTGCCGGTAGGCGATGGAGTGTTCGTTTTGACCCACACGGTAATGGTGAAATCGTTTCCGATTTTCTGGGGTATTCGTATGTAATCCCTTCCGCCGAACCAGAAGGCCTCCCCCTTTATGCCCTTTACACATTGCGGGTTCCCAAAGAGCTGCCCGTCATAGGTAAGACACCTGTCAAAGGAGTAATAATA
>Ga0256833_1001889_pt1 | contig 15108 bp, 14 predicted proteins | sample 356284metaG_FD_190535 | JGI IMG/M metagenome (GOLD analysis project Ga0256833, IMG submission 190535) | Hydrothermal vent microbial communities from Mid Atlantic Ridge, Atlantic Ocean - 356-284 | ecosystem: Environmental > Aquatic > Marine > Hydrothermal vents | place: Atlantic Ocean: Mid...
ATATGCTATTAGGTTACCCTCTGGATCTATGAACACGATATCGGCGTACGGGGTGGCTATGGCTGTACGCTTAATATACTCGTATACACGGCTTCGGGCCCGTGACCAGTCCCCCTCTATCACGACGCTTATACGAGTACCGTGCCACAAGGCTTTATTATCGTGCTCAGCATAGCTCAGAATTATGGGCCTATTATGCTCTATATCTATTTTCAGTTTATAGTAGTAAATCTTCGTGAAACCTATGGGTGATGTATATACTTCTACGGGCTTTCCCGTCTTAATTTGGCCATAAAGTATGGCCATCTTAGCGCCTAGGCCGAAACGTCCTCTCGCCTGCCTAAGCTTATACTTAGAGCTAAAGAGGACCTGGCCAAAAGCTTGTGGGACGTACTTAGGATTAATCCCAATACCATTATCCTCCACTGTTATACGATAAAAATCTTGACGCTCTTCGAGCTTCTCAACAACCACTACTATACGGGGCATAATACCATATACATCGGTTGCATCAAGCGCGTTCTCCACAAGCTCTCTGATGGTCTGATAAAGGGCTCTTGAAGGGCTTCCAAACCCAGCAAGCTCTCTATGCTCATAAAAGAACTGCGATGGCGTCATGCTCCGATACTTTTCCCTTACTGGCTCCCTTGCCTTGCTCATACCGCCCCCTGCTCGTCTTTCTAGCAATTATTCCCTTAAAACTGGTAACATACATGCATAGGTGTTCTCGAAATAGTTTCACCGAATAAATACATTCCCATTATTAATCACGCTTCTCTACCTACAACAAACCATATAAAACGGTGCAGAGAAATGAGAGCCCTATCCCCCCTATTATCAGCTGTTATATTAATAATGGCCACCGTTGCGGCAGGCATAATAGTCTACCAGTACTTTATTGGAGCCGTTAAAGGAATGACAACAAAACCAATGGTTTATGTGAGTAACGCACAATACATGGACGCTATTAAACGAGTGTTTGTAACAGTATACAACTCCGGTCCAAAAACCATAGTAATTAAATCAGCAAATATAGTTTGCAAAAATGGCTCAGAAATAACCATAAACACTACATCCCGCATAAATGTTGGCGAATCAAAAACACTCTCAATACCAGTATCTAGTACAACATGCATACCATCATACATAATACTCAACTACCAAGACACTAATGGAAAGATGTTCTCAACGAATCCTATCGAAATAGCGTGATCCAGCTCAAAGACGTAGGGATCCTCCATGAGCATAGCTAATCAACTACAAAACATTTTTGAATCTACTAAATGTAATATAAATATTAATAAAATTCTTAAAAAATATACAGTGTTCGGGCTAGTCCAAGTCATCATAGGAATAAATGACGAGAAAGAAATAATCTATTGTATAAACGAGCCAGAAATAACTACCAATAATGAACTCTTTGAACAAGCTGCCAGACTAGCTGATATAATTTTTTCCAATAATATTGATCTAAAAGATATATATAATCCTAAGATACTTAGAGAACTAGCAACAAAATATCAACTAGATTACAAAATTTTATCCTCTAACATGACAAAAATTGTATATTTTTTAAATAAGATTATATCAGGATATGGTAAAATCTATCCGCTAATTAAGGATAAATATATAGAAGAAATAGTTATAAATAAACCTAATTCTTTCGTATTTATTTTTCATAGGCTCTATAACCATACATGGCTTAAGACAAATATATTCCTAAAAGAGGATGAGCTCGATGACATAGTACTGAGGCTAGCCCGCATAGCGGGCAGGGAGCTAAGCATTGCTCATCCTTATGTCGAAGCGCCTCTACCTGATGGAAACAGGATAGCAGCAACATTTTCTAATGAGATCACGCGCTTCGGCACATCCCTAGTTATCAGGAAACACTTAGAAGAACCATTAACGCCAGCCGAGCTGGTAAAAAATGGGATGATATCATCCCTATACATAGCTTATCTATGGCTCCTAATTCTCTCCAAAGCAACAATAATAATCGCTGGCCCCACTGCATCTGGTAAAACGACACTACTACAAGCTCTATTATTACTAATCCCCCCAACTGATAGAATCATCACTATTGAGGACACTCCTGAGATCAACCTAGCTCATCACGAGAACTGGGATAGTCTTGTCACGAGAATAGTCCCAGGAATAGGAGCCGGAGAAAGCATTGACATGCTTTCTTTGACAAAGTTCGCCCTTAGGCGGAGACCCGACTACTTCGTCATAGGCGAGGTTCGGGGAGAAGAAGCGAAAACACTTATTCATGCAGCTGCTAGCGGTCATGGCGCATTAACTACATTCCACGCTGATAGCGCTTTATCTGTTATTCATCGTTTGAAGGCCGAGCCTATAAGTATTAAGGAGAGTTTTTTGCAACTTATCTGGACTATAGTTGTGCTGAGAAGAATTAAGATAGGTAACGGAGCCCATGTTCGCCGCGTGGTTGAGATATATGAGCTAAGACCAGAGAATGATGGAGTAGAACTACTTAAAATAGCTGAATGGAATAGAGCCAAAGACAGGCTTGTTCCTGATTCCGTAGAAGAGCTCATTAATAGAAGCTATAGGCTTAGAACTGTTTCTGATATATTATCTATTGATATAGGTAAGCTGAAACAAAAAATACTAGAACTAGAAAAAGTCATTAATAATTGTATTAATTGTTCATATACATCTTTTATAGAAAATATAAGAAAATACTATAATAGAGAGGTTGAGGTGATATTTGATGATACAAAAGGAGAGAATTAATGAAGAAAAGTTGCTTGCAGAAACACCTCTCCTATTACTGGCAATGTTACCTTACACTCTGAGTAAACGTGCGCCTCATCAAATATTCTCTTACGCTAATCAAGATAAGGAAAGTCTATTAGGAAACGTTGAGGAATATAAGAAAATAGCTCAAGTATATAGAAAACTGGAATACATATATTTAAACGATGTAACCGTATTGAGCAAAATAGCCGATACAATAAAGGACTCTTTTTTATCAAGACTTTTCCACGAGTACATTATGACCTATTTATCGAGAGGAATAAATCTTGATACACTAAACAATTTAGCCTCTCACGTACTCACTGAGTTGAAGCACCGCATCTCACAGAAAATGAGTCTTCTACTCCAGTGGATAGAAGTAATGGTGCTCACTATATCAATTTTCTCTCTCGTCATGCTACTAGCTGGCCTAGGTACTAGCTATATGTTATTCTCTATAGCCGCGATAATCACGTTTATGTCGATAATAGCTATCCCTCTTATCCGGTTAGAGTACGTAGACACGTACATAAGAGTAAATACGGATCCTTTAACACTCCTTCTTTATGCAATAGGGCTTGTAATACTTATACTTTGTCTATATAATGATTGGAGCATATATACGGCTTCAATAGCCTTCCTAGTCACAATATATACAATTATAAGATCTTATACTACAATAATATCTACTTTGCAAACAACAAACAATATTCTTTACACATTGAGAGTATTGTCGGACACGCTATCAGTGTCAACAACTAGTCCGAGAATAGTGGAGCTACTCTCACGCGACGAGAGAATACCTCGCGAAATAATTAGCATCCTTAAGGGAGGGATACCCAATTCTAGTAGTTCTGGTAACAATATCGTTAAAGCGATGGCGCGTCTTCTTGCCATAATTATTAGGAGCGGAAAAGAGGCTATTCCATCAATTCGCCTAATATATAATGTATTAAACGATATATATGAGTCTGTTAAAAAGACGATAATGAACGGAGTTGTACAGCTTTCTCTACTAGCAGGTAGTGTTCTCGTTCTCATACTGACATTCAAATACTTAACAACACTCTTTACAACGAACACGTTTCTCCAAGGATTCATTAATCCATTTACAGTAAGCTCAACCGCTATAAACATAGTTATAAAAATAATTGCTATTAGTAGTAGTGCAGCAAGTCTAGCTATCAGTTACATATTATTTAAGCGCCACATATCGGCTAATTTTGTTGCTCCCATAATACTATATGTAACAATACTTATAACAAAAACATGAATAATTAAGCATTAATTCTGGGATAATACACGCTTAATATTCTCACGATAAGGCGGCGTAATTATCCCACGCTCCGTCACTATAGACGTTATGAGGGACGGTGGCGTGATATCGAAGGCAGGATTTACCGCCTTCACGCCAGGGACTGTGATGGTTATCTTCCCAAGAATGCTCCTGACTTCATCGGGTGAACGCTCCTCAATAGGTATATTATCACCCTCAAGACTAAGATCGAATGTTGATGAGGGGGCAACAACATAGAAGGGTACCCTATGTCTGGAGGACAGCACTGCTATCATGTAGGTACCTATCTTATTAGCTACGTATCCGTCGAGGGTTATTCTATCAGCACCAACGAGCACTTTATTGACAAGGTTTTTATACATAACATATCCTACCATGTTATCAGTTATCAGCGTTGCATCAATTCCTTCCTTTACCAGCTCCCAAACAGTGAGCCTAGCACCTTGCAATAAGGGGCGCGTCTCGGTTGCTATTACCTTTATGTTTTTCCCTTCCTCGACAGAGGCCCTTATCACTCCCAGGGCAGTACCATAACCTCCGGTTGCAAGTGCTCCAGTATTACAATGAGTCAGTACAGTGTCTCCATCCTCGATGAGCTTTGAGCCTATCCTACCCATCTCCATGTTTTGACGAACATCCTCCTCATGAATCCTCTTCGCCTCCTCAACAACCGCTCTAATAACGCTATCAACACCCCTACTCATATATTCTCTTGCTTTCCTCATAACTCTGTCAAGAGCCCAAAACAAGTTATAGGCCGTTGGACGAGTAGCTGCTAATACCTTCTTAGCCTCCTCAAGTACATTGAATAATTCATTGACATCATTGGTATCTGAGTAAAAAGCTGCTAGTGCTAAGCCATAGGCTGCAGCTATGCCTATTGCTGGTGCCCCTCGTATCTCCATATCCTTTATCGCCGTAGCAACCCTTCTATAGTCTGTGGTCTCTCTGTAAACTTCTTCCCATGGGATTAAGCGCGTATCTAGCCAGCGGAAACGAGGACCTTCCTCTTTCTCAACCCATTCCATCGGCTTTATTTTGAGCTTATCAATTATGCTCAAAAACTTCACCAGTAGGACAGGAACATAAGAGGGGAGAATAAAGGGGTTAATGAGGGTTATTAGGTATGTGCGCTTTAGCGACTAGACAAGTCTTACTATTGATCGAGTCAATACCATGGGATATAGTAGTAAAGCGCGGAGGAGACGAGGTAGAAATAATCCTTGGACCCGTAAAGGAGGGGAAAATCCACGTTATAGAAGCCCTATACCTGCTCTATAAGGGCGTAGCACAAGTAGTTGATAAGAATGGAAAAGACATAGACTTTGAAGAACTCATAAGAATGTATAGTATCGTTAACCCCTATGCATGGGTAGAATTCGAGACCTACTTAGATCTCCGGAAAAGAGGCAGACACCCCGTGCCAGGGCCGCGACCGCACACTTTCTTGCTGAGAAGAAGAAAACGGGAAAACAAATACACACACTACATATTAGTACTCGAGGAGAATAGGTTAATAAGCTTAGAGACCCTATACTCGTTTATCCGTGAAGCATTCAGTAACAGCTGGGAACCCATTCTCGCCATAGTGGATAGATACGGCGATATAACCTACTACGAAGCACTAATATTTAGACCCGGAGAAACAAGGCTCGTAGAGACGGAGAGCAAATGATGAGGATTCCGTTAGAGCCGCTAAGAGGGTTCAGGGACATATTAGCACCCGACTCCACTACTATACGAGCACTAATGGATACCTTTAGAAAGGTTGCCGAAAGCTATGGCTACGAGGAAGTCATACCTCCTACCCTTGAGAGATTTAAGCTATTTGCAGTAAAATCGGGCGAGGAAATAAAAAGATCGATGTTCGTATTCAGGGATAAAGCTGGACGAGAAGTCGCATTACGGCCCGAGGCCACTGCAAGTATTGCACGAATATATCTAAAACATTTCAAAGCAAAGCCCAAACCAGTACGCATATACTATATAGTTAATTGTTTCCGTTACGAAGAGCCTCAAAGGGCACGATACCGAGAATTCTGGCAGGCAGGAATAGAGCTTCTGGGCATGGAGGGGAAAGTAGCCGATATCGAGACAATTAATATATTATTGGATTATTATAAGAGAATAAACATGCTAGAAAAAATAGTGCTCAAAATAGGCAACATAGGCATATATAGAAAACTCTTCGCACACTACGGCCTCCCAGAAGATGAGCAGGACTACATACTACACCTAATGGATAAATCAATGTACGATGAGGCCTTGAACCGCTTATCTGAGAAAGGGTTTAGCGATCTATCAGAAAAGCTTAGAAAACTATGGAGTACTAGTACAATAGAAGAAGCTATTAACACACTGAACGAGATTAACCCAGAGGCTAGGAGGGAAGCCGAGTACTTACTCGAAATAACCAAGATAATAAGTAATCTTTATCCATCGCTAAGAATAGAACCTGACATCGCGTTCGCGAGGGGCCTAGCATACTATACTGGTATAATATTTGAGGTAAAGGTACCAGGATTTCCCGTAAGCATAGCCGGGGGAGGAAGATATGATAACCTTGTCGAAATCTATGGGGACGAGCATGTACCCGGTGTAGGCTTCGCCATAGGTCTTGATAGAACACTTGCCGCGCTAAAGGAGCTCGGCATAGAAATCGGTAGAGGAGAAAGAGAGCGAGCAACGATCCTATTACTTGATGACAGCGTAGTCGAATACGCTATACGTGTACAGCAACTACTTAGCGAGAAGGATATTGTCATCGACATAGCGAGGTCATCGAGGTTATCAAAGGCGTTGCAGAGGGTTTTCGAGCGCGGATCAAAGTACGCAATAATCATAGGTAGAAACGAGGCTGCTGAGAAGAAGATTACAATACGTGACCTCGTGTCAAGAAAGCAAGTAGCGATACCAATTGAGGAAATTAAGGAAATAAAATCACTTAATAGTATCTTTAATAAATAATGCATTTCAATAGGAATGCGTTAAAAATAAGCAGTAGCGAAGCCTAATTTTAGGCCACGTTTCTCTCAGCCTAATAGGTCTGTACTAAAAACGGGGAAGAAGCTGTTGCCCATCACGCTTACTCCAAGGCACATTTTATATAGGTGCCACTGGCATGACCATAGATATTGAGAGCATTAATATTGATGAACTCTCTAAAAAAGATATAGAGGATATAGCGAAGAAAATAGCTGAAAAACTTAGCGAATATACTCCATCGAACTTTAACAAGGTTCTCCGAAAGCTCAGCAAGGGCATAGAAAGAGCAATAGTCTCTAGGCATAGGAGACTACTAGTAATTAGCGGCTCGAACCCATTCAAAGTAGGAATACTAGCTGCGCGAGCACTTCTATTCTACGAGCGCGTGTATAAGAGGATCAGAGGTAAGGAAGAATTACCGCTTCTCTACGTTTTTCACGACGAGTTCAAAGACGCGAGGATACGTAAAGAGATCGTGAAGCGAGCAATAAAGATGAAAGCCACACTAATAACATCAACCATAGCCAGGTATGAGGAGAGCGAAAAATTCCTAGGAACAACGTTCAAAATACTAGTACTAGATCTGACCAATGATCTTAAACCCAACGATGTAGGTAGACTCGTAAGTATAGTGGAAGGAGGAGGCCTAGTAATCTTCACCGTTCCTTCATGGGACGAATGGGATAGATGGATGACTATATTTAAGCAGAACCTCGTGGTCCCGGGGTTCAGCGAGCCTAGACACATTTTCATAACATGGTTTAAGAGAAAACTCATGGAACACAAGGGCATCTACATCTATGACGCGGATAGCGATGAGACGATAAAGGCGGAGGATTACCCCATTAAGCGGTACATAGAGAAGGAGATAGAGATTCCGGAGAAAACCACTTTCCCGAGAGAACTATATGAACTAGCACTAACCCAGGACCAGGTCAATGTCATAAAGCTGCTCGAAAAGACTCTAGAGAAACCCAAGAAGAAACGATTAGCAATAGTAATAACATCGGATAGAGGGAGAGGAAAATCCTGCGCACTTGGTATAGCATCGATAGGAATAGCCCTTAGGCTAAGAAGAGGGCCAAGAACAAGGATAATAGTGACAGCGCCAAGCCTTCTTAACGTACAATCATTCTTTGCGCTAGCTAGGAAGGCCGCTGAGACTCTCAACATAGATATACGGGTCACGAAGAGAGGAGATAACATACTAGAGATCCATGGGCCAAGGTTTAGCATAGAGTACTGGGAGCCAATAAACGTCCCCAAACTCAAAGCAGACATAGTATTAGTAGACGAGGCAGCAGGGATACACGTGCCTCTATTACATAAGATTTGGAAAAGCCATAGAAGAATGGTATTCGCTACAACAATACACGGGTACGAGGGCGCTGGGCGCGGATTCTCTGTACGATTCCTATCAGCGCTACGCCAAGACCCGAACACTGAACTAATATTAGCAGAAATGCACGAGCCTATACGGTACGCAGAGGACGACCCAATAGAGAAGTGGTTATTTGACGCACTATTACTTGATGCCGAGCCAGCGGAACTGACTAAAGAGGACCTAGAATCTATAGAGAGGAAAGAGTTCATATACGTTAAATACGATCCACAATACCTCTTCAGCCCCGAAGGCGAGAAAGAGCTTAGACAGCTTTTCGGAATATATGTGCTAGCACATTATCGCAACGAGCCAGACGACCTAGGCATACTAGCTGATGCCCCTCATCACATAATTAGGGCCGTAAAGACGCCATCTGGGAAAATTGTTTGCGCCCTACAGATTGCCCAAGAAGGAGGCCTTGACGACGACCTAGTAGAGGAGCTACTACGCGGAGGAAAAACCCCCGGGAACATAATACCTGATCGGGCGCTAAAGCACATACGCATAAGAGAGTTCGGGAAAGCAAGGGGATGGAGAATAGTAAGAATAGCCACACACCCCGAGGTCCAAGGCAAGGGCATAGGCTCCTTCGCTTTAAGCGAAGCGTCCAAAGAGGCTCTGGAAACAGGGCTTGATTGGATAGGGAGCGGGTTCGGCGTAAATGAGCAACTACTACGCTTCTGGACAAAGAACGGTTTCTTACCAATCCACATGTCTCCTGACCGAAACCCTGTGAGCGGGGAATACACCATACTCGTTATAAAACCTCTTAAAGAATGGTTCGTTGACGTCGTGGACATAGCTAATAGGGAGTTTAAGAGAAAGGTGCTAGAGAGCCTACACGACCCGTATCGCGGACTTGAAACAGAAGTAGCTATACAGATCCTGAAAACTGGTAACCCTGTCTTCGAGAATTATTATCCGAGACTAACACCAATACAGCTAGATAGGCTATGGATATACGCCTACGGCCCGATGACCTACGAGGCGGCGGCTGACATAATACACGAGCTTGTTAAGGCCTATTGGCTCTCCTATCCCAAGACAAAAGGCTTATCACTAACAAAGCGTGAGGAATACATATCAATAGCTAAGGTGATGCAAGCCAAGACGTGGGACGAGGTAGCATCTGAGCTAAGAACTAGGCCATACACAGTAATGGTTACAATAAAGGATATCGCGCGGAAAGTACTCAAACACTACTATGGAAAAGACTCTGACTCACCTGTAGGAATAAGCAGGGAGTATCTCCTAGCCAAGGGAGGCTTATTCTTCATAAAACCGCTCCAGCTGAGAGGAAAAGAAGACGCTCAGCCGAGAACCGATACATCACAAAACAATTAATCAGCATAATACTCCTTCCTCATCGCCTCACGGCATTTATGCCGCGCAGTAAGCCATGTATCATAAAAAGCCTTATGAAGAATTCTGCTACTTTAAGCTTACGGGACTTAGATGGCCAAGGAGGAGTGTTTTTCTTCAACCAGGGTTTGGACCAATACCCTACTTTCTCCCAAGTCCTCATACCGTAGAGAACAACTCTTCCCGGTTTGCATAGGATGGTTAAACCAAGTGCTCTCTCGCCATCAGTGAAACCGGGCACAAACCCGCTATACTGGCCCCAGCCAGGACACTGGTGCGTAAACATGAAGCCGTATGGGCTATTATAATTAGTGATGAAGGATAAAACGTTTCTATAATTATCTCCGTGGACGTGAACAACTAGGTACGATCCATTATCTGCAGCTTTGAGAAGCGAGCCCCATTCTCCATCAAGATCTGTGACCACTATGCTTGGGATAATACCGTTATTGAGTAGTACCCGGGTTGCGCCGTCCACAGCTACTAAAACATCGCATTTATCGATATAGTCTATGTGTTTCTCTAAGCTCGATGAGCCACCGGCTATGCACACATAATTGGAACTTATTATTCTACAAAGAGTCGTGATATCAACGAGGTGATCCCTTAGCCAAGCCTCATAAGCTAATTGTTCAGCAACGCTTGCAGCGAAACAATCACCGATACGATCGTATCCCATAGTCCCTCTAATAGCGTCATAAACCTCGCACCAATATAGAGAAGAAAAGGGATCACTAATGCTCAACCCGCGTAGATTCAACGAATCAGTAACCGTTATCAGGTCAAGCGATTCCTCCATCATGGTAACGCCTCTCGGCATTTACCGGGATAATCACATATTATACGCAGATATATATCCTGGGACACGATTATATGAAAAAGCCCTAGAGGCCCTTGAAGCATGCATACTATTCCCTTTCAGCATAGAGCCGTTCTACTACTCGATGGGCATCGGTGATGTAATAAGATTTAGCCCCGCCGCATCGATATCAGCGCCATGCCCTGCCTATAACGGCCTAGTTGTAGAAGCTGTAGTAGTTTCTAGAGCTAGGCGAAAAGGGAGACTCAGGCTGAGATTAGAGCCGATAACGAGCTATGTACGTGGAACTCCTAAACCCTATAGTAGGGACTACGGTTGTAGCATAGAACTCCTCATAGCGTTGTCTAGGCTACGCTTCTGGGCTAGGAACATTAGGCCTATAGACTGCAACATAGTAACCAAGCTCTTCGATACCGCAGTACAATCATTTGACTGCATAAGGCACGCTACATGGGATGAAGAACTACACTCCCTGGGGGCCAAAGCACTATATGACGCCGTGAAAATGCTAGCCCTAAGCAGCTGCGCGTAACCCATAACTCTCAGACCCGGGCACACATATCATGGGCGGAGCTCGCCGCTGCAACACCCCCTCAGGGGGCTGGATGAGCAGCGGATCCCTCTGCGGCTGGGGGTCGGGGGCAAACACCCCTTATCATTCTCTCTGGCTACTGTCTTCCCCGCTCCTGGGGGTTAGTCGGATAAGCGACCACTATCCCCTCTTCACCCCGGGTAGCCAACTTACCTAGCAATAGTCTACGTATAGCCTCCACTAGCGAGACCTGTTGCTTAGAAAGCGAATCAACTATGTCAATGATCCATGGGAGCCCGGAGGCCCCAGCGTTGCGTGACAGGTAGGAGACGAGCTGGCACAAATCCATTGACGGGTTAAAGGGGCATACCTCAAGCTTTATGGCCTCTGATAAGCCCTTAAGAGGCTTGTAGAACACTATTTTACAACCTTTCTCCCTTAGTAGAGCCAGGCTGGGTTCTAGCTCTAAGTACTCGCCACGTCTTAGAACCATTGAGGCTATTGACTTATCGTTTAAGTTGAGCCCTAGCCTCTTAGCAAGATCGCTTGAATAGCTTCGCTTTATGACGCCTACCACTGGTACCTGCAGCCTAGAGGCCTCATCTAGGAGCCTGGCAGCTAAGCTTACTGGTTTTCTCCAATAGTTTTGCGCACGCTTATACGGTACTATCTCGCCATCAATTATCAGTACATCAGCGTCTCGTAACACTCTTAGAGCTATCGTTCTCTCCGCCTCCCTCGCGATAGCCGCCACCATGTCTTGGTCTAGCTCGGAGAAGTAGCTCACAATCAGCTTTCTCTCATACTCCGCCTCAGTGCCTCTGTTATACACGTGTTTCACTAAGACTACAGCGACAAGGCTCAGAGATAAGCCTACTAGGTCAAGAGGCCTACTGGGGTAAGCAGAGTCGATAGCATATACGTTACGAAATTCTATAGGGTCACATATCTTCTTAACATCGATGAGAGCACGCGCCTTTTTAGATACCTCTTTGCTCAGACGAGCAATCCTCGCGGCAAGCCTCAGAGCAATACTTTGGGGGTCATCAACCTCGATAGTTTCTATAGTATTCATTTCACCGTGATCCCCCATAGAAGTAGTCCTCATCAATATTCTCTACATAGTCTAGGCGGCTTGGCCCCTTACGTCTCCTTCTTATTCTGCGCTCAATACTCCACATAAGCGTTGACGTGATTGCCCCTATGCTTGGTCTGCCAGGTATAGGTGTTACCTTACCACTACGTATCGCCTTAATGATGTGATCGGGGCCCTCATCCTCAGCGACTATGATATTATACGCCGACGCTATAGCGTCGGCCACATGGGCATCGCTGTTTGCTAGCCCGGGTAAACCCAGCTGGCGCGCCGCCTCCGAGGCACGCCTATTGCTAATAGGGTCGCTCATAGCATTAAAGACCTCTATCCCGTCCCACCTACCCTCGTAGACCAGTTCTCCTATACCTTTCCGCCTCACATCAAACGGGTGAGCAGGGACAACTATGCAACCCTGCTCGTGCGCATAGTCGGCGAGCTCCAACGCGTCAAGTGGGACCCTGGCAAGCGGCTCATCAACACAATAGACGAGTATATCCCCTTGATTCGTCCTTATCTCCGCGCCCACTAGGACCACGATATCAAGCCCTTCTGTTAGGGCCACCTTCCTAGCGCGAAGAGAGCCCGCGAAGGTGTCATGATCGGTTATCGATATAGCTGTAAGTCCTTTGCTAAGAGCTTTAAGCAGTATCTCCTCCGGAGAATTTCGTCCATCACTAAAAGTGCTATGCATATGTAGATCGGCTTTAATCCTGTAACCCAAGCCCTTGCTACCTCGTCTTAGCGAATGGGCAAATCCTCCTATAAGGGCAGTATCTGCACTCCCACTCATACCTAGGGGCTCGCTCATTGTATATAGTTTCCCTTATAAGGGTCTCGATGTCTACTGGCTCCGGGTCTACGCTAAACTCTACAATTCTCTCCGGGGTAATGTAGACTAGGTACCCCTTCTTCGCACCAAATAAGTCTAGGTAGATCCTCAGTTGAAGCGCATGGTGCTCGTGTGGAGCGTTCAGGGGTAGATCGCGGCCAGTCTTTATCTCAACTATCTCCTCGGCTTTACTTTCATCATCCTGGCTGTATTTTACGAGATCGGCTCTACCTTTGAGTAAGTACTCTGCACCATCTATGTTAACTCTTTTCTCAACCTGTACTTCGGCTTTCCATCCCTTATCCATAAGTATTTTCTCTAAACCCGTATGGACAAGTTCTCCCAGTATTATTGGTGGCTCGAAACGAAAACTGAGAAGAGGGTAACGTATCCGCATTATCCTCTTCATGCTGCACGAGGTGAGATCGGTTACGTAGACTATTGATGGGTTTGTCGCTTCTTGTAACTTGTCTGTGAAATCTTTTTGCTTAATCCTATAGATTTCGTCTAAAATGCCCATTAAGGAGCCACCTCTTCCCAGAGGGGTAGGGTTATCCGAGCCCACCATATTTGTCTCATTATACTAATTTATACCAGATTATCAATAATTAATCGGAGATCGCTAAAGCTCTGTATCTTTTTCCGCAAAGGTCTAAGCCATCTAGCTAGGTTATAGCAGCCCTCTCCACGCTCTATGAGGCCTTTCTCACGCAGCCTCCTAGCGACTAGTATTGGTTTTTGTACTCGGTGGATACGGTAAAGGTCTCGCTCAAATAGTATCTCGCCTACGGAGATATTGTCCCATACGTATGCAAAGACTGTTAATTCCTCACCTGTGAGACTAATTATCATTTCTCTAAGCTTGTATAATATCCTTAGATCCTCTCTTGTTAACTTCGTCCTCCTCGTTAACAAGACCCATTACCCCGTACTTGCTTATCAGCATAACTAGTGCGTGACGCAGGGCCTCACTTCTATTTCTGAATAGCCCTGCGCTTACTAGCTCGTCTAGTCTCTCTACTAGTTCAGCCGGTGCCTTGAAAGTTATTATGATCGTCTTTGGCACTAGTTCTCATCCCCTATGAAATGGTATAAGTAACACTGCCTTGTCTAGAGATTAAAGGCCTCGGGGCCTAGGAGCTGAAAACACACTTATTCCCTGGATGCCTGGTATAGGAAACACGTGTTAAAAACAACGGTGACGGGTAGTGCCTATTAAGTGGCTTAAGCGCTGCTCTGGGGATGAAGAAGTATACTCTATGTTGCGTAGCTACGTGGCTGGCTGGTTCAGAAACAAGTATGGCGCATTTACTATTCCGCAGAGATGCGCTATACCGTTGATAAAGCAGGGCCATAACGTTCTGCTATCATCGCCAACGGGTACGGGCAAGACCTTGGCAGTGTTCCTGGGCATAATAGATGAGTTGTTCCGGCTAGCAGAGATGGGTGAGCTCGAGAACAAGATCTACGCGATATATGTTTCTCCGCTCAGAGCGCTGAACAATGATATGAGGCGCAATCTTCTCGAACCACTACAGGGTATACGGAGATACGCTGAAGAAGTTGAAGGAATAACGTTGCCCGAGATAAAAGTGGGTGTGAGAACCAGTGATACTCCTCCTCATGAGAAGCAGAGAATGCTACGGGATCCACCCCATATACTCATTACGACGCCCGAGAGCCTGGGAATAGCTCTATCGGCGCCAAAGTTTCGTAACCGGTTAGCTACTGCGAAATGGCTCATAGTTGACGAGATACACGAGCTTGCGTCGAGCAAGAGGGGGTCGCACCTAAGTCTTTCCTTAGAGAGATTAACCTATCTGACAGGGGAGTCGCTTCAGAGGATAGGTTTATCAGCTACGATAGCTCCTCTTGAAGAGGTTGCGAAATTCCTTGTAGGATACAGGGATGACGGGGAACCGAGGGACTGTATCATTGTTGATGCGAGGTTCGCAAAACCCATTGATATACGGGTTCTATGCCCGGTTAAAGATCTTATACATACTCCTGCTGACGTGGTTAACGAGGCTATTTATAGGC
>Ga0256833_1001890_pt1 | contig 15105 bp, 12 predicted proteins | sample 356284metaG_FD_190535 | JGI IMG/M metagenome (GOLD analysis project Ga0256833, IMG submission 190535) | Hydrothermal vent microbial communities from Mid Atlantic Ridge, Atlantic Ocean - 356-284 | ecosystem: Environmental > Aquatic > Marine > Hydrothermal vents | place: Atlantic Ocean: Mid...
CGTACAACCTCCTTGATAAGGGCCTTATCCACATACCCCGCCCGGGAAATCTTCCGTATGGTGTTGCGAAGTGATTCGCCCAGAGAATCAAGCATAGTCCCAGAAGGGCGCTTATGTTTAAAACTTTTGCCCCATCTTCTCCTCAAGCGCTCTGGCCCTAGCTTCAAATCCAAGGTTACGATAAATATCTATTGCTTCCTGCATGTACTTTCTCCATTCATCATCCTTCAGAGAGCGGAGGCATTCTCCATAGTAACTCAGGATCTCCGCCTTGTAGCTCATATCACCCAGAAATTCCACATTTTCAATAGCCTTTTCAAAGTAGATTATCGCATTGCTTCTATCACCGCGGGCACATCTTATCCTTGCCCGCATTAGATGTGCCGTGGTCTCTCTTCTTTTATTTCCATTCTCTCTCAAAATCCTGTAAATCTCCTCCAGTAGATCTTCCGATTCATTAATTTTCCCTTTCCTGAGAAGAAAATCCACCTTCTTAAACATCACATCCAGCTGAGTTTTTATCTCCTCAATGTTTGAAAGGTGACCTTCCGCTTTTTTCAGGTACCTCTCCGCTTCCTCCAGCATACCCTGCTCAACATACAGATCATACAGTGCAAGGTAGCCCATTATTATGTAAATTATATAGGCAATATCCTTTGCAAGCTCAATACCCTTCATTATCAACTCTCTTGCCATCTCATAATCCATAAACATTCTGTAAAGATTTCCAAGATCAATGTAGCCACTGGAAGACATATGCTTGTCTCCTATTTCCTCGGTGAGTTTTATTGATTTCTCATAGTATTCCCTTGCACGATTCGCATTACCAAACTCCATTTCCAGGGTTCCAAGGTTGTAATAGGTTATTGCAATATCCCATTTGTTGCCTATCTTCAAATCATATTCCAGAGAGATTTTGTAGTATTTCATTGCTTCCCTCACCTTTCCTATGTCAGCGTAAATGGCGGCTAAGTTGTGATATCCCATGGAGATATAGCTGTAATTGCCAATCTTCTCAGCTATGCTCATATACCTCTTTATATACTCAAGAGCACGATCCATCTCATTTATGTCCGAATAAATAACACCCAAAACATTATAACTGTTCGCGAGGATGTCGTAATCGCCAGATTCTTTTGAGTAATCAATAGCATTTTTTGCATATTCTATGGCCTTTTCGTAGTCAGAAAGATAATAATAAACGATGGCCATGTTTCGGTAAGCTTCAGCCATATCTCTGAGACTCTGATATTTTCGGGCATATTTCAGGTACTCCCCAAGATACATCTTTGCTTCCTCAAACTTCCCCTGTTTCCACATAATATGCCCGATATTACCTGCTATCCTTCCCCTATCAATACCCCTCGCTATTTGGAGGTATTTATTAAGAATTTCAAGGGCTTCATCGTACCTCGCGAGAAGAACAAGCGATTCCGCAATTTTTATAGCCAGGTGAATATCCTCTCCTGACATCAATTTGCGATATGTGTCTATGGCTTTCTGATAATCGCCGTTCAACCTGTAAAGATCACCCAGCCTTTCCGCGATAGGACGAGTGTCAACACCATATTTTCTCGCAATTTTTAGGGCCATCTCTGCGTACTCAAGAGCATTTTTTATTGCAAGATCCTTAACCAGCATATCCACAGATTTTATCAGGAGATCAACTGATTCCTTGCTCCTTGCAAGATAAAGGTGCCTTGCTGCTTCAGGTATATCTCCCCTCTCAAGATAGTACCTTCCAATCCTCTCATGTAGCTTTCTTCTCACATCATGCGGCATTGACTCGTATATAACCTCACGGTGAGAACTGTACTTGAATGAGACATATCCATCATCTTCATAAAGTATTTCCCTACATAATTCCAGGGATTTCCTCCAGTGAGGGGTGAGAGAATCAAGAAGATCTTTTGGTGCGCTTTCACCAGCCACGGCCACCGACCAGAGAAGATGAAGGGCAGAATCGTCCATCGCATCAACCATGGCCATTACACTCTCCCAGATGGTTTCGGGTATGCCCTCTGAATCCCCTGAAAAGTTTTTTGCAATTGAAATGGCCAGAAGAGGATTCCCCCCGCTTTTCTCATAAATAATCTCTATGTTTTCATCAGAAATATCCCCATTAATCTGTTTCAGAATCTCACCAATCTCTTTTATTCCAAGGGGTTTCAGTCTGATAAATCTGCATCTACCGCATTTTTTCATTTCTGAAATGGCATCAAGAACTTCAGGCTCATTTATAAGGACTTCAGATCTGTAAGAAATTATGAGAAGTAGTTTTTCATTTGAAAGATTGCGTATGAGGTAAAGAATTAGATCAATAGAGCCTCTGTCTGCCCAGTGAATGTCTTCAAAAACCACAACGAATGGATTATCCAGGGATCTTTCCCTCAACATCCAGAGAACGGCATCATAGAACCTGAGGGTATTGCTCTGAAGAGTTTGCTCTGCAGGTAAATCCATGCGGGGATGTTCATCGGCCATGGTGCTTAGGATATTCAGATGTAACCCCATAAGATGCTTAACATTTACATATACACGTCTTCCACGTATGGTGGCGTGATCAACCACATCTTTTAGCCATACATATATCCTGCGTATGCCATGATGTTTTATGAGCACAGGAAGAAAATCTATACCAACATCCCTTCCCGAATCAAGAGCGTTGATGATGCTGTCAAATATATCAAAATAAAGCCTGTCCGGAGAGATCTTAGATATATCTGAAAATACCCAAACACCTTCAGGAAATCCATCTTCATCGCTTAAAATGAGTGATTTTTCATCTAAATTCATGCCTATATCAAATGAGTGCATCTCCTCAAATAGGGAGGAAATAATCCCCCTCTCGTCCTCAGTTAGATGCTCCATCCAACCTGAAAAAACCACAATTCTGTTTGAGGTGTAGGATTTAAGTGCCCTTATGAAATCAGCTACCGCCTCTATCCCATTCATATAAACAAGATAATTCAGGTTTTCAACCACAACACCCTCAAAACCCGCTTTGAAAAGATCTATTATCTTTGGAAGCAAATAGAACTCAAGGGGTCTCGGTTTCACATTTTTATCCCCTTTCAATCCCGTGATCCATATACCCTCACCGAACCTTCGGGGAGACAAAAGAGCCAATTTTTTTCTGGAGGATAGTATTTTAAATAGCTCCAGAGATGCACCTCCCCGATTTTCATCTATGAAAACCATTTTTGGGTTCTCCACCAGAGTATCTGCGAGTTTTTTCAGTTTCATTCTCTGATGCTCTTCCTCTATCCTCCGAATGCTGCCATACTCCTTAAGAGATTCCTTCACAAGAGAATATGGAGTGGAGCGATTTTCAATCCGTCCACGGGCACGAAGAAAACTTGCACCTGTGGATTTCAGAAACCTGTCTATGAGAGTGGTTTTCCCTATACCTGCAGGCCCCTCTATCACAAAAATGCGAGCATTTCCCTTGCTGGCCTCGGAGTATTCCCTTTTGAGTTCGGCAAGTTCCCTCCGACGATTAACAAATTCAAGCGAATTCAACGGTATGATTAATGCCAACCACATATATAATCTTAGGGGAAAACGATGGCATTAGGAAAAAGATATAAGTATGTTTTCACATTCCCCACCGCATGGCCGGGATAGGGTAGGGGCTATCCTGTGGGACTGTGGATCCCACGACCCGGGTTCAAATCCCGGTCCCGGCCCTGAATGAATCTCCGCATGCTTGCAAGATACCCATTTCTTCCAGAGGCAAGTGAGGTTCTGGATTCCATAACCATAGAGGATCTGCTTGACGGTGATGAGTATTATGATGCTCGTAACCTTGGTATAATGCGTGTTAAATACGCTTTGACCGGGGAAAAAATAAAATTACCCCCACCAACATCCGACAAAAATTTACTCACTACATTCCTTTCATTCATCGTGGCAAAATTGATATTGATAGCACTTCAAGACCCTGTTGTAACCAGAAGATTTGCGAATGTGGAAAGGGACAGGCTGGAGAGGTACCTTTCAGAATTGCAGGACGACATTGAACCCGTTGCGAATGCTATGAAAATAAGGTACAGGAAACACGATGATCATTACTACATACACTTCATTGACTTCATAAAATACGCAAAAAATTTCAGTTCAGAGGAATTCAGACTGCTATACCAGAAGGTAAAGAAAGGATGGCTGCCTTTAAAACGGGAAAGATTCATAAAGATCCTTAGAGAGGCTTTTGTGGAGAATCTCGTCACGGAAATTGAAAACAGAAAAGATAGGGCTCCTGTGCTGAAAAGTGTTTTAGGGGAAGTAATTGAGGAGATTGAAAGGCTCAAAGACGAGTATGTGTCCACTTATACCTCTGCAGATCTAGGAGAGGTTGAAGTTGAGGCTTTTCCCCCATGCATAAAAGCCATAATTGCAAAAATTCAGCAGGGCATAAATGTGCCCCATGAAGCGAGATTTACCCTTGTGACTTTTCTTCACAAGATAGGAATGAGCAAAGAGGATATTCTAAAAGTTTTTTCCACAGTCCCCGATTTTAGAAAGGATCTTACCCTGTATCAGATAAGGCATATAACTGGAGAGATCTCAGGTAAGGAATACAGCGTCCCGAAATGCTCAACACTTCGTTCCTACGGGCTATGCATAAAGGATAGCGCCAATGATAAACTCTGCGATAAGGAATGGATGACTCACCCCCTGCTTTATTACAAAATAAAAAAAGAAGGATTCAAGAAAGCATCTTCCAGGCAGAATAAAACCTCTGAAGAGCAGTAATGTTACCCAGAATTGCAAAAATAAGAAGAACCCAGTCAGTAACGGACAAATAATACCCCCACCAGAAGAACTGCAATATAGGTAGGAGCATGAGTATGACGAGTCTGTCTGCCCTTCCAAGAATTCCACCGTATATGCGTCCAAGCCCGAGAGCCTGAGCCTGCGTACCCATATAACTGGTCATATACACACCCACCAGGGCAAATATGCCAATCCACATTGTGGCGTAGGGGCTGAAAATAATTCCCAAGAGAATTATTGTATCTGCGTATCTATCTATGGCATGGTCAAGAAAATCTCCCTTTTTTGATGCGAGATTGCGCATGCGAGCAACCTTGCCATCAATAGCATCAAGGAGCGCTGAGATGAATATGAATATGAATGAGAGAAACAACCAGGAAAGATAATAGGAGAGAGATGCAAAAAAGGCTATGACAAGCGAGATCAGGGTAATCGTATTTGGATGCAGCCGCATAAAAGGTCTGGATAGGGATGTGAGGATACCATCTACCCTGGCCCTATAATTGTTCAGTACCATTTTAAGATCTCCCCCATGTAACTTATTCTTCTTCTGTACTCTTCGCCTTCCCCAGAGATTATACGGTTAACTGCATCAGCCACTTGTTCAGGAGTTAAGATGGATGTGTCTATTTCAAAAACTTTTTCCTCGGGAAACTTGGCCAGACACTCCTCGGCAATTATGCCCATAGCCTCTGCCTCAACATTCTCCATAATCTTTATGTCACGATAACCTCTGCGCGCCAGTCTGCGCTTTAGCTCGTCTGGATGGCACCTGAGAACTATAGCCATATCCACAGGCATCTCATGGGAATAGTGTCCCTCTATTATCACATCACCTTCAAGCTCCATGTGTTCTATTTTTTCCCTGAGCATATCTATATCTACCACATAGGTATCACGGGCTTCATCATAATAAACTCGCGTATCCTTGAAATCCTTCAAGTAAATAACCCGATACTTTTTCTCAAGAATACGTGCCACTGTGGTTTTACCTGTGCCAGGTGTTCCTGTTAGTGCAACAATCATGGGAAAATCACCACCTTCTCAGATTTTATTTTTTTAGTAATTTTTGCATTCTCTCTTCAATTTCTCTGGCCCATCTCATGTTGTTAAGATCTCTGTACAGGGTATAGGCATATTGATAGTATTTCTTGGCTTCATCAATGTTGAATTTTTCAAGACATTCAGCGTACAATCTATATGCCTCCGCAAGCCATTTCTTCTTGTTCCTTTTCTTCTCCTTCTCAATGGCATCTTCAAAGAATATGGTAGCATTGTTGTAATCTCCACGTGCACACCGAATACGCGCCCTCAGGCTAAGTAAATAGACTTCCTCCTCAGAATACTCAATCTCCTCCGAAAGTTTTATGCACTTCTCCACAAACTCCTCTGCTTTGTTAAGATCGCCCATGGAAAGGTACAACTCGGCCCATGTCTCCATTATAGCCAGGCGGGAATACGGATCGTTTGAATTTCTGAGGTACTTTTCCGCATGCTTTATGTGCTTCTCAGCTTCTGAGTAATTACCCATTTCAATGTATATCATTGCAAGGGTTATCTCCGCAGATATAATGCTGTCAAAGTAATTCTCAGCTTTTGCTATTCTTAGAGCCTTGTTTAAGCACCCAATAGCCTCATCGTAATACCTTATCTGATGGTAGAAACTCCCGAGGTTTATATAAGCACTGCACATGTTGTATGTGTCCCCTATTTCCTCAGCATATTTAAGGCTCTTTTTCAAGTACTCTATAGCCTTCATTGAATCCCCATTCTCGCTTTCAACCACAGCAAGGTTGTTGTATGAGATTGCCAGATCTCTCTTGTTCCCAAGTTTATAGTTGAAATCAAGGGAGAGCAAGTAGTAATTCCTGGCCTTTTCAAAATCGCCCATCCTATCGTAAATCAACGCGAGATTATTATACGCCTTTGATATATAATCGTAATTCCCAAGTTTCTCCACAATTTCCAGATACTTTTTGAAGTACTGCAGGGCATCATCAATCAGGTTTTTACGGTGGTAAATTACCCCGACAACATTGTAAGCGTTGGCAATTAGATCATACCGTCCAGATTCTATGGCCATATCAAGAGCCTTCTTTGCAAATTTAAGAGCCTCATCATAATCCGAGAAATAATAATGCACTATTGCCATGTTCCGGTATGCCTCGGACATGTCCTCAGCACTCTTATATTTCCTAGCAATCTTAAGATACTCCTCAAGGTACTGTTTAGCCTCTTCAAAATCACCCAGATGCCATTTTACAACGCCTATTTTACCCGCAATTCTCCCCTTTTCAAGACCCTTTGCACGATCGCGATACTTTGTGAGTATCAAAAGGGATTTGTCATATAACCCGAGGGATTCATAGCACCCAGCTATCTTAACACTTATTGATACCGCATGCGGACTCTCTTCCTTTACTGCCCTCTCGTACATCTCAATTGCCTTTTTGTACTCTCCAGCCATCCTGTAAAGATCTCCTATTCTCTCATATATGCTGGCAAGTTCTCCCTTAAGGCGGTATTTATTCGCAATTTCAAGCGCCATCTTACAGTAGTCAATGGCATCCCTTATTGCGAGATCCCTGAGGCTCTTTTCTGATGCCTTCCGAAGGAACTCTAATGCTCTATGATCTCCAGCAAGATAGTAATGCTTTGCCGCATCAACAATCTCACCCATTTTCTCGTATATCTCCCCAAGTTTGCGGTGAATCTCCACCCTTGTATCCTTGGATGAAAGACGGTAAATTATATCCCTGTAAATGCTAAACCTGAAGCGTATAATCCCATTATTCACTTCAACGAATTTGCCTTTTATCTTTTTAAGCCTATCTTTCCACTTTGGATAGATCCTTTTAACAACATCAACAGGAGCTTCTTCCCCAATAACAGAAAGAACGGTTAAAAAATGAAGTGTGCGGTCATCAAGCATTTCAAGCTGAAGTTCTACGCTCTCCCTTATTGTCTCAGGAACACTGGAATTTTCATTACGTATATGCTCAACAATTGACAATGCAAGAAGTGGGTTTCCCTCACTTTTCTCATAAATCTCATCAACATCCTGCTCTGTAAGAAATTTAAACTGTGATTTCAGAAGTTCTCTTAAGCTATCACGATCAAGGCCGCGAAGTCTTATAAGATCCGTGTTCTCAAGATTCTGCACATCTTCCATTATCTCGGCAGCTTCTTCATCGTTTACAAGATCACTCCCCCTGTATGTTCCTATGATCAGAATCCTGCTCTTACCTATATTCCTTGCAAGATATCTTAGAAGTTCAAGAGAACTCTTATCACTCCATTGCAAATCTTCAAGAAGCATAATTATAAGTCTTTTCTTGGAGGTGTAATCAAGAAAATTGAAGATGGAATCATAGAACTTTATCGCCTCTGCCTCTCCCACATCCTCATATTTCACATGACGTATGAGCATGGATTCATCCACAAGATCATGGATCATATCCACATGTTTATCGCTCAACCCCTTGGAAATTACATAAACCCTCCTTTTGAGTTTATCTGCAAAATCAGCCACTGCCTTTAACCACACAAACACCTTCCTTATGCCATTGTAATGAATCAAATAAGGAAGACAATCAAGCACTATATCGTGTCCACTTTCCATCTCCCTGGATATTGTTTCAAAAATTTCAAAATCCAGGCGGTGCGGATCAAGGGGACTTTCTCCCACAGTGTATTTACCAACACCCCTCCTTGAAGATAAAATCACAGCATCACTGGAGTCAACATCCTCAAGAGATGGAACAAGAAACATACTTGCATTAGTTCTGTGCCTCACGAACTCCAGGGAGAGAACATCATCAAAGCACGCAAAAAGCTTATTTTTCTCCTCATCGGTTAGGTGCTCAGATCTTCCCGATACTATCACCACATGCCGGGATACAGTGGCTGAATAAAGCGTGTGCAGAAAATCCACAACCCTATCAATCCCGTTGAGGTATATCAAGTAATTTACATTTTCAATGAAAATAACCTTTTCCCCATCTCCTCTTAAAATATCGTATATCGCTGGGATTACATCAAATTCAAGGGAACTTGGCTTAACTCTTTTTACCGTGGTGCTTGTTTCCGTAAGCCATATGCCATCAGGCTCATCAGGCATACGAATGGACAGGTAAATACCATCTATCTCCTTTCTTACTTCTCTGTAAAGCGCATAGCCCCCACCATTTTCAATCTCATCCACGAAGATCATACGGGGACGTACAACTAAATCCTGACTGAGATCCTCAATTTTATGGTGTTCCTGCTCCTCCTTGATCGTCTTCAAATCACCGTAGTTCTTAAGTGCTTCCTGAAAGAGGTAATAGGGCTTAAATCTTGTATCTGATGTGGCCCTTGCACGCAAAATCTCCGCATCCTCAACGCCAGATATGAAATTCTCAACCAGGGCCGTCTTACCTATCCCCACTGGACCCTCCACCAGCACAACTCGGCCCTCACCCCGTCTCACTCTTTCGTATGAGGATCTGAGGCGATTTAGTTCTCGCTTCCTGTCAACAAACAAAGAGCACATATTACATGATGATATGCATTACTAATATTTATGCCTTTAAAACACCTCATCTCAGCTAAGATTCCCTAACAGCATCTTCCTCAAATTTTTCAACCTCATCCCGTGTACCCATCCATACCACTATTAGGGGTTCAACTGTAATCATTCCATCACCGATCATACCCTTTATCTCATGAATTGCTTTTTCAATCTTGTATCCCCTGTCAACCACCTCAATTATAACCGGAAGATCTGTGGAGAGCCGCATCACATCAGAGGAATGGACCTTACTTTTTTTACCGAATCCATATATCCCCCGATAAACAGTGGCACCAGCCATGCCTATTTCCCTCAACCGCTCAACAATCGCCTTATACAACGGTCTCCCCTTCCACCTGTCGCTCTCCCCTATGTATATCTTCAATCTCAGAGTGTTCCAGTGCTCAACCTCAACCATAACATCACCTCCTTGCCATAATGAAACCCACATATACCATAAGAATCGTCAAAATTACATTTGCTAAAATATTGAATACCCCCAGATAATATTCTCTTTCCCTTAGAAGCATGAAGGTCTCGTAAGAAAATGTGGAAAATGTACTCAAAGCACCGCAGAAACCCACACCTAGAAAGGCACGCCAGTCCGGCGATATATCCACACCCCAGAAAAGAGAGCCGTAAAGGTATCCAAGAATTATACTCGCAAGCAGATTAACCATGAGAGTACCAACTGGAAAGTCCCTGTACTGGGGTAGATATCCACTCATATAAAATCTTAGAAGTGTCCCTGCGGCTCCGCCCAGAGCCAGAAAAGCAGCCATTCTCATATCCGCATGCACCATACTTCCACATTAAAGCGCATGCTCTTGGCATATATATCTATTTGTCCTACCGAGGTGTGCAAAGATTTTTATCATTGCACTCTTTTTCCCTTTCGGTGATCATAATGTATCCAGAGGACCTCAAATACACAAAAACCCATGAATGGATTCGCGTTGAAGGTAATAAGGCAAAGATTGGCATTACGTACTATGCCCAGGAGCAACTGAACGACATAGTGTATGTTGAACTACCAAATGTTGGAGATGAAATACCAAAAGGAGAAACATTCGGTGTTGTTGAATCCGTTAAGAGCTCAAGCGATGTGTATATGCCCGTGTCAGGCAAGGTAATTGCCGTGAACGACACTGTGGTGGATCAGCCTGAGCTTCTTAATGATGATCCATACGAGAATTGGCTCATAGAGATAGAAATTACCAATCCTGAAGAACTCAACGATCTTATGGATGCAGAGACATACAAGAAATTCATTGAGGAAGAGGAGAAGAGCCATTGAAGAGAAAAAAGGATTACTACTACAAACTTGCGAAAAAATCGGGATATAAGAGCAGGGCTGCCTTCAAGCTTATTCAGATTGATCAACGGTTTTACATAATCCATGAAGGAAACACAGTGCTTGATCTCGGGGCCTCTCCAGGCGGATGGAGCCAGGTGGCCAGGGAACTGGTAGGAGATAAAGGAAGAGTGATTGCAGTTGACATTAAACCCGTAAGGGTTCCAGGGGTAGAATTTGTCAGAGGTGATGTGTTTCTAAAAGAGACCATTGAGAAAATAGCTGAGAGGGTGGAGAAAGTGGATGTAATCATATCCGATATGTCTCCCAAAATCTCCGGTGTGAAATCATGGGACCACGCAAGATCAATTGAGCTTGCGGAACGTGCAATGGAAATAGCACATATATTTCTAAAGATTCGTGGGCATATGGTTATTAAAGTGTTTCAGGGAGATATGCTCAAAAACCTAGTTAAAAAATTAAAAGGGGAATTTGAACTTGTTAAGGTCCATAAACCCCATGCATCAAAGAGCTCAAGCTCCGAGGTATACATAGTATGCAAAAGGTATGTCGGGGCAAATTTAAATAGTATGGGCGATAGGGATCACCATGGACCCCGAGACGAGGAGAATACTTGAGAAGCAGGGATATGCCATTGTGGGCAACCACAGCGCGGTTAAGCTCTGCCACTGGCTGCGTGAAAGCCTGCTTCGCAACAGATTCTGCTACAAACAGCAGTTTTATGGTATAAAGACGCATCGCTGCCTTCAGATGAGCCCTGCTGTTAACAACTGCACTCAAAACTGTCTTTTCTGCTGGAGATTTCAGGGATTCAGTGAGGTGTATCTAAAAAAGGTGGATGATCCTGAGTATATTGTGGAGGAGAGTATAAAGCAGCAGAGAAGACTCATAGTAGGATACAAAGGGGATCCAAGAGTGGATAAAAAAAAGTGGGAAGAGGCAATGAATCCAAAACATGTGGCCATATCCCTTATAGGTGAGCCAACATTATATCCAAGGCTGGGCGAATTGATTGAGGAGTATCACAAAAGGGGATTCACCACATTCCTGGTTACCAATGGCACTATGCCAGAGGTTCTTGAAAATCTTGATCCACTGCCAACCCAATTATACGTAACCCTTGCAGCACCAAACGAGGATATCTACAGGAAATTACTCGTACCCCTGATAAGAAACGGATGGTCCAGATTGATGAAAACACTTGAAATCCTCCCATCACTAAATACCAGAAAAGTGATAAGACACACTCTCGTGAAGGGATGGAACATGGAGCAAATTGAGGAGTATGCAAAACTGGATAGCATTGCAGAGCCTGATTTCATTGAACCCAAAGCGTATGTGTTCGTGGGATACTCCAGGGAGAGACTAACCATAAACAACATGCCCAGTCATGAAGATATAAGAACCTTCTCAAAAAAACTTGCAAGCTTGACCGGATACCACTACACAGACGAGAAGGAAGATAGCAGAGTGGTTCTGCTTTCAAAAGATAAAAACCCTGAGAAGCTCAGCGATGACTGAGCCTCCTTATTTCCATCTCCACCATCTTTGCCTTCTCCTCCCCACCGAAGGTAAGCATAACCTTACCAAGCGCCTTGGCCAGTTTTGGAAGATCCTCCTTGCGTATGTTTTCTGGATCAATACCCAGATCTCTGCACTGCTTTTTAATAACAAATTTTCCAAGCTGGCCAAGCTCCCTCGTCATGATCTCCTCCACTTTTTGACTGTATTCTGTAACCATTCTAAAGCCCGTATTGGGAGATTAAATATAACTTTTCGGTTGAGGATATAAAACACCACATAAAATGGATTACCTCTTGCACCAAAGTTTTAAAAGTGGGATCGCATATCCGAAATTATGAGAGTGTTCATTGGAGTTGCCTGGCCATACGCAAACGGCGTGGTTCATCTCGGACACATAATGGGTGCATACCTCCCCGCAGATATATTTGCTAGGTTCCAGCGTCTTATGGGCAATGAAGTTCTAATGGTGTCTGGAAGTGACGAGCATGGAACCCCTATAACTCTAACCGCAGAGAAGGAGGGAAAGAGCCCCCAGGAGATTGTGGATAGGTTTCACAGAATAAACAGTGAGGTTATGGAAAAACTCGGAATATCCTTTGATCTTTATTACAGGACCTCAGACAAAAATCACGAAGAGGTCGTCAAGAAATTTTTTCTGAAACTGTGGGATAAGGGATACCTATACGAAAACACCATGCTTCTCCCATACTGCCCATCCTGCCACAGGTTCTTACCTGATCGCTATGTTGTTGGAACCTGTCCTTACTGCGGCTATGAGAATGCACATGGGGACCAGTGCGATAACTGTGGAAGAACGCTTGATCCCAAAGATCTTATTGAGCCAAAATGCGCCATTTGTGGGACTCCCACAGAGTTCAAGGAGAGCAAGCATATATTCTTCGCCCTCAGCAAACTTGAAGAGCCGCTCAAGGATTGGGTATCCAAGCAGGAGCACTGGAGAGACAATGTAAGAAGGTTCACATACCAGTTCATAAATGCGGGATTGAAGGACAGAGCCATAACCAGGGATATTGAATGGGGTGTGGAGGTACCAGTTGAGGGGTATGAGGAGAAGAGAATATATGTGTGGTTTGATGCCGTGATTGGGTACCTCTCAGCCAGCATGGAATGGGCGAGGAGAAATGGTGAATCTTGGGAAAAATTCTGGATTGATAAGGAAGCAAAGCACTACTATTTCCTTGGAAAGGACAACATACCCTTCCACACAATCATATGGCCTGCAATGCTCATGGCCCACGGAGAGCTGAATCTTCCATACAATGTGGTAGCAAATGAATATTTACAATTCTCAGGTCAGAAATTCTCAAAGAGCCGTGGAATTGGAGTATGGATGCCTGAATTGCTTGAGAATTTCCACCCAGATATGATAAGATTCTACGGCTCGGTCAATATGCCTGAGTTGAGGGATTTCAACTTTACATGGGATAACTTCATAAGTACCGTCAACGAAATGCTCATTGACAAATTTGCGAATCTCATGCACAGAATTCTGAGTTTTGCATACAGACAATTTGGAGAGGTCCCTCCAAGGGGCAAGATGGATACGGTGGACAGGGAAGCAATAAAAACCATAATGCAAACCCGCAAAAATATGGAGAAATATCTTAGCAATGTGGAGTTCAAGAGAGCAATCAAAGAGTGGCTCAATCTTGTTAGATTCGGCAACACATATTTTGTTAAGAAGAAGCCCTGGGAACTGTGTAAGAATAATCGAGAGGATTGCGCAACCGCAATAAATATAAGTTTGCAGATTGCTCAAGCACTTGCAGTACTGGGTGCTCCCTTCATACCATTCACCTCGGAGAAAATATGGCACTACCTGGGCTACGATGACTCCATATTCCAGCATCACTGGAACGATTCCATAAAGAATCTGCCCATAGGCCAAAAGTTAAGAGAGCCGCAGCATCTCTTCAAGAAAATTGAAAGGGAGGAAGAGCAGTATGATAAGTGGGCACAGATGGATATAAGGGTTGCAAGAATCAAAAAAGTTGAAGATCATCCAGATGCGGAAAAACTATACATCGTGCACCTTGATCTTGGCGATGAGAAGCGCATTGTTGTGGCGGGATTGAAAAATTATTACACCAAGGAGGAGATGGAGAACAGAGAGGTTCTTGTGCTTTACAACCTCGAGCCCGCAACAATAAGGGGTGTCAAATCCCATGGTATGCTTCTGGCAGGGGATGATGGAGAGGTTGTGGCTCTTCTCAAGCCTGAAAAGGATGTCCCTCCAGGAACGCGCGTGCAGGCAAATGGCATAGAATGTGAAGGATCTAAGACCCTCAGATTTAAAAAATTCAAAAAAATGAAAATTGAAATCGTTGATATTGTGAATGAAACTGCGAAAGGTGCGGAGGAGTATACTATTGATTATCCCATCCCGAATGAGTGGATAGGCAAACAGGGTGTTGTTTTCCACGATAAAAAACCACTGATATTGCATATAAACGAGGTCTTAATAACCCCCGACAAAAAGGTAAGACCCGGAGGAACAGTAAGATGAAGGTGGATTTGCACATACATACCATTTACTCCCCCGACGGCACAGTACCTGTGAAAAAATTGCTTAAAATAGCAAAAAAACGCGGATTAGGGGCCATCGCCATCACCGATCACAACGAAATAAAAGGTGCCATTAAGGCTGAAAAGCTGGGAATAATAAGGGTGATAAAGGGAATTGAGGTGTCCACAGCAGCAGGGCATGTTCTCGGTTACGGTGTTGACTGCATGATCCCGAGGGGACTCAGTGTTGAGGAAACGGCAGAAAAGATACATGATTGTGGGGGAATCGCGATAATTGCACACCCCTACAGATTCTGGTCAGGAGTTGGTGAAAGGGTGGTGCGTAGATCGGCAAACTATGTGGACGGAATTGAAATATTCAATAGCAGATGTAAAAAGAGAAACAACATTA